>ERZ795055.1082-NODE-1082-length-22896-cov-5.261066_pt1 | contig 22896 bp, 21 predicted proteins | sample MGYA00375139_ERZ795055 | MGnify/ENA primary metagenome ERZ795055 (study PRJEB30184, sample SAMN05720283) | anaerobic digester metagenome | isolation source: active sludge of municipal wastewater-treating anaerobic digesters | place: USA | collected 2015-01-23 ... | reverse complement strand
GGGCTATCCTGCAGATTTTTTCTATGGCGACGGTTATGAAGGCAAAGCCCAATACGGTCCTTTTGACGGGATTGTTATCACTGCTGCAACACCGGAAATCCCTGAGAAGCTGAAATACCAGCTGAAAACGGGAGGCAGGATGGTTGTTCCCGTTGGCAACAGCAGTTCTCAGGTGATGACACTGGTCGTCCGTACCGGAGATATTGAATTTGACTATTCAACCCATGGCACCTTTGTTTTTGTGCCCATGCTCAAGGGAACTGTAAACAAACAAATGTGATATGGAAATAGAGAAGCTGGTTTTCAATCCGATATCCGTTAATACCTATATTTTGTCGGATAATACGGGCGAATGTGCGGTTATCGACTGCGGCTGCTACAACGATGATGAATTCGGGGAGCTTTCAGCATTGCTGGAAAGGGAGAATCTAAGGCCGGTTCGGTTGCTTAACACCCATTGCCATCTCGACCATATTTTCGGCGACAGTTACATGCTCCGTAAATACGGACTGGGAGCCTGGTGTCACCAGGACGACCTGATGAACCGAAAAAGGGCTGTCGACCATGCCAGAATGTTTGGACTGTACATGGAGCATCCCCCGGAACCGGCTGGCTTCCTGTCGGGAGGCGACAGGGTGAGTTTTGGTAATTCTGAGCTTGATGTTATTCATGTACCCGGTCATGCGCCCGGTAGCCTGGCCTTTTACAGTAAAAAGGACAAGATAGTCTTTACCGGAGATGCACTCTTCGAAGGCAGCATAGGACGCTCAGATCTGCCAGGAGGAAATCACCATACTCTTATAAACAGTATAAAGGAAAGATTGTTTATACTCCCAGCGGACACGGTAGTCTGGCCCGGGCATGGAAATTCAACCCTGATAGGTGATGAACTGAGGTTCAATCCATATTTTATGCACAAGTGATCCTGTATATTTTTTAAGTAGTTTCTATTTCTTATTTTCGGGGCGCTGCTGCAATGCTGCAGTCGACTTAAACTTTTAAAATCATTACTATGTCATCTGATACTTTTGCTGCCCGCCATATAGGGCCCCGCGGGTCCGAACTCCCGGAAATGCTCCGCACTGCAGGAGTCCTTTCCCTCGATGAACTGGTCGACAGGACTGTGCCTTCATCAATAAGATTGAAGAAACCTCTCAATCTGCCTGCGGCTTTGACCGAGCACGAATATTTAGCCCATATAAGGAAGCTTGGTTCGAAGAACAGGATGTTCAGGTCGTTCATCGGACAGGGTTACTACGGAGTTGCCCCTCTGTCGGTAGTGATAAGGAACGTTCTCGAAAATCCTTCATGGTATACCTCATACACTCCCTATCAGGCTGAAATTTCACAGGGTAGGCTCGAAGCTCTTCTGAACTTTCAGACCATGGTAATTGAAATGACGGGGATGCAGATTACAAATGCATCACTTCTGGATGAATCGACAGCATCGGCAGAAGCCATGATAATGATGTACAATGCCCGTTCCAGAGCGGCTGTAAAAGCCGGGGCGAACAAATTTTTTGTGGATGAGGATATTTTCCTTCAGAATCTTGCGGTTATTGAGACGCGTTCTGAACCGCTGAATATTCAGGTTGTTAAGGGAAGCTTTGAAAAATTCAGTCCCGATGAATCCTATTTCGGCGCTTTCATTCAGTATCCGGCCGCTTCGGGTCAGATCCGCGATTACAGCGAATTTACGGCAAGGGCTCATAAAGCAGGAATCCTTGTAGGAGTTGCCGCTGACCTGTTAAGTCTTGCACTTCTTTCACCTCCGGGGGAATGGGGCGCCGATGTCGTTGTGGGATCGAGCCAGCGCTTTGGTCTTCCGATGAGTTTCGGAGGTCCCCATGCCGGATTCTTTGCCACCCGGGATGAGCTTAAGAGAAGCATGCCCGGGAGGATAATAGGAGTGTCGGTGGACGTTCATGGGAAACAGGCGCTCAGGATGGCTCTTCAGACACGCGAACAGCATATCAAGAGAGAGAGGGCAACATCGAATATCTGCACGGCTCAGGCTCTTCTTGCAACCATGTCGGGCATGTATGCCCAGTATCACGGTCCGGAGGGGTTGAAGAAGATAGCCCTGCGGATCCACCAGGCAGCCTGTACAATAAAGACAGCTCTTAAACAGCTTGGATACGTCCAGTTGAATGATGTTTATTTTGATACCATCAGAGTATTGCCACACGAGGGGATAAGCGTTGATGAGATAAGACGGCTTGCCCTTGAGGCAGGGATTAATTTCCATTATCCTGCGGATGGCAGCATAAGCCTTAGCGCTGATGAGGTTACCTCAACCGAAGATATCAATGCGGTTGTCGGAGTGTTTGCCCTTGCAGCGGGAAAGAATGCCGGTGAAATAGTATCACTGGTGGAATGCAACTGCATCCCCGATAAATTTCTTCGCAAGTCATCATTTCTTTCTGCCTCAACTTTCAACAATTACCACAGTGAGACGGAAATGATGAGGTATATCAAAATGCTTGAAAGGAAGGATTTTTCACTTACCCACAGCATGATATCGCTGGGCTCCTGCACCATGAAACTGAATCCGGCAAGCTCTATGTTCGCCATGAGCTGGCCCGAATTCGGCAATATTCATCCCTTTGTTCCGGCCGATCAGGCCGAAGGTTATTACGAGATGATGAATGAGCTTGGAGATGCCCTTAAGGAGATCACAGGTTTTTCAGCTGTGTCGTTTCAGCCCAATTCCGGGGCTGCCGGTGAATATACCGGTTTGCTTATTATCAGGGAATATCACAAGACCAGGGGGCAAGGTCACCGGAACATTGCTCTCATTCCTTCCTCGGCACACGGCACAAACCCGGCCAGCGCAGTTATGGCGGGTATGCAGGTGGTTGTAGTGGAATGCGACGACAGGGGAAATATAAATATTGAGGATCTGAGAAATAAAGCTGTTGAAAACAGGGATAATCTCGCATGCTTTATGATCACTTATCCTTCAACACATGGTGTGTTTGAAGCAGGGGTTGCTTCCATGATGGATATTATCCACGAGAACGGAGGTCTTGTCTACATGGATGGAGCCAACATGAATGCCCAGGTGGGGCTGACCAGTCCCGGTCGTATCGGGGCTGATGTTTGTCATCTCAACCTTCACAAGACCTTTGCCATCCCTCATGGCGGCGGAGGCCCGGGAATGGGACCGGTTCTTGTTACAGAAAAGCTGGCAGAATTTCTCCCATCTCATCCTCTGGCAGAGGTGGGTGGAAAGAATGGAATTTCACCGGTAGCTTCGGCACCTTTCGGAAGCGGTCAGGTGCTCACCATTTCGCACGCCTACATCCTGATGATGGGAGCTGAAGGACTTACCGAGGCTACAAAGTATGCCATTCTGAATGCAAATTATATCTCATCTGCCCTTAAGGAAAGGTACAGGACACTTTACACCGGCGAAACAGGGTATGTGGCGCATGAACTGATTATCGACTGCCGGAATTTCAAAAGTGAAGCCGGTATAACTGAATCGGATATTGCAAAGAGGCTTATGGACTATGGTTTTCATGCACCGACGCTATCATTCCCGGTACATGGAACTCTTATGGTGGAGCCAACAGAGTCTGAATCGCTCAGGGAGCTTAACAGGTTTGTCGATGCAATGAACTCAATCTGGCTTGAGATACAGGAAATCAGGGAAGGTATAGCCGACAGGGAAGACAATGTATTGCATAATGCACCTCATACTGCATTGGCGGTGGCAGCTGATGACTGGAAGCATTCCTATGGGAGGAGCAAGGCAGCTTTTCCTCTTAAGTGGGTTGAAGAAAATAAGTTCTGGCCTTCGGTGGGAAGGATAGATGATGGTTATGGCGACCGGAATCTCATCTGTACCTGTGATCCGATTGATTCATACCGTATGGAAACTTTTAAATTTAAAAAATCCGGTTCCGGTGCCTGATGACCAACATCCTCGTGTGGAATTTTTGCCGAATAGAAAATTATTCTCAATTTTAAAGTTTGAATTAATTAAGATAAACCCCGATTCCCATGCGAAATTCCTCGTGGAATGATCTTCTCTCGATGATAAATGGAAGAAAGCTGACTTACAGGCCGGCGGGATTTATAATTGACAGTCCCTGGCTTCCCGGCTGGTATGGCATACCCACACTCGACTACTTTGCATCCGATGAGAAATGGATGAAAGCGAATATCAGGGCAGCTGAAACCTTTCCCGATGTCTGGTTCATGCCGGGTTTCTGGTCGGAGTACGGGATGTGCACCGAGCCTTCTGCTTTCGGGTCACGGCTGATCTTCCTTGAAAACAGCCTTCCTCATGCTGACAGGATCCTTGGCGATATAGCTGATGCTGATAAGCTGCCTCAACCCAATGTCAGGACCGACGGGCTTCTGCCGTTCATGATTGCCAGGCTCAGGAACAATCAGCCCGCGATACTTGAAGCTGACCATCAGATCAGATTTGCCATTGCCCGGGGCCCGCTCAACATAGCAAGCTTTCTGATGGGGACTACAGAATTCATGATGGCGCTTGCACTCGATCCTGAAAACTCACACAAGCTGCTTGACAAGATAAGCTGCTTCATCTGCGACTGGCTTTCCCTTCAGAAGGAAATCTTCCCTTCGATAGACGGAGTTCTAATACTGGATGATATTATCGGTTTTGTAGGCGAGGCGGAATTCACCGAATTCGTGCTGCCTTACTTCAAAAGGATATTTTCATGTACGGGATCAACTGTCAGGTTTCTTCACAATGATGCGGAAGGGCTCATAACTGCCTCATTTCTTAATGAAATGGGAGTAAATGTTTTCAATTTTTCCTTCAATCACTCACTTGGAGAGATAAGGGAGCTTGCCGGAAAGGATGTGGTGCTTCTCGGAAACATTCCACCCAGGGATGTCCTGGCATCCGGTACCCCCGAACAGGTAAGGGAAGCTGTAAAAAAGGCCTCAGGGGAGCTGTCAGATCACGACCGGATAATCTGGTCAGCCGGCGGAGGGATGCCTCAGGATGTAAGCACCGCGAATATTGCGGCTTTTGTTGATGCGGTAAAGGATATAAAATAAAAAGTAATATGAAAAAGACAGCCATGCTATTATTGATACCTGCAATGATACTATCATCGTGCGGATCGGGCGGAACAAAAAAGCAAAGCACTGAAGGAACTGGAAAATCAATGGAAGCCGATTATAAAGTAAAACTCCTGACTGTCGATCCCGGTCATTTTCATGCTGCCCTTGTGCAGAAGAAGATGTACCCGCAGGTTTCACCTGAAGTAAGGGTATATGCTCCTGAAGGACCGGATGTTGAGCAGCACCTTGGAAGGATTGCATCTTACAACGCCAGGGGCACGGATCCGACGTTATGGAATGAAATTGTATACAGAGGTCCCGACTTTTTTGAAAAGATGCTTTCAGAGAATGCGGGAAACGTGGTAGTACTTTCGGGAAACAACAAAAAGAAGGCCAGCTATATCACCTCGTCTGTGAATGCGGGCCTGAATGTGCTTGCCGACAAACCTATGATAATAAGTCCGGAAGACTGGCCGGGCCTTCAGGCGGCTTTTGAGACAGCTTCGCGGAAAGGCGTCCTGCTTTATGACATAATGACAGAAAGGTTTGAGATAACTACGATACTCCAGAAACTCCTGTCGCAGAACAGTGAGATTTTCGGGACTCTGGTACCCGGTACAGCCAGTGAACCTGCCGTTTCGAAGGTAAGTGTCCATCATTTTTCAAAAATAGTCTCTGGTTCTCCGCTCCAGCGCCCGGCCTGGTTCTTTGATGTCGAACAGCAGGGGGAAGGCATAGTTGATGTTACCACTCACCTGGTCGACCTTATCCAGTGGGAATGTTTCCCGGAGCAGATCCTCAATCCTTCCGATGTGAAGCTTGCTTCGGCAAAGAGGTGGCCGACCATTATTTCAAGGGAAGAGTTCCGGGGTGTGACTGGCATGGATGAATTTCCCGGATATCTTGAAAAGGATGTCAAAGACGGCAATATCCATGTTTTTTCCAATGGAGAAATGATTTACCAGTTGAAGGGTGTCTGGGCGAAGGTATCGGTTACATGGAACTACATGCCGCCGGCGGGAGGCGGGGATACCCATTACTCAGTGATGCGCGGGACAGCCTGTGACCTTGTTATACGGCAGGGGGCGGAGGAAAAGTATGTCCCCACCCTCTATGTCGAGAACATAAAAGGCTCAGCGCTCCCGGAGTTCACTGAAAAGCTCAGGGCAGCTCTTGGTAATCTTCCCTACGACAGTCTTATGGTTGAAAGCTCCGGAAACAAATCCCTTAAGATCAACATACCTCCCAGGTACAGGGTTTCGCACGAAGAGCATTTCGGCCAGGTCACTGAAAGGTTTCTCGAATACCTTGACGCAGGTAAACTGCCTGACTGGGAGGTGCCGGGGATGATTACAAAATACTATACCACAACATCCGCCCTGAAAATGGCGAGGCAGTAAGCAATTATTCTTTAAGCAGGAGTATATAAACTGTCTCTTCTGATCAGAACAGGTCTTCTATGACCATTGAGTACAGGTCCTCGAGGTCGATTCCCGCAGCGGCGGCCTGTTTAGGTATGATGCTTTCCATTGTCATGCCGGGTACAGTGTTTATTTCGAGGAAGAAAGGTTTGCTGTCCACAACAATGAAATCGACTCTTACGATGCCTTTGCATCCAAGAATGTCATAAACCCTTGAACTGAGTACCTGAATTCTGTTTATGAGCTCATCGGGCATTTCAGCCGGTGTTATTTCCTCGGATTTTCCGTTAGTGTATTTTGCCTCATAGTCAAAGAATTCATTTTTGCTTATTATTTCGGTGACAGGAAGGACCAATCCCTTTCCATTCACTCTTGCCACGCCGCATGCAACTTCTCTGCCGTTCATAAAAGCTTCCACCATAACTTCCCTGCTTTCCCTGAAAGCGGCTTCAATGGCAGCAGGCAGTTCATCCCTGCTCTTTACCTTTGAAACTCCGAAGCTTGAGCCGCTGTCGTTGGGTTTTACAAAGCATGGCAGGCCTGTTCTTGATATTATGGCGTCGAAATCCGGTATCGTTTCGCGTCGGAAAAGGATATTCTCCGCCATGGGAATGCCATACTCCTTCAGATATAGCTTGCTTGCCTGTTTGTTGAATGTGAGGGCTGAACAGAAGGCGCTGCAGCTGGTATAGGGGATCTTCATCATATCGAGATAGCCCTGAAGAAGCCCGTTCTCGCCGGGGGTTCCGTGAATGGCAATGAAAACGGCATCGAACCTGATCTTCCTGTCATCCGTCCTGAGGGAGAAGTCATTCTTGTCGATGTTGAACCGCCTTCCCTTCTGATCTTCCCAATACCATGCAGTACCTCGTATCATTACAAGATAAGCATCGTATCTGGCAGAGATAAGATTCAGTACTTCTTTCGCGCTCTTTACAGAGATTTCATATTCGGAAGAGTCTCCGCCGGCCACAATGGCTATAGTTCTCATATTTCAGATTTTTGCCGGTAAAATTAAAAATTAATGGTTGCATTTGATAGTGGGCTACAGTTAGAAATTTTTATTCTGAATATTAAGATATTATTTAACTTTGAGAAAATTCTAAAAAAAGCTTAAAATGAAGAAAGGTTGTATAATCTGGATTGTAGTGGGAATATTGCTCGGGCTAGTTGTTCTGGGTATCGTCTCATGGGGTACAAGAATTTATAACCAGATGGTTTCCCTTCAGGAAGGAGTGACCAGCCAGTGGGGAAATGTTGAGACTCAATACCAGCGAAGGGCTGATCTCATACCAAATTTTGTCAATACCGTCAAGGGAGCAGCTGCATTCGAACAGGAGACACTCACCCAGGTTATTGAGGCACGTGCAAAAGCCACACAGGTGACTGTCGATCCGTCGAAAATGACTGCTGAGAACCTGCAGGAATTTCAGGCTGCCCAGAGTGACCTCAGTTCAGCTTTGTCGAGGCTTATGGTGGTTGTTGAGAAATATCCCGAACTTAAAGCCACACAGAATTTCAGGGATCTGCAGGTGGAGCTTGAAGGAACAGAGAATCGTATTTCAACCGAGCGCCGTAAGTTCAACGAAGCCGCTCAGGCTATGAACACCTATATCAGGAGGTTCCCTCAGAACTTGCTTGCCGGAATGTTCGGTTTCACACCACGGCCATACTTCGAATCGATGGAAGGAGCAGAGAAAGCTCCTGAAGTTACATTCTAACCCGGCGACCTGAATGGAAATTAAGGCATCCACTTTTTTTTCGAAAGACCAGCAGCTTCTGATACGTGATGCCATTAAACAGGCTGAAGGTGAGACATCGGGGGAGATCAGGGTTCATATAGAAACCAGTCTTTCCGGAAATGTTCTCGACAGGGCTGCATGGATATTCCGCCATATAAAAATGCATGAGACCGATGACAGGAATGGTGTACTGTTTTACCTGGCGGTAAGGAACAAGAAGTTTGCCGTAATAGGCGACGGAGGGATAAACAGCAGGGTTCCGGAGGGATTCTGGGATACTGTTAAGGATACTATCGAGAGTCATTTCAGGGAAGGGGAATACTGTGAAGGTATTATTGAAGGAGTTCTTCTGGCAGGAAGGCAGCTCAGGGACCATTTCCCTCACGAAAGGGATGACGTGAATGAACTTCCTGACGAAATCTCTTTTGAAGACAATGAGCAAGCTGAAAAACAATGAAATTCAGGGGACAAATTAATTTAAAGGTGTTTCTCGGGCTTTTCCTGACGATGCTGGCCCTTACCGGTTCCGGTCAGGATTTTCCGGAGCCTCAGGTGCCCCCCAGGCTTGTTAATGATTTTGCAGGTTTGCTCACCAGTCGTGAACTGGACGCTCTGGAACGGAAGCTTGTGGCTTTTGACGATACAACATCGACCCAGATTGCCATTGTGACTATAAATGATCTAATGGGGTACGACAAGGCAGATTATGCTCAGCGGCTGGCGGAGTTATGGGGTATTGGCAGGAAAGGCTCCGATAATGGAGTGCTGATACTTGTCAAACCGAAGACGTTTAATTCACAGGGTCAGGTACAGATAACCACCGGGTATGGCCTTGAAGGCGCCATTCCCGATATTGTCTGCGGCCAGATTGTTGACTATGAAATACTTCCTGAATTCAGGCAGAATAATTACTATGAAGGGCTCGATAAGGCAACCAGCACTCTGATGTCGTTGGCTACAGGGGAATTCACTGCAGATGATTACAAAAAGGGGGGCGACATTGGAGAATTGGTGCCTCTTATTGTTTTCATCTTTGTCATCCTGCTTATTATGTTCATGCGGAGCAACGGCGGATCTAACCAGAGGCATATAAGCCGTAACGGCTTGCCTCTATGGGTGTTGATGTCGATGATGAATTCCGGGGGGAGCAGGCACAGCGGCAGCTGGGGAGGATTCTCCGGAGGCGGTGGTTTCAGTGGCGGCGGAGGCGGATTCGGTGGTTTCGGCGGCGGCAGCTTTGGCGGCGGCGGAGCCGGAGGCAGCTGGTGATCAGTCTCTTGATGAGATATAGTTCCTCCATTTTTCTATTACCTTTTGCATATCGTCAGGTAATTCCGAATCGAATGATAATCTCTTGCCGGTGACTGGGTGATCGAATGACAGTGATTTGGCATGTAATGCCTGTCTTGGCAGGATGGTAAAGCAATTTCTTACAAATTGCTGGTATCTGGCAAACGTAGTTCCCCGGAGTATTTTTTCCCCTCCGTATTCTTCATCATTGAAGAGCGGATGCTTTATATGACTGAAGTGTACTCTTATCTGATGAGTGCGGCCTGTTTCGAGCCTGCACTCCACAAGCGAAACATATCCGTAGTCCTCGATAACGCTGTAGTGGGTTATCGCCGGTTTTCCCTGGCTTCCGTCGGGGAATACCTGCATGATCTTTCTGTCGCGGATATTCCTTCCTACGTTTCCGCTTATTGTCCCTTCAGGAGGATCGGGAGTCCCCCATACCAGGGCAATATACCTTCTTCCGGTGGTTCTGTCGTAGAACTGCCTCGATAATCTGTTGAGCGCCAGTTCGTTTTTAGCTATCACCAGTATCCCGGAGGTATTCTTGTCGATCCGGTGAACAAGACCCGGGCGAAGCTCTCCTGACTGGAACATAGGGAGATCCCTGAAATGCCACATAAGTGCATTTACAAGTGTTCCGGTGTAATTGCCGTAAGCCGGATGCACAACCATACCGGCATTCTTGTTTACAACGATAACATCATCATCCTCATGGATTATGTTGATGGGAATATTTTCAGGTACCAGCTCGATTTCTCTCGGGGGATTCGGAAGGACAACCTGAACAATATCATTCGGTTTTACCCTGTAATTTGGTTTTACCGGTTTGTCATTCACAAGAATATTGCCGGCATTAGCTGCATTCTGGATCCTGGTGCGGGAGGTATTTTCCAATCTGGAAGAAAGAAACTTGTCGATACGAATAAGTGATTGCCCCGGCTCGGATTTAAACCTGAAGTGTTCAAACAACTCCTGCTGGTCAGTCAGTTCTTCTCCTGTCATTTGCTGTTACTTTGTGACTACAAGCCTGAACCAGGCTTCACGCTTCTTTCCATGAAGAACGATCAGGGTATAAATTCCGGGTTTCAGCTCGGAAATATCAATTCTCCCGTTGAAAGCCGTTCTGATCAGTTCACGTCCCTGCAGGTCGATTATCGAAACCAGAGCAGAAGGCCCGGGCTCCAATCCTTCACATTCGAGATTGATGAAATCACCGGCCGGATTGGGCCACATCCTGTTCCTGCCCTGATAAGAAGGAATGTCATCATCCGACGAAGTGGTTTTAACGGGTTTACCTACAACCGGTCTTATCATAAGGCTGCCTTCCTTTTGAGAGAGGTACCAGACACCGTTAAGCCAGTAGTACTGCTTTCCCTGGTGCCTGGTGTTTACATCAAAACCTGCATTAAGGAAAGTCTCCGTTTTTTGTTTCCATCCCACATAGAAAACACTGTTTACAGGCACTCCGTCGGGTAGAATATAGGTGTGAAATCCGTTTATATCATCAGCCGGTTCGACAATTACATTCAGGAAGCTGTAGATGACGTTCCCGGGCAATCCGTTGGAGTCATCCCATACCATAAGGTCGAATGCCCTTATGTTGCTGTTGAGGTAACTATCGTTGAAGCAGATGCTTATTGCCCTGATAGTGTCGTTCATAAACGATTTGAACCTGTAAGCTACCATCGCATTTCTTGAACCTTCGCCATTGATTCCGTATCCGCCTTCTGAACTTCCGTCGTCAAAGGCGAAATAGTTGCTGAAAACCTGGTCGTACCTTACGGTGTCGTTGCTTTTCGGGTCAAAGTCGTCTGTAATGAGGCGCGCGCTTATCCGAAAGAGGGCCGAATCAGTATTCGTACTGTTATAGGTATAGATCAGACTGGCATTGTAATCCACACTGGTATTCGGTTCGACGTTTGTTGCTCCTGCAGAGAAGGAATGCGCTATGGTATTTGAATACATATCGCGTATTTCAAAATTTCTGGTTACATTCCTTGTTATAACGTCGTTATTTCTGTATGATATCGGGATAAAGGCTCCCATTTCCTGAAGGTAGACCTGTCTGAACTGCTGCCAGGGCATTGCCTCATGGGTTTTCAGGATCGATCTCAGGGGCTTCCTGAAAGCCACATCGGCAAGGGCAGTATCAGCTTCAGGCCTGTTTCTGTCAAGAAGGACATAATCGATATTCCAGTGATCACAGTTCCCGATCATAGAGTTGTCCTGAAAATCCGACAGGCTTGCATGATTTATGAAGCGGAACCGGAATCCGTTCTTCAGGTATGCAGGGTTGTCTATGGCAATTATAACCGCTTTAAATCCTGAGTGCCTCGAAGCATCAGAATTCCACACTGAATGCCAGGCTGCTTCATCCGGGGCAAAAAACTGAAGAACAAGACTGTCGGCGGGTTCCGGTACGTCTCCCAGTCCGCCGGGCTCGTAAAAGAAACTAAGCCTGATGTTATCGGATGCAGGATAAGCAAGATTGACAGGCTGGGAGGTCAGATGATCGGCCTCAAAGCTTTCAGGAGTTGCAGTTTCGTAGAGTTTCCCGTTCTCGTCGAGGGCATCCAGTGTAGCAATTCCGATAGTAATCTGGCTTTCGGAATAGGTATTGTTAATGAAGGCAAAGTTATCAGACCATAAAAGTGGTGAAGGCATGTATGATTTCCCTGTAAAGTCATCGAAGAATGGGAGTTCGACCGGGTCGGCCGCCAATCCTTTTACCTTTCCGGCCTGATTGTCTTTCAGGAGACGGTTCGATTGAAGGCCGATAGTAAGTTCCTGGCCTGAGATGTAAAAGGCCGGACAAAGCAACAGTATCAGGTATGTTATTAGTCTTTTACTCATCAATTCATTCTGATGGTCTGAAGTACCTTCCTGGTATGGTATCGGTAATGAAATTAGCAGTGTCGGCGGGAAGCCTCGTCGAATCGAGTGTAAGCCACAGGTAGATGGACGATCCGAGCTGGAGGGTGGCATCGACACCGAAATCCGGATTCTGCTTATAAACGAATGCGTCGGCCGAATCCTGGGCTGTAATTACGGAATTGTCAAAAATTGATGTCACCAGAGTCAGTGAAGCCCCGAGTATGGTGTTCCTTGCCGCATCGAGATTAAGCCCGACCAGGTCGGGGACATAGGTTCTCTGGTTGCTCAGGCCCTTGCCCAGAACAAGGTCAACAATAGATCCTTTCTGTATTGAGTCGCCTTCTGTTATATTCCTCCCGTTAAAATGCTGTTCAAGCACAACATCAAATGAGATGTCGGGGATGTACCTGATTGAACCCAGCTGAAGCCCTGTACTTTCAATAACCTTTACAGCCTGCCTTTTTGGAAGGTTTACAAGGTTTGGCATAGCCACCATCTCAGGGTTGAAGGCATTTAGTGTAAGCATTATGTTCCTACGCTTCTTTACTTTGAAGCCCGGGACAGGATTCTGTTCGGCAATACATCCCCTGGGAACTTCCGATGTGTAAACCGAATCCATGATCTGGAACCTCAGTTTGCTTTTCCTGGCCAGTTCCTCAGTCTGGTCAAGTGTCAGTCCCCTGAAATCAGGAACCGGTCTGCTCTGGCCGTGACGTGTGTATAAATTCAGCCAGATAAGCAGGAGCATAATTAATACCACGACAATGACTGCTGCCAGTGCCAGGTTTTTAAAAAATGTTTTGCTGAGAAGGAATTCTTTGATGCTCATGATGTCCTGACTAAATTTTATAACGCAAAGGTATGTATAAAATTATAAAAGGAATCCCGTTCAACCGGTACAAATCCCGCGTCTCTTATAAGCCTGCAGATTTCACCGGTCGACATTGCCGGATTTTGTTCCCGGGAACCTGCCATGGAATAAATCCTTGTTGAATCCTCGATGGTGCCGTCGAGATCATCGGCTCCAAACAGCAGGCTCATCTGGGCAACTTCCCTTCCAATCATCGGCCAGTAAGCTTTTATGTGAGGGATATTATCGAGGAAGATGCGCGAGACAGCATAGTTTTTCAGGTCTTCAGGCATAGTGGTTTCACCAAGATCCGACATCGGGTTATTAGCTTTTCTGAACTTCAGGGGTATGAATGCATTGAAACCGCCGGTCCTGTCCTGAAGCTCCCTGAGCCGCAACATATGGTCAATCCTGTGAGAATAGTTTTCGATATGGCCGTAAAGCATGGTAGCATTTGAAGGGATCCCCAACTGGTGTGCTGTCTCGTGGATCTCGAGCCATCTTTCGGCTGTCGATTTTTCAGGACAGATCTTCTTTCTGATTGTTTCATCGAAGATCTCGGCGCCCCCTCCGGGGATAGAATCGAGTCCGCAGCCCTTTAGCTGTAAAAGACCTTGTCCGGTTGTCATGCCCGACTGTTCGATCATACGGTCGAGTTCAACGGCCGAATAGGCTTTGATGTGAATGGCGGGTCTGACCTGTTTTATCTTTTGAAGCAATCCGCCGTAATAGTTTATGTCGTGGTTGGGATGCACGCCTCCCGTGATATGAACTTCAGTAACTTCCTTTCCGTCGAATTTCCTCACCATTTCAAGCATATCCTCGTGAGAGTATTCCCAGCTTTCAGGATCGCCTTCCGGCTTATGGTAGGAACAGAAGCGGCAGTTATGAACACAAATGTTAGTCGGTTCTATGTGAAAATTACGGTTGAAAAAGACCTTGTTGCCGTTGAACTTTCTGCGGGCGGTATCCGCAAGCAGCGAAAGAAGGGACAGGCCTGCTTTTTCATAAAGCAGGACTCCTTCCTCCCTGGTAATACGCCTGCCAAGTCGGATCTGTCTTATGATTTTCTTCAGACCGGGATCTGAAGTGTAGTCTTCGGGATTCTTCATTTGTATGGTAGTCGGCAGCAAAAATAACAAAAAAAAGGCGCCTTTGAGGAGGCACCTTTCCTTGTAGTATCAATATCCTGGTTATTTAAGTTTGAGTTCGGATGAAACAGTTAGTTTTTTCCTCCCTTTTGCCCTCCGTGAAGCCAGCACCCTTCTGCCATTGGCTGTGGACATTCTTTCCCTGAATCCGTGTTTGTTGGCTCTTTTTCTCCTTGAAGGCTGAAATGTCCTTTTCATGACTCTGCTTTTAAGTTGTTTCTACTGTTTTAATTTGAGATCGCAAAGATAGATATTTTTTGAATAAATGCAACGGGAAGGATAAAATTTGAAAAAATCATAATGGAAGATAAACAATCTTTTTTTCACCGAACCAGGGTTCATTGAAGATAGTACTGAGATCATGAATTACAACCTTGCCTTTGAAAGGCGCCAACTCGGCTGAAAGGTCTCCTCCCTTCAGGCAGAATATTCCTTTTTTGCTTTCTCCGGAACTGTCGGGCCTGATATTTTTTCTGGTAAGTTTTACAAGTTCGGGAAATGCCATCACTGCCCTGCTTATGATAAAGTCATACTGTCCGGTTTCCTCTTCTATTCTTTTTCTCAGGGGGGTGACATTTTTAAGTCCGATTTCCTCAGTCACCTCTGATACGACCTTGATTTTCTTTGCTATAGAGTCGAGAAGAACAAAGCTGACATCGGGGAACAATATTGCCAAAGGTACGCCCGGAAATCCACCTCCTGTTCCTGCATCGAGAACCCTGCTTCCCTTTCTGAATTGGCAAACTTTTGCTAAAGAAAGGGAATGCAGGACGTGATGGGTATAAAAATTGTCAAAGTCCTTTCTGGAGATCACATTAATCCTGTCATTCCAGAGCTTGTAGACTTCCGCGAGTCTTTCAAACATGGAGATCTGGTTTCCCGTAAGATCAGGGAAGTATTTCCTGATTATTTCACTCACTATCTGTTGCCTGTTTTTGCAAAGATATTGAAGAGGAGGGATTTTGCCCTGAAAAGTTGTGCTTTAACGGTTCCGATGGGCAGTTTCATTTCTGAAGCTATTTCTTCGTAGGAATACTCCTTGAAGTATCTGAGCTCGATGAGCTTTCTGTAACGAGGCTTGAGCTGGCTTACTATTTCGCGAAGAACTGCAATTTTCTGGTCATTTATAAGCCTTTCCTCCGGATCGGGAAGATCCGACTGTATATTGACGGTAAGATTGTCAATGTCGTCCTGGGCCTGGTCGATAGGAGAAGGAGAGAGCTGTTTTTTTCTGATGAAGTCGATACAGTTATTTGTGGCAATCCTGAAGAGCCAGGTGCTGAAAGCATAATCGGGAGTGTAAGAATCTATGAATCTGAAAGCCTTTCCGAATGCTTCAATTGTAAGGTCTTCGGCATCGGAAGTGTTGTTTACCATTTTCAGAAGCATAAAGTAGATTGAATCCCTGTAACGGTTAAGGAGGCTTGAAAAGGCTTTTTCCACCCCCCTCTTTGCCTGTTCGACAAGAATAAGGTCGTCCTGCGCTTTTTCAGATATGCAATTGCTTACTTCCATGTAGTATTCGCTCTTCCTTCCCTTAGGCTCCCTGCAAAGAATGCAGCATTAATAAACGGCGAAACAAGGTCAAATATTGGAAACAGGGGCAAAATTCCCGGTTCGTTGAATTTTTTCCTGTTCAGAAAAAATACTATCAGTTGAATAATCAGCCTCACAAGAAAAAGTCCGGCGACCAACGGCCAGGCATATAATCGTGAAAGTAAAATTACCAGGAAGGCATAGAAGACTACCCTTGAAACCGGTTCGCCGAGCAAAATTATTTTATGTGCCGTTCTGTAGTGCCGGGCTGTTGTAAGATGTCTGGATTTTTGCTTTACATATCCGGAGATGTTTAAGGTAGGCACCGACCTTGTGTGGGATTCCTTTCCGAATTCCACTGCTATATTTTCGGGAGTTGCGTTTGAATTTACGAAAAGGTCGTCATCGCCTGAGGCCAGGTGTGAATGCTGTCCAAATCCTTTTCTTTCAAAAAACAATGATTTTCTGTATGCCAGGTTTCTTCCCACACCCATGTAGGGCATTCCCCTTAGAGCCATCCCCAGGTATTGGACAGCAATTGTCATGCAATCGTATCTGATATATCTGTTCAGCAGGCCTTTTCCCGTGAAATATCCTCCGTATCCCAGGACAAAGCTTGTCTTTTCTTCGAAACGGGATGCCATTTTTCCTATCCATTTACTGCTCTCGGGTCTGCAATCGGCATCAGTAAAGAGCAACAGTTCGTTCCGGGCGGCTTTAATGCCGATGAATTGAGCGAACTTTTTGTTGTGAGTGAATTTGGGATCCCTTGTGATGTTTGAAACCCTGAGTCTCGGATAGGTTTTCAGAAACCCTGCCAGAACGTTGTCGGTACCATCTTCCGAACAGTCGTTTACCACAATGACTTCGAAATCGGGATAATCCTGTTCCAGGACGGCCGGAAGGAACTTCCTCAGATTCTCTTCTTCGTTCCTTGCACAGATAATTACAGAAACGGACTCCTGTTTTACTTGTGGCTCAGGAGGTTGCGGCCTGGCCGGAGCCAGGTAGAAGTAAAGGTAATAGAACGCCTGTACAAGGAAGGATATGCCGAAAATGATCAGCAAAGTCAGAAATACAGGATTTCCAGGTTGTATCATTCCACTTTCAGATAAGGCTGCAATATTAATAAGATATTCCGAAAAGATGAATGCCGGGAAGCTTTGCTTTTTTCTGAAAACGGATGAGAGGCAGGAAAAATTATCGACATAATTTTCAACAGGTGGATGAATGAATTACCTTTGGCATCCGTAAAAAGGCTATCAGATGTTCACTATACGGCACAGGGATAAGGATTCAAAAGCCAGGACGGGAGTGCTTTCCACCGGTCATGGTGATATACCTACTCCGATTTTCATGCCGGTCGGGACAGCCGGTACCGTCAAGGGGATACTGCAGAGGGATCTTGCTGAGGATATTAATGCCAGGATCATTCTTGGCAACACCTACCATCTTTATCTTCGCCCGGGCACGGAAATAATTGAAAAGGCAGGCGGCCTGCACAGCTTCATGAACTGGGGAAGGCCAATTCTTACTGACAGCGGTGGTTATCAGGTCTTTTCACTGGCTCCAAACAGGAAGCTTACCGAGGAGGGAGCTGTTTTTAAATCTCATATTGACGGATCGAAGCACGTCTTCACTCCCGAAAATACAGTTGATATACAGCGTATTATTGGTGCCGACATTATGATGGCATTTGATGAGTGCGCCCCATTTCCATGTGACCACCGCTATGCTGAGAAATCGGTAGCCCTTACTCACCGCTGGCTCGACAGGGCAGTTGCCAGGTTCAGGTCTACGGAACCGCGCTGGGGACATAATCAATACCTTTTCCCGATTGTACAGGGAAGCACATTCGATGATCTGAGGAGGATGTCTGCTGAAAAGACTGCTGAAGCCGGAATGGAGGGAAATGCCATCGGAGGTCTTTCTGTGGGAGAGCCGGCTGAGGAAATGTATCGTACCATTGAGGTTGTCAATGAGATACTTCCGGAGGACAAACCTCGTTATCTGATGGGAGTGGGAACCCCGGCAAACATACTGGAGGCCATCGAAAGAGGTATCGATATGTTCGACTGTGTGATGCCGACCAGAAACGGAAGAAACGGGATGCTGTTCACAAGCCAGGGAATAATAAATATAAAGAACAGGAAATGGATTGACGATTTCAGTCCTGTCGATCCTTCGGGACCTTCGCCTGTGAGCCTTAACTATTCAAAGGCCTATCTCAGGCATCTGATAATTTCCGGTGAGATACTCGGATCACAGATTGCAAGTATTCACAACCTTTCATTCTATCTCAGGCTGGTTTCAGATGCAAGAGAACGGATTGAAAATGGTACCTTCGGGAAATGGAAAGAACAAATGTTAAAAAAACTTTCAGCAAGGGCATGAATCTTCCCGGGTTAAAACTCATTGACCGCTATATTATCAGGAAGTTCCTGGGCACTTTCTTTTTTGCCCTTGTGATGATCCTTTCCATTGCCGTTGTTTTTGACTTTGCCGAGAAGATAGATAATTTCATGGAGCGTGAGGCTCCGGTAAAAGCCATAATATTTGACTATTATCTCAACTTTATCCCATATTTTGCCACCCTTTTTTCCCCGCTGTTTGTTTTTATCTCAGTGATCTTTTTTACTTCAAAAATGGCTGCCAACACCGAGATCATTGCTATTCTCAACAGCGGCATGAGTTTCAGAAGGATGATGGTTCCATATTTTGTTTCTGCTTTTCTTATTGCAGTCTTCACATTTATGCTTACCAACTTTGTTATTCCCACCTCAAACCTGAAACGGATAGAGTTTGAAGACAAGTATTACAGGGCCCGGACAAAGAGGATTCCGGTTATGAATATTCACAGGCAGGTTTACAGGAATGTACTTGTATATATGGAGTCATTCAATCCGATCAGCCAGGCCGGAAGGAATTTCACCATCGAGAGGTTCAATGATGAGGGAAAGCTTGAATCGAAGCTGTCGGGTGATATGGTTAGGTACGATACTGCGACCAGCAGATGGGTGGTTATTAATTACAGGCTCAGGGATATCACCGCAGGAGAGGATCGTATTTCGGAAGGAGAGCGCATCGACACAACTCTGGCTTACTTCAGTCCTGAGGATCTCTCAATGGGCCCGGAATTCGTAGGTACTATGACTTACAGCAGTCTTAATGAGTATGTTGACAAGCTGAGGCTGCAGGGGTCGGATGAGCTGAAACTGTTTCTGATAGAAAAGCATCGTCGTTTTGCGAGTCCGTTCTCGGTTTTCATTCTTACGATGATTGGAGTCTCGCTTTCATCGCGGAAGGTGAGAGGGGGCATAGGCATGAACATAGGTATCGGACTCGGTCTGAGTTTCTCATATATACTGTTCATGCAGTTTGCGTCGCAGTTCTCCCTTAAGGGAAATCTTGCTCCCATGCTGGCAATGTGGATTCCCAACATCCTCTACGCCTTTATTGCATTGGTGCTGTACAAACTTGCACCCAAGTAGGCGGGGCTTCATTTGAAAAACTTATATTGCGTCAGTTTTTAGAACTTAACCTGTAAATCACAGTTTAAAATGGCGGTAAGCAAGAAAATAAAGGAACTCCATGAGAAGAGAAAGCTGATCCTTCTGGGAGGCGGAGAGCAGGCTATTGAGAAACAGAAAGCCCTGGGCAAGCGGACTGCCCGCGAGAGGATTATAGCCCTTGTCGACAGGGATTCATTTGTGGAGTATGATCTTTTCGTGGAACATGATGCCCGCGATTTTGACATGGACAAAAAGTCGCTTCCGAGCGATGGTGTAATAATCGGTTCCGGAACCATTAACGGTGCCCCGGTAGCCGTTTATGCCCAGGATTTCACTGTTGCAGGCGGATCGCTTGGCATGATGCATTCCCGCAAGATCACCAAGATCATGGATTATGCTCTTAAGATGAGGATGCCACTTATAGGGATCAATGATTCAGGGGGAGCCAGGATACAGGAAGGTGTCAATTCGCTGGCAGGCTACGGTGAGATATTCTTCCGTAACACCATATCAAGCGGCGTTATACCACAGATCTCAGTTATCCTCGGACCCTGCGCGGGCGGAGCTGTTTATTCGCCGGCTCTGACCGATTTTGTATTTGTTGTGGATAATATCTCCAAGATGTTCATCACAGGTCCGGAAGTTATAAAGACAGTGCTTGGGGAAGAAATATCCATGGAGGATCTTGGCGGAGCAAGGGTACACAGTGAGGTTACAGGCAACGCACATTTCTTTGCCTCCAGCGAGGAGGAGTGTTTTGCCCAGATAAAGAAGCTGCTGACATTCATTCCATGGAATAACAGTCACGGGGCACAACCGGCAGAACCGCATGAGCCAGACGGGACATATGATCCGGAAAAGATTGTCCCCGACGATCCGACACTTCCATATGATGTGAGGGATGTTATAAGAGCTGTTGTCGACAGATCCGATTTTTTTGAGATCATGGAGATGTATGCCCGCAATATGGTAATAGGTTTTGCACGGGTTGGAGGAGTGACAGCAGGCTTTGTAGCCAATCAGCCTCTGGAGATGGCCGGTGTTCTTGATGTCGACTCATCCGACAAGGCCGCCAGGTTCATCCGCTTCTGTGATGCGTTCAACATTCCCATAATAACCTTAATGGACCTTCCTGGTTATCTTCCGGGTGTTGATCAGGAGCATGCCGGAGTTATCAGGCATGGAGCCAAGATACTTTATTCATATTGTGAAGCCACGGTGCCCAAGATCACAGTCATCCTGAGAAAAGCTTACGGCGGAGGATATATTGCCATGGGATCACGGCATCTCCGCGCCGACTTTGTGTTTGCGTGGCCGACAGCAGAAATTGCAGTTATGGGACCCGAGGGCGCTGCGAATATAATTTTCAGGAAAGAGATCATGTCGTCGGACGATCCTGATGAGATGCGCAAAAAGAAGGTTGAGGAATACAAGGCGAAATTTGCCAATCCCTATGTAGCGGCATCACGCGGGTATGTTGATGCAGTGATTGAGCCTGGAGAGACCCGCAGGTTCCTGCTTCATGCAATAAAGGCAACAGCCAACAAGTCAGTCAAGATGATAAGTAAGAAACACGGGAATCCGCCTTTCTGATCATTATCCTGTAACACTGAGGAGGAAAAAGTATGAAAGGAAAAGAAAGCGGCAGGCTGAATATAAACTCAACCATCTACATAACAAGGCTGAGTAAGAAATTTGTCAACAGGAAAGCTTACAGTCCACCTGATCCCGGAAGAGTTATAAGCTATATCCCCGGGACCATCCTTGATATTCTTGTAACGGAAGGCCAGAAGGTCGGGAAAGGAGATGATCTTCTTATCCTTGAGGCGATGAAGATGCAGAACTTCGTTAAATCGCAACTGGAAGGAAAAATTAAACGCATACTTATCAAAAAGGGCGACAGGGTAGGAAAGGGGACCGTGCTGCTTGAGATTGAAGGAGACTGACTACAGTGTACCTTCGAAGATCACATGCTCTGCCAGTTGTCCGGGTATAACAGGTTTCTCACTGTAGATGCCGAATACCGTAGAACCACTACCTGACATTGAGCTGAATACGGCGCCTGAGTCGTAAAATGCTGATTTCAGCTCCTTAATCACAGGATATTTAGGAAATATTATCTCTTCAAAATCATTTAAAACAGTGTCCTTCCACTCGTTCACCGGTCTGTTCAGAAGCAGTTCGAGCGGCGTTTCGGGTAATGAGGGCCTGCATTCTGCGTAGGCTTCCCTGGTGCCCGCCTGGATCCCGGGATTCGCCAGAACAATATGGTAACCGTTAAGAATGAAGGGTGCAGGATAAAGGATCTCTCCTCTGCCCGAAGCAAATGCAGGTACCTGGTCGATGAAGAAAGGGCAGTCGCTTCCAAGGGCGGCTGCGATCTCCTTAAGTTTCGCATTACCGATCGACAGGTTGAAAATACGGTTGATGGCACGCAGAGCTGATGCAGCATCGGATGAGCCACCTCCGAGACCGGCTCCGGCCGGGATCCTTTTGTGAAGGTGAATATGGAGTGCCGGTACCCGAAATGATTCCCTCAGCTTTCTGACCCCGAGGAGTACAATATTGTCCTCAGCAGCTCCGGGTATGTTGTTCCCGCTTATTGCCAGAGCATCCTTTTCCGATCCTTCAGGGGCCCTTACAATCTCAAGAGCATCACAAAGGCCGACAGGATAGAACATCGTCTCAATGTCATGATAGCCGTCAGGACGCCTGCGTGTTATCCTCAGTCCCAGGTTGATTTTTGCCTTCGGAAAAACGAGCATTTATCAGTGTTTACTGCAAAATTATCATAACGAACGGTTTTTTTGCACATAATCTTATCAATTTGCTTTTTCAACAAGTTTTAAACAGAATTATGTTTGTAAGATCAAAATACATTCCGGTTTTTTAAGTAGTGTATTTTTTACCTTTGGTCAGCCCTGCGAGGAATTGGGAGTATCTTATAAGTTACATTAAATCAGCGAAATAAATTTGATGGCCAGACAAAAACCAGTGCCACGGCCAGTTGTGGCACAACTACCTGATTTCGGGAAGGTGCCGCCTCAGGCGCTCGATATGGAGGAAGCTGTTCTTGGAGCAGTTATGCTCGAGAAGGAAGCTGTGATAGCTATTCTCGACATCCTTAAGCCTGCCAGTTTCTACAAGGAAGCGCACCAGAAGATATTCAAGGCCATTACAGACCTTTCGATGCGGGAATACCCGGTGGATCTTTATACGGTAACGGAAGAACTCAGGATCCACAATGAGCTCGACAGTGTTGGCGGCCCGGTTTATCTTACACAGCTTACGGCGAAGGTGGTTTCGGCTGCTAATGTCGATTATCATGCAAGGATAGTAGCCCAGAAGTACATACAACGGGAGCTCATCAGGGCATCGACCGAGATTCTCAACAGGTCGTTCGACGATTCTGTTGATGTTACTGAGCTTCTTGATTTTTCGGAGAATGAGCTCTTTCAGATAGCCGAG
>ERZ795055.1081-NODE-1081-length-22918-cov-6.248480_pt1 | contig 22918 bp, 20 predicted proteins | sample MGYA00375139_ERZ795055 | MGnify/ENA primary metagenome ERZ795055 (study PRJEB30184, sample SAMN05720283) | anaerobic digester metagenome | isolation source: active sludge of municipal wastewater-treating anaerobic digesters | place: USA | collected 2015-01-23 ... | reverse complement strand
GCCCGAGCCTGGACGAGGTCCTCCCCGCGATCCGCGAGCTCGCCCAACGCGCCGTCGTGGTCTGCGTGGACACGGCCCTCCGCAGCCTTCTTAGGGAGGGGGTCGAGCCCGACTTCGTCGTCGTGGTCGACCCCCAGTTCTGGAACTGGCGCCACCTCGCCGGCCTCGCCGCGCCCTCCTCGATCCTCGTCTCCGAGTCGGCCGCCTGGCCCGCCGTCTTCCGCCTCCCCTGCCGCCGGAGCTTCCTCGGCGGCTCCCTCTTCCCCCTCGGGCGCCGCCTCGAGGCGGCCTCCGGGCGGAAGGGCCTCCTCGGCGCGGGGGGCTCGGTGGCGACGAGCGCCTGGGACCTCGCCCGCCTCATGGGTGCCGAGCCGATATGGATGGCCGGACTCGACCTGGGCTACCCCGGCGGGAAGACCCACGCCCGCGCGAGCCTCTTCGAGCAGCGCTCCCTCGCCGCGGGGACGAGGCTCGCCCCCGCCTCCTCGGCCCAGGCCGGGGCCCTCTTCGGGGCCCGGAGCTTCTCCGCCCCGGCGGCCGGCGGAGGCTCGGTCCTCACGGACGAGCGCATGAGCCTCTACGCCTGGTGGTTCGAGTCCCGCCTGGCCCGGCCGGGCTCGCCGAAGACCCTGAGCCTCTGCCCCGCCGGCCTGGCCATTCCCGGCATGGCGGCGGGCTCCCTCGAGGAGCTCCTCGCCCTTCCTCCTCGGAGGCGAGAGATCGAGGCCAGGCTGGGAGCCCTCGCCGGCATCGAGGCCCCGGCCTCGGCCCGGGAGGGGGCCCGGGCCGGCCTCGCGGCCCTGAAAGCCGAGCTCGGGCAGATCGCCCGCGAGGCCCGGGAAGCCGCTAGGACGGCGGCCCGGGGCCGGGCCGAGCTCGCCGCCGGGGGGAGCTGCCGGGTCGAGCTGGCGGCCCTCGCGGCCGCCGACGAGCGGATCCTCGGCAACGCGGCCCGGGACCTGGTCGGCTTCCTCCTGCCCCCGGCCGCCGAGCTCGTGGGCCGGGCGGCGAGGGACCTCGGCGAGAGCCTCGAGCGCTCGGAGCGGCTCTATCGCCAGACCGCCGAGTCGGCCGAGTACCAGCTCGAGCGCCTGGCCGCGGCCGACCTGGGCTGAGCCGGGGCCGGGCCGCGAGGGCCTTCAAGTTTTTCGCCCTTCCTGCCGACAATGCTTGTAGAGGGCAACCTCTGCAACGGTATGCACCAAGACGTCCAGGCATACCGTTTTTTTATGCCCGCGCGCCTTAAGCCCTTCCCCGCCTTCCGCTCGGGCAGGGAGCTCTGCTAGAATCGGCCCCAACGAAGGGGTACGACATGCAGAACCGCGACGAGGCCCTCGAGCTCTGGCGAGCCCACAACGACGACGACTATCTCTACCGCCACGCCCTCTCCGTCGAGGCGGTCATGCGCTACTTCGCCGCCAAGGCCGGCGAGGATCCCGACTGGTGGGGCCTCGTGGGCCTCTTGCACGACATCGACTTCCAGGAGCATCCCGAGGAGCACCTCAAGCACGCCCGGGCCATCCTGGAGCCCGCGGGCTACCCGGAGGCCTTCGTCCGCGCCGTGGAGAGCCATGGCTACGGCCTGTGCACCGAGGTCGAGCCGAAGAGCTACATGGAGAAGATCCTCTACGCCTGCGACGAGCTGACGGGCTTCATCTACGCCTGCGCCATCATGCGGCCCTCCAAGAGCGTCCTCGACATCGAGGTCAAGTCGGTGACCAAGAAGCTCAAGACCCCGGCCTTCGCCGCCAAGATCGACCGCTCCGTCATCCAGAAGGGGGCCGAGATGCTCGGCCTGGGCATGGACGAGCTGGTCGGCCAGGCCATCCTCGCCCTTCGTCCCGTCGCCGCCGAGATCGGGCTCAAGGGGAACCTCTAGGCCGGGGGCGCGGGCCGGCGAGGCGGCCGGCCTGAGCCTCACTCGAGCTTTCGGATCGTCGACCCGCTCGTGACGTAGAACTTTCCGGAGACGCTGGCGATCCCCTGCGGGTAGGCGAAGGCCGCGGCGGGGCCGAGGCCGTCCGCGCTCCCGGAGACGCCCGAGCCCGCGAAGGTGCTTACCTCCGCCGTGGCGAGGCGGAGCCGGCGGATCTTGTTGTTGAGGCTGTCGGCCACGTAGAGGAAGCCCCCGGAGAGGGCGAGCTGGTGGGGCGAGTAGAAGCCCGCCGCCGCGCCGATCCCGTCCACGGAGGTATCCGCTATGTCTCTCGAGCCGGCTATCGTCTCCACGGCCGAGGTCGCCAGGCTGATCCGGCGGATGAGCCCATAGGTTCCATCAGCTACATAGACGTAAGTCCCGTCCGTCGCGAGGCCCCAGGGATTCGAGGCCCGAGCCGCCCCCCGGGCCCAGGGCCTGTCCCTCGGTGAGGGGGAGGCTGAGCTCGGGCGATACCGTCAGGGAGAGGCGGGAGAGGAGGGCGGGATAGGGGGAGGCCGAGGCCTGCGAAGAAGCCAAGGCGAGGGCGAGGGCACAGCACGCGGTGCTGCGCGATGCGCGCGGGAATCTTTTTCTCATGTCAGCCTGCCTCCGCGGACGAATTGCTAGTATTCTGGCGCCGCGGGGCGGGAAGTCGACCTCGTTTTGAAAACTAGGACTTCCCGAGGGCCTTTTTCCTGAACTCCGAGGGCGCGGAGCCCTCCTCCTTGGCGAAGGCGGCGTTGAAGGCGGATTTCGAGTTGAAGCCGACCGAGAAGGCAATATCGAGGATCGAGAGCTCCGGCTCCTCGACGAGGAGGCTCTTGGCCTCGGCGAGCCTGCTCTGCTTGATGTAGGCCCGGAAGCTCATGCCGAGGCCTTCCTTGAGGAGCTGGGAGAGCTGGTGGTTCTGGATCCCCAGGCGGATGCTGAGGGCCTGGAGGCTGAGCCCGGGGTCGCGGTAGAGCCCTTCCTCCTCGACCAGGCTCCTGAGCCGACGGAGCTCCTTCGAGGCCATTCCTTCCGCGGTGGATAGTTTCTGGACCCTGAGGGCCGGGTTCCTCGTCCTGAGCACCCGCTGGGTGCGCTCGGGGTAGCGGAAGCTCAGGAAGAAGAGGTAGGTCGTGTTGAGCCCGTTGGCGAGGACGGCCATGCCCAGGGCCGCGTCGCTGCGGAGGGCGTGGCCAAGGGCGAAGCCGACGATCGTGAGGAAGCCGACCAGGTAATAGGCGAGTACCCCGCGAAACGCCTTCCGGAAGGCCGGCTGGCCGGCCCGGTAGAGCCTGGCGACGCTGGCCGTCGAGGCGGAGACGCAGCCGAAGAAGTAGAGGTCGGCGATCGCGTTGAAGGAGGCGATGGCGCGGCTCGAGAAGTAGTCGGGATTCGCCCCCAGCCTGGCCGGACTGGGAAGCCCCGGGCCGGGCCGGCCCAGGATCAGGAAAGCGAGGAAGGCCCCGCCGAGGCCGAGGGTCAGAGGATAGAGGATACGGCGCCGCGGCCTCTCCCCGATCAGCCCCTTGGTATAGAGGACGAGGGCGGGGCCGGCGAAGAATTCGACGAAGATATCGCTGTAGATCAGCCAAGGGGCCCAGGCGAAGGCGGTCGAGCGATAGAGCCCGAAGTAGGCCCAGATGTAGCCCAGGCAGAGGACGTAGGCGGCCAGCCAATCGCTCACCCTCGTCCTGCTCCTGATCGTGACCAGGAGGCTGGCGAAGATGAGCATCGTCATTCCTATCGCGATGAAGAGGTAGGTGACGAGCTTTCCCATGCTTCGGAAAGTAATAGTATAGTGTACGCAGCCTGTCCAGCGAGCTTTTCGAGGGCAGGAGGGCGAGGCCTGTGAGCCTCGCTCTCCCTCCCGGCCCTTGATGCTCGGCCTTCCCCCGGGCGATAATCCCGGGCCTAAGCACGTTTGGCAGAGGTGAGGCCGATGCTCGAGAAGATCAGCGAGAAGTTCTCCGATATAGTCCGGACCCTCGGCGGCAAGGCCAGCATCAGCGAGAAGAACGTCGAGGACGCGGTCGAGCAGATCAAGCTCGCCCTCCTCGAGGCCGACGTCAACCTGCGCGTCGTGCGGCGCTTCGTCAACGGGACCCTCGAGGAGGCCAAGGGCGAGAAGGTCCTGCGCGCCGTCGATCCGGGCCAGCAGTTCGTCAAGATCGTCCACGACCGCATGGTCGCGCTCTTGGGCGACGCGCGGCAGGAGCTCCAGCTCCGCGGGCCCGACACCCAGAGCGTCATCCTCCTCCTGGGCCTCCAGGGCTCGGGCAAGACCACCACCGCCTCCAAGCTCGCCTTCATGCTCAAGAACAAGGGCCGCCGGGTCCTCCTGGTCGCCTGCGACCTCCAAAGGCCGGCGGCCATCGAGCAGCTCTCCGTCCTCGGCGCCCAGGTCGGGGTCGAGGTCTACCGGGAGGACTCGAAGGATCCGGTCCGCGTAGCCAAGGCGGCCATGGAGAAGGCCAAGCGCGAGCTCTACGACACGGTCATCGTGGACACGGCGGGCCGCCTCCAGGTCGACGAGGAGCTCATGGAGGAGCTCCTCCGCGTCCGGGACGCCGTGAAGCCCCAGGAGTCCCTCCTCGTCGCCGACTCGATGACGGGCCAGGCCGCCGCCGACATCGCCAAGGCCTTCCACGAGAAGGTGGGCCTCACGGGCGTGGTCCTCTCCAAGTTCGACTCCGACGCCCGGGGCGGCGCGGCCCTGTCGCTCAAGACCGTCACCGGGGTGCCCATCAAGTTCATCGGCACGAGCGAGAAGCCCGAGGGCCTCGAGCCTTTCTACCCCGAGCGCATCGCCGGCCGCATCCTCGGCATGGGAGACATCGTCGGCCTCGTCGAGAAGGCCCAGGCCGCCTTCGACCAGAAGGAGGCCGCGGAGCTCGAGCGCAAGATCGCCGACGAGTCCATGACCCTCGCCGACTACCTCGAGCAGATCCAGAAGGTCAAGAAGATGGGCTCGATGAAGGCCATGCTCGAGATGATCCCCGGCCTCGCGGGCCAGGTCGACGAGGAGCGGCTCGACCAGGCCGGCATGAAGTCCGAGGAGGCCATCCTCCTGTCCATGACCAAGAAGGAGCGGCAGAACCACCTCATCATCGGGCCCACGAGGCGCACGCGCATCGCCCGGGGCTCGGGCACCTCGGTCGCCGAGGTCAACCGGCTCATCAAGAAGTTCGAGAAGACGCGGCTCATGATGAAGAAGGTCGCGAAGAACAAGAAGTACCAGCAGCAGATCTTCGGGGGAGCCAAGGGATAAGGCCCCTTCACTCGATTGCGGGTTATTCTATAATATTCTATCGTTTACAAGCATTTTCGTATCCCTGTCTTGAAACCGCAAGCAACTTCTCGCTACACTCGAACCCACTTCGGCTTTGCCGACCGAGGCCGGCTCGTACCTGCCCGCCATCTCGGAGCCCCGCCTTTGGCGACGGGACCCCTTCCCAAGGTGCTTCGATGACTAGTTCCTTCGCCCGGAAACTCCTCCTCAGCCTTTTTTTCGTCTGCCTCCTCGCCCTTCCGGCCCTCGCCGAGGGGGGGGTGACCGAGACTATGACCAGCCTGGTCATCCAGCTCGGCCTCATCATCATAGCCGCCCACGTCGGCGGCCGCCTGGCGGGAAGGGCCGGCCTCCCTACCGTCCTCGGTGAGCTCGCCGCCGGCATCCTCCTCTCGCAGGGCGCCCTCGGCGGCCTGGCCCTGCCCGGCTTCCCCGGCGGCCTCTTCCCCGCCTCCGCTTCCGGCTTCGCCGTCTCCACCGAGCTCTACGGCTTCGCGACCCTGGCCTCCATCGTCCTTTTATTCATGTCGGGCCTCGAGACGGACATCTCCCTGTTCAAGCGCTACGCGGCCGCCGGCCTCGCCGTGGGCCTCGGCGGGGTCATCGCCTCCTTCCTCCTCGGCGGGCTCTGCGGGGTCCTCGCCTTCGGCTGGTCCTGGCTCGACCCGAGGACCCTCTTCCTCGGCATCCTCGGCACGGCGACGAGCGTGGGCATCACCGCGCGCATCCTCTCCGACCAGCGCCGCATGGACAGCCCCGAGGGCGTGACCATCCTGGCCGCCGCGGTGATCGACGACGTCCTGGGCATCGTCTGCCTGGCCGTCGTCCTGGGCATCTCGAGCGTCCTGGAGAGCGGCTCCGGGGCCGTGGACTGGGGGAGGATCGGGGGCATCGCGGCCAAGGCCCTGGGCATCTGGGCCGCCTTCACCGTCCTCGGCCTGGTCTTCTCCAAGCGCCTGGCCCGCTTCCTCAAGGCCTTCCGCAGCCCCGAGGCCTTCGCGATCCTCGCCCTGGGGCTGGCCCTCCTCCTCTCGGGCTTCTTCGAGCTCGAGGGCCTGGCGATGATCATCGGCGCCTACATCATGGGCCTCTCCCTCTCCGGCACGGACCTGAAGCTCGTCATCCGGGAGAAGCTCCAGCCCCTGTACATGTTCCTCGTGCCGATCTTCTTCGCGGTGATGGGCATGCTCGTCGACCTCCGCGAGCTGGCCTCTCCCGAGGTCCTCGCCTTCGGGGCCGTCTACGCCCTCGTGGCCTTCGCCAGCAAGATCCTCGGCTGCGCCCTGCCGAGCCTCCTGTTCGGCTTCAACGGTCTGGGCGCCCTCCGCATCGGCGTGGGCATGGTGCCCCGCGGGGAGGTCGCCCTCATCATCGCGGGGATCGGCATCTCCGGCGGCTTCCTGGACAAGAAGCTCTTCGGCGTCGTCATCCTCATGACCCTCCTCACGACCGTCATCCCCCCGCCCTTCCTGAAGCTCCTCCTCCGCTCGCCCAAGCGGGGCACCAAGGCCCAGCCGGCCGGGGCCGAGACCTCGACCTTCGAGATCCCCGTGGGCGATCCCTCCATCACCGAGCTCCTGGTCGAGTCCATGGCCCAGGGCCTCGCCCGCGAGGGCTTCTACGTGCGCCTGGCCGATCCCGGCTCGGACATCTACGTAGCCGCCCGGGAGGACGCCCGCATCAGCCTCCGGCCTGAGGGGGAGGGGATCGTGGTCGAAACCCGGCGGAAGGACCTCGCCCTGGCCAGGGCGGTCGCCCACGAGACCTTCGTCGAGCTGGAGGCGGCCTTCAAGCGGGCGGGCGAGGGCATGGATCCCGGAAAGCTCAAGGACGGCCTCCTCGCCCAGGAGTCGGGGGAGGCCGAGGGCTTCGCCTCCGGCCTCGTCGAGCCCTCCTGCGTCCGCCTCCGCCTCGCCGCGGCCGACCGCGAGGGGGCCCTGCGCGAGCTGGTCGGCCTCCTCGCCGCGGCCGGCAAGCTCTCGGATCCCGAGCTCGCCCTGGCCGACGTCCTCGCGCGGGAGAAGATCGGCTCCACCGGCCTCGAGCGGGGCATAGCCTTCCCCCACGGGAGGAGCGAGGCCGCGGCCCAGCCCGTCGTCGCCCTCGGCCTGTCGCGCGAGGGCATCGACTTCGGGGCCTCCGACGGCCTGCCCGCCCGGGTGATCGCCCTCCTCATCTCCCCCCGCGGGAGCGAGGGACCTCACCTCCGCCTCATGGCGGCCCTGGCTTCGGCCCTCTCCCGTGAGGACAGCCTTGCGGCCCTCCTCGGCGCCCGGGACGAAGAGGAGGCCGCCTCGATCTTCTCCGGCCGGAAGCCGGGGGCCAAGGCGAGGGCCAAGACCCGGGCGGGGAGCCCGGCCTAGGGGGCCGGGGGCCACTTTACATTCGCCCCGCCCCTGGATATACTCCCCCTACCAATCCGATCGGAGCTACACCATGTCGAGGAAATGCGAGATTTGCGGCAAGGGCACCATATTCGGCAACACCGTCTCCCACGCTAAGAACCGCGCCCGGAGGACCTGGCGCCCCAACCTCCTCGAGGTCAGGGCCAAGATCGCCGGCAGCGTGAAGACGGTCAAGATCTGCACCCGCTGCCTCAAGGCCGGGAAGGTCGAGAAGGTCCTCTAGGACAGCCGGGGCCGAGGCCCGCGAACGGAAAAGCCGCCCTTCGGGGGCGGCTTTTCCATTTTTTCGGCCTCGAGGGGGGCCGGGCCCGGCCTGAGCTCCTTCCCTAGCGGGCCTTCCGCTTGGACAGGACGTCGAAGGCGACGGCGGCGAGGAGGACGAGGCCCTTCACCACCATCTGGATGTCGCTGCCGATGCCCATGATGGACATGCCGTTGTTCAGGACGCCCATGACCAGGGCGCCGATGATCGCGCCGACGATGGTGCCGATGCCCCCCGTGGCCGAGGCCCCGCCGATGAAGCAGGCCGCTATGGCGTCCAGCTCGAAGTTCTGGCCGGCCAGGGGCGAGGAGGCGTTGAGCCGGGAGGAGACCGCTATGCCGGCCACGGCCGCCATGACCCCCATGTTGACGTAGGCGAAGAAGAGGACCTTGTTCGTGTTGATGCCCGAGAGCTGGGCCGCCTTCTCGTTGCCCCCCATGGCGTAGAGGTAGCGGCCGGGGACGGTCCTCGAGGTGAAGAAGGAATAGGCCACGATGAGGGCGCCGATGATGATGAAGATGATCGGCAGGCCGCGGTAGGAGGCGAGCCAGTAGGAGGCCAGGGCGATGACGCCGGTCACGAGGACGAGGCCGCCGGCGAAGATCGGGACGGGCGTCGACTCGTAGCCGTTCCTCCGGCGGTAGACCCGCTGGCGGAGCTGGGCCAGGATGTAGAGGGCGGCGACCGCCGCGCCGGCGGCGAGGGCCAGGAGGTTCAGCTCGGACTCCTCGCCCCCGATGAGGTCCGGCACGAAGCCCGAGCTGATCATCTGGAAGGACTCGGGGAAGGGGCCGATGGTCAGGCCCTTGAGCATGAAGACGGTGAGGCCCCGGAACACCAGCTGCCCCGCCAGGGTGACGATGAAGGAGGGGAGCCGCACGTAGGCGATCCAGAAGGCCTGCCAGACCCCGATCCCGAGGCCGGCGAGGAGCGAGAGCGCGATCCCCGCCCCCACGCTCATCTTCATCGTGATGACGAAGGTGCCCGCGAGGGCCCCGACGAAGGCCACGATGGAGCCGACCGAGAGGTCGATGTTGCCGCCGGTGAGGATGGTCAGGGTCATGCCGATGGCGAGGATGAAGACGTAGGCGTTCTGCAGGACGAGGTTCGTCACGTTCATCGGGACGAGGAGGACCCCCTCCGTGGCCACCTGGAAGAAGAGCATGATGCACAGCAGCGCGATGAGCATCGCGTACTGCCGGACGTTGTTCCGCAGGAACTCCCTAAAGCTTCCCATTCCCGCCCTCCCCGACGCTCTGCATGATGCACTTCATGATGCCTTCCTGGGTGGCCTCCCCGCGCTCGAACTCCCCGACGATCCGCCCCTCGTTCATGACGTAGATGCGGTCGCAGACGCCGAGGACTTCCGGGAGCTCCGACGAGATGAAGATGACCGACTTGCCCTCGTCGGCCAGCTTGTTGATGATGGTGTAGATCTCGTACTTGGCGCCGACGTCGATGCCCCGCGTGGGCTCGTCGAGGATGAGGACGTCGGGCGCGGTGAAGATCCACTTGGACAGGACCACCTTCTGCTGGTTGCCGCCCGAGAGGTTCCCGGTCTTCTGCCGGATGCTCGTCGACTTGATGTTCAGCTTCGCGCGGTACTCCTCGGCGACGCCCGCCTCCCGGTCGCGGTCGATCACCGAGCTCCTCGCGACCTTGGCGAGGGCGGCGATCGTGATGTTCTCCCTGATGTCGCCGATGAGGTTGAGGCCGGCCGTCTTGCGGTCCTCGGTGGCGTAGGAGATGCCCTGGTCGATCGTCTGCCGGATGCCCTTCAGCTCGATCGGCCGGCCGTCCTTGAAGGCCTGGCCGCTGACGTTCAGGCCGTAGGAGCGCCCGAAGATGCTCATGGCCAGCTCGGTCCGGCCCGCGCCCATGAGCCCGGCGAGGCCCACGACCTCGCCCTTGCGCACCTTGATGCCGACGCCGTTGACGGCCTTGCGCTCGGGGTTCAGGGGATTGTAGGCGGTCCAGTCCCGCACCTCGAAGGCTACCTCGCCGATCCGGGGCGTCCGCTTGGGGAAGCGGTCGACGAGCTCCCGCCCGACCATGCCCTTGATGATCCGGTCCTCGTCGATCTCGTCCCTTCCCTTGCAGAGGGTCTCGATCGTGGCCCCGTCGCGGATGATGGTGATGGTGTCCGCGACCTCGACGATCTCGTTGAGCTTGTGCGAGATGAGGATCGAGGTCATCCCCTTGGCCTTCAGGTCCACGAGGAGGCGCAGGAGGTGCTCCGAGTCGTCCTCGTTGAGCGAGGCCGTGGGCTCGTCGAGGACGAGGAGCTTGACGTTCTTGCCCAGGGCCTTGGCGATCTCGACGAGCTGCTGCTTGCCCACCGAGATGTCCTTGACCAGGGTGCGCGTCCCCTCCTTGAGGCCCACGAGCTCGAGGAGCCTCGCCGCGTCGCGGTGGGTCTCGTCCCAGTCGATGACGCCGCCGCCCGAGCGCTCGTTGCCGAGGAAGATGTTCTCGCCGATGGAGAGGTAGGGTATGAGGGCGAGCTCCTGGTGGATGATGACGATGCCCTTGCGCTCGCAGTCGTGGATCTCCCGGAACGAGCACTCGGCGCCCTCGAAGACCAGCTGGCCCGAGTAGGTCCCGTGCGGGTAGACCCCCCCGAGCACGTTCATGAGGGTGGACTTGCCGGCCCCGTTCTCGCCGACGAGGGCGTGGATCTCGCCCCGCCTGACCGAGAAGGTGACGTCGTTCAAGGCCCGCACGCCGGGGAAGAGCTTGGTGATGTTCCGCATCTCGAGGATGGTGTCGTCCACGCCCGCGCCCTCCTTCCGCCCCCGCCCCGCCTTCGAAAGGCCGGCCCGCGCGCCTCCTGGCGCGCGGGCCGGCTCCAAACGGCGGGGGCCTTCCCTGATTGTACTACTGCAGATCCGCGGCGGTGTAGTAGCCGGAGTCGACGAGGAGGGCCTTGTAGTTGTTCTTGTCCGCGAAGACGGGGTCGCAGAGGAATGAGGGGACGACCTTGACGCCGTTGTTGTAGGTCTTGGTGTCGTTCACCGGCGCCTCCTTGCCCTGCATGATGGCCTCGACCATCTCGACGACCTTGGCCGCGAGGGTGCGGGTGTCCTTGAAGACCGACATGGACTGCTGGCCGGCGATCATGGCCTTCACGTTGGCCTTGTCGCAGTCCTGGCCGGTGAGGACGGGGTAGGGCTTCTTCGCGGTGCCGTAGCCGGCGTTCTTGAGGGAGGCGACGATGCCGATGGCGAGGCTGTCGTTCGGCGACAGGACGGCGTCGAGCTTGGTCTTGCCGGCGTACTTGGCGGCGATGAGGTTGTCCATCCTGGCCTGGGCCTTCTCGGAGCTCCAGCTCTGGATGGCGATGGTGGTGAACTCGGTCTGCTTGGTGGGGACGACGAGCTTCTTCGCGTCGATGTAGGACTGGAGGATGCTCATGGCGCCCTTGTTGAAGAAGAGGGCGTTGTTGTCGTCGGGCGAGCCGGCGAAGAGCTCGATATTGAAGGGGCCCTTCTTGGTCTTGAGGTCGAGGGCCTTCTCGATGTACTGGCCCTGGATCACGCCGACCTTGAAGTTGTCGAAGGTCGCGTAGTAGTCGCAGTTCGGCGTGTTCATGATGAGGCGGTCGTAGGCGATGACCTTGATCCCGCCGTCGTGCGCCTTCTTGAGCACGTCCGAGAGGACCGAGCCGTCGATCGAGGCGATGACCAGGACCTTGGCGCCCTTGGTGATCATGTTCTCCAGCTGCTGGATCTGGGTGTTGATGTCGTTGTTGGCGTACTGGAGATCGACCTTGTAGCCCTTCGCCTCGAGCTTGGACTTCATGTTGGCGCCGTCCTGGTTCCAGCGCTGGAGCGACTGGGTCGGCATGGCCACGCCGATGAGCTGCTGGCCGAAGGCGGACGACAGGGCGAGCGCGAGGCCCAGGATAACGAGCAGGCACTTTTTCATCTCGAGTCCCTCCTTGTGAAGAGTAACCACGACTTAACGCAAGGATAGGGCCCGTTTCCGCCTGGGCACTATGGGGAATTTTGATATAATATAGCCGAAATTGATATCGGCATTCGCGGGCGGGCCCGCCTCGTTGACGGCCGCCCCCGGAGGCATATGATTCGGAGGAAGTGGAAAGCATGGCCGAACCCAGCGAGGAGATAGAGCGCCTCCTCCGCTCCGACCCCGAGCGGGCCCTCCTCCTGGCCGAGGCGGCCTGCGAGGAGGCGCGGCGCGAGCCCGGGCAGGAAGGCCTCGCCCCCGCGTCGGCCCTCGCCGCCTACGCCTGCCTCTCCCTGGGCGATCCCGACCGGGCACTGGGCTTCGCCGCCCAGGGCCTGGCCCATCGCGGCCTTCCGCCCTCGCTCCGCGTCCGCCTCCTCTGCGCCCAGGGCATCTCCCACTTCCAGGTCGGCCGCTACGCGGAGGCGATCGCCCGCCTCGAGCGGGCCCACCGCCTCGCCCGCCGCGCGGCCGACCCGGCCTCCCTCGCCAGGGCCCTGGGCAACCTCGGCATAGCCTACCAGGAGGCGGGCCGCGCGGAGCGGTCCGCGGCCTACCTGCGGGAGGCCCTGGCGCTCGCCGGCGGCGGCGCCATCCCCGGAATCCCCGCCGCCTCGATCCGCCTCGCCCTCGGCTCGGCCCTGATCGCCTCGGGCAGGATCGAGGAGGCCCTCGAGGCCCTCTCCGGCGTCGAGGCGGCGGCCGAGGCCGAGGGGAGCGGCCTGCTCAGGGCGGAAGCCCGGCTCGGCCTCGGCGAGGCCCTCCTCGTCGCCGGCCGCCGCGACGAGTCCCTCTACGCGGTCGAGGAGGCCCTCGCCCTGGCGAAGGGAGGCGGCTTCGCCATGGTCGGCATCCGCGCGGCCCTCCTCCTCATCCGCGTCGGGATCGAGGAGGGCGACCTCGAGGGGGCCGAGTCCCTCGCCGAGGAATGGCTGCCCCGCGCGGCGGCCGGGGACCTCGGCCGCTACACCGAGCTCCTCCGCCTCCGGGGCAGGATCAGGGCACTCCGCGGCCGCTTCCGCGACGCCTACGAGGACTCGGAGCGGGCCGCCCTCCTCGAGCGGCGGGACGGCGGCCCCTCGGCCTCCGAGGCCAGCCTCGAGCGGGAGCGGGGCTCCCTCCGGCGCAAGGCCCGGCGCCTCTCCGAGCGGGTCGAGGGCTGGGCCGAGGCGGTCACCCACGCCCTCGCCGACCTGATCGAGGCCCGGGACGAGCGCACCGGCGCCCACATCGACCGGACCCTCGAGATCGCGCGGGTCCTGGGAGGCCGCCTCGTCGAGCGGCGGAGCATCCCCCGCCTCGGCCCCGGCCTCGTCGAGACCATCGCGCGCATGGCCCCCCTCCACGACGTCGGCAAGATCGCCGTGCCCGACGCGGTGCTCCGCAAGCCCGGCCCCCTCGACCCGGAGGAGCTGGCCCTGATGCGGCGCCACGTGACGGTGGGCAGGGAGATCCTCCTCGAGGCCTCGCGGAGGATCCGCTACGACCCGCGGGTGACCGTGGCCGCCGACATAGCCGGCTACCACCACGAGCGCTGGGACGGGGAGGGCTACCCCGACGCCCTCGCCGGCGAGGACATACCCCTCGGGGCGAGGATCGTCGCCCTGGCCGACGTCTACGACGCCATCCGCTCCGAGCGGCCCTACAAGCCCGCCCTGGGCCGCGAGGCCGCCTCGGCCTACGTCCTCGAGAACGCGGGCCGCCACTTCGACCCGAGGGTCGTCGAGGCCTTCGCCGACCGCGAGGCGGAGATCGCCGGCCTCTTCGGCGGGGCGGGGGCCTAGGCACCCATGCCCGAGCTCCCCGACCTGGTCCGCATCGCGAAGGCCCTCGGCCCCGAGCTCGAGGGGCGTCGCATAACGCGCGCCATCGTGAAGGAGCCCGTCGTGCTCCGCGTCCTCGCGCCGGGGAGCTTCGCGGGCCTCCTGGAAGGCGCGGCCTTCGGCCCCCTCGGCCGCCGGGGCCCCTTCCTCCGCTTCGAGCTCGCGCGGCCCGAGGGCCTGCCCGAGCTCGACCTCGTCATGCACCTCATGCTCGCCGGCCGCCTCCGCCTCGCCCCGCGCGGCGGGAAGGCCCTGCCCTCCACGGCCTTCTCCCTCGAGCTCGAGGACGGGAGGACCCTCCACTACGGCGACGAGAAGCGGATGGGCAAGATCTACCTCTGCCCCCGCGGCCGCTACGAGGCCATACCCGGCTACCTCGGCCAGGGCCTCGACGTCCTGTCGCCTGACTTCACCTACGAATCCTTCTCGGCCCTGATCAAGGGCAAGCGCTGCCAGGCCCGGGTCTTCGTCATGGACCAGGCCTCCCTCTCGGCCATCGGCAACGCCTACGCCGACGAGATCCTCTTCGAGGCGCGGATCCACCCCAAGGCCCCCTGCCCCTCCCTCTCGGCCGAGCAGCGCCGCGCGCTGTACGACGCCATCCGCTCCGTCCTCGCCTGGGGCATCGAGGAGGTCGAGAAGGCCGGCGCCCCCCTGGAGGACAAGGTCCGCGGCCATATGCGCGTGCGGGGCCGCGCCGGCCAGGCCTGCCCCCGCTGCGGGACCACGATCCGCGTCGCCGGCGTCCTCGGCTACGACGCCTTCTTCTGCCCCGCCTGCCAACCCGACAGGACCGGCCGCGGCCTCGACTGGACCAAGCTGCCCAAACCCTGATCCCCGGCGCGACGGCCATTACCCCAAGCGCGATGCGCGCCGAAGCGCGAGCGCCCCGCATGCGGGACCGCCTTGAACTAAGCGCGACGCGCGCCGAAGCGCGAGCGCCTCAGCCTGTGTGACGGTCCTGAGCCCAAGCGCGACGCGCGCCGAAGCGCGAGCGCCTCAGCCTGCGCGACAGTCCTGAGCCCAAGCGCGAGCGCCCCGCATGCGGGACCGCCTTGAACCAAGCGCGACGCGCGCCGAAGCGCGAGCGCCTCGCATGCAGGACTGCCTTGAACAAAGCGCGACGCGCGCCGAAGCGCGAGCGCCTCGCATGCAGGACTGCCTTGAACAAAGCGCGACGCGCGCCGAAGCGCGAGCGCCTCAGCCTACAGGGCCGCCCAGAGCTCAAACGCGAGCTACTTCTACGCGTGGCAGCCTGGTTGGGTGAGGGAACGGCACTTCGCGTCGCACGGCCCCCGAGACGGGGCGCCGCGCGGCGACGCGTCGCGCGATCCTAGCGCGATGCGCCGCGGCGCGAGCGGGGCCCCGTCCTCGGAACCGTCCTTCGCGAGTAGCACGGTCTCACTGTACCCGTACTAGGCCGCTCAGCGTAGATCAGTACATCCCCGTCACTTCCACGTCGCCCCAGAACGAGCTGTAAGCCTCGAGCCTCCCCGCGCTCTCCTCGTAGAAGCTCTGGAAGGACCAGCGGCGGTCCTTCGCCACGCGGCGGCCCTTGGGGGCCATGGGCGCGAGCACGGCCACCCCGCGCGAGAAGGCGATGTGGCGGTTGTCCTGCGAGCCGAGGTAGCGGCTCCGGTCCTTCCAGAGCACCTCGACCCCGGGCTCGGCCCCCGAGCCGAGGACGGGATCGAGGGGGACCCAGCCGAGCCCGTAGAGGTAGACCTCGACCCAATAGTGGCGGACGGCCTTGCGGCTCGGCTCGACGAGGTAGCCGGCCACGGGCAGGGAGGGCACGCCCGCGGCGCGGAGGAGGGCGCAGGCCAGGAGGGCGTAGGAGTGGGCGTCGGCCGACTTGGAGGCTAGGGCGTCCTGGGCCCGGGCCTGCTCGCGCGCGGGGTTGTAGGCCAGGTTCCGGACGAGCCAGTCCCAGACGAGGCGGGTGGCCCTCCAGGGATTGCGCTCCCCGCCGACGATCCGCCTCGCGAGGGCCTGGACCTCGGGGGCGTCGGAGGGCACGCGGCCGTCGGGTGCGAGGTAGTGGGCCATGAGCGCGGGCGGGTCCTTGGGCTTGAGGGCGATCCGCTCGGCCGCGATCTCGGTCTCCACGGCGTAGACCTGCACGAGGTAGCTCTGGCGGACCGAGAGCTCCGAGCCCGCCGCGAGGTCCTTGAAGCGGAAGATGGCGGTGCCCCGGTAGTCGGGGACGAGGGGCGCGGGCTCCCGCGAGAGCGCGGCCGCCCGCTGGTAGGCGGTCTCGACGGGCTCGGGCGTCCAGAGGTAGAGCTCGTTCTCCCCCGAGGCCTTGATCTTGTTGACGCTGATCGAGTGGGAGAGGGAGTAGGTGCGCCGGTCGGTGTAGCGCTTGATGCCCGGGGCCTCGGTCACGCGGAAGAAGACGCCGTTGCCCCGGTCCTTGCCGCGGAGCACCGTCACGGCGCCGGAGGCGGCCCCGTCGGGGACGCGGACCCTGATCTCCTTGTCGGACCAGAGCTCGTAGCCGAAGTCGGTCTCGGCGTTCTCGACGCTCGAGACGGCGGCCTGGGGCCCGGGGAGGGCCTGGCCCGCGTCGACCGACCAGGAGAACTGGACCGAGGCCCCCTCACGGCTCGCGCCGAAGTCGAGGCCGGAGAGGACGAGGAGGGAGCCCACGGGCCCGCCCTCCGAGGAGGCGGAGGCGATGAAGGGGCCCGAGCGCCCGGCGAGCTGGTTCTCGGCCCGGATGGGCAGGCGGGCGCGGTTCATGAAGAGCTTGGGATTGGAGCGGCCGTGGCGGGTGACGAGGTAGATCAGCCCTGAGTCCACCGCGGCCGGGAGGCGCAGGGAGAGCTCCTCGTCGCTCCAGGAGAGATAGGAGGAGGCGGTGGGGGAGACCCCGTCGGCCTCGATCCGCGACTCGCCGCGCTCGGCGCCGAAGTTCCTCCCCTCGATGCGGATGACCTGGCCCGGCTCGCCGACCGCGGGATCGATCCGGTCGATGCGGGGGCGGGACAGGAGGCCGTAGAGGAGGTAGGCGCCGAGGGCCGCGGCGAGGCAGGAGGCCGCGGCGATCGCGAGCCGCTTGAGCGCCGATCGGAGGCGGGGCGGGGCCGAGGGCGGCCTCGCGCGCTCCGCGAACAGGCTCGAGGAAGGCGGCAGCTCGAGGCTCATCGCTTGGGCTTGGGGGCTTCGGGGGGCGGGGCCTGTACCGCGGGGGCCGGGGCGGGGCCCGGCTGGGGGGGCTGGGGCGCGCCGGCCTCGCGCGCGGGGAGCTCCGGCTCCACCGGCCGGCGGCTGACGGAGATCTCGAGCCTGAGGGGCGACTTGCCCCCGGCGTCGACGCCGAGGGGATAGAAGAACACGGTCTCGCCCAGGGAGAGGGTGACGGTCTCGAGGGTGCTGCGGTAGGTGATGCTGCCGCGGGCATTGCGGGCCCAGACCTGGCCCTGGGCGACGAGGCTGAGCTTCCCGTCGCCGCGGTCGAAGGGGGTGATCTGGGTCATGACGACGAGGTTGGTGCCGACGAGCTTGACGCCGACGGGGATCCCGGGGAGGGTGTACTTGACGCTCTCCTCCTGCCAGGCGACGCCGGTCCCCTGGAGGCCCTCCGCGCCGCTTCCCGGCACGAGGGCATGCACCTTGACGGCGAGGCTGCCTTCCTTGAGCTCCTCGACCCGCTCCTGGGCCGAGTTCCGGAGCGGGGAGACCGCGAGCCCGGCGAGGGCCAGCAGGGCGAAGGCGCGGTTCACGGCGCTTCGCCTTCCGCGGCCTGGACCGGCCTGACCTTGGGAGCCCGCACGATGACGGGGGTCCCCGCCTCGCCGAAGTCCGTCTCGGAGGGGAGGTTGATGGTGAGGGTCACCTGGGCGTTCTGGCTGTCGAGGTAGCGGAGTATCCGCTCCATGCTCGCCTGCTCCGCCCCCTCGGGGGCGATCTCGGCGGCGGCCAGGGCGGGCCGGGCCTCCCTGCCTCCCGCGAGGAGGTTGGCCGTCGTGAGGCCGGCGAGGAGGAAGAGGACGAGGGCGGCCGCGGCCGCCAGGGGGAGGGGCAGGGAGAGGCTCCGGCCCCAGGCCCTCCCGGCGCGGGGGAGGGCTCCGAAGGCGGGGGCGGCCCGGCCGGCCGCCCGGGCGGCGAGCTCGCGCTCGAGGCGCTCCCTGCCCCGGGCGACGATGGCCTGCTCGCTCGGGAGCGGCTCGGAGGAGAGCCGCCGGCCGAGGGAGGCGTAGCGCTCCAGGGCGGAGGCGCAGGCCGCGCAGCCGGCGACGTGCTCCGCTATGCGCGCGTTCCAGGGACTGGGCACCTCGCCGTCCGCGTAGGCGGAGAGCAGGCCTCGATCAGGACACATGCTTCGAACCCTCCCCGAGCCTGGCCAGGAGCGCCTCGCGCGCCCTGAAGGCCCGGACTTTCACGTTGCCCTCGCTGATCCCGAGCACTCGTCCAATCTCCTTGTAGTTCAAGCCGCCGTACTCCTTGAGCACGAGGACCGCCTTGAGCCCCTCGGGGAGGGTCTCGAGGGCGGCCTTGAGCTCCTCGGCCGACTCGCCCTTGAGCAGGCCCTCGTCCGCCGCGGCCGAGCTCTCCCGCTCGCCCCGCCACCAGCGCTCGTAGGCGCGGGCCTCGCGGCCCCTGCGCTTGGCGTAGTTGAGGGCGCCGTTCTTGACCACGCGGATGAGCCAGTACTTCGCGTCGTCGAGGCTCGGGAAGGGGAGGCGCTTCTGCACGATCTGGACGAAGGCGTCATGGACTATGTCCTCCGCGGCTTCCTCGCTCCCGGCGATGCGGCAGGCGACGCGCACGAGCATGGGCGCGGTCGCGTCGTAGAGCCTGCGCAGGTCCTCGTCGCCGGGTGGTCCGCCACTAGAAAACAATCCCGCCCTCCTCGGGTTACGCGAGCTTCCAGGCCGTGCCGCCGGCACCGTCCGCGAGGACGACGCCCTTGGCCGCGAGCTCGGCGCGGATCGCGTCCGCGCGGGCGAAGTCCTTGGCCTTCTTGGCCGCGGCCCGCTCCGCCACGAGGCCCTCGATCCAGGCGGCGAGCTCGGGGTCGACCGCGGCCGCCTCGGCCCGGCGGGCCCCGGCGAGGCCGAGGCCGAGGATTCCGTCCATCTCGAGGGCGAGGGCCAGGGCCTCGGGGGCGGGGAGCTCCGGGTCGCGGAGGGCCCCCCAGAGCTCGGCGAGGGCCCGGGGCGTGGCGAGGTCCTCGGCCATCGCGGCGACGAAGGACTCGAGCCGCGCGCGGGCCGCCGGGCCGATCGAGGCGATCGGGGCGGCGTGGCCCTTTTCCGCGAGGGCGAGGACCCGGTCGAGGAGGGAGCGGCGCGCCGAGCGGGCCGAGTCCAGGCTCTCCCAGGAGAAGGCGAGCTGGGAGCGGTAGTGGGCCCCGAGGAGGAAGTAGCGGTAGTCCAGGGGATCGTAGCCCTTGTCGACCAGGCTCTGCAGGGTGAGGAACTCGCCCGAGGACTTGGCCATCTTGAGCTTGCCGAAGTTGAGGAATTCGTTGTGGACCCAGTAATTCACCCACTTCTTGCCGGTCGCGGCCTCGGACTGGGCTATCTCGTTCGTGTGGTGGATGGGGATGTGGTCCACCCCGCCGGCGTGGATGTCGAACTGCTCCCCGAGGTAGCGCATGCTCATGGCCGAGCACTCGATGTGCCAGCCGGGATAGCCCCGGCCCCAGGGGGAGTCCCAGACCATGGCCTGGTTGCCGAACTTGGACTTGGTGAACCAGAGGGCGAAGTCGGCCGGGTTGCGCTTGTTCGGGTCGACCTCGACCCGGGCGCCGGCCTTGAGCTCGTCGAGCTTGAGGAGGGCCAGCTCGCCGTAGGAGGGGAACTTGGTCACGTCGAAGTAGAGGTTGCCGCCGGCGGAGTAGGTGTAGCCCTTGGCCTCGATCCGCTTGATGAGGGCGATCATGTCCGCGACGTGCTCCGTGGCCTTGCAGACGACGCTCGGCCGGGCTACGCCGAGGCGCTCGGTGTCGCGGAAGAAGGCCGCCGTGTAGAACTCGGCTATCTCGTAGACCGACTTGCCCCGCTCCTCGGCCCGCTTGAGCATCTTGTCCTCGCCGAGGTCGGAGTCCCCGGAGAGGTGGCCGACGTCGGTGATGTTCATGACGTGGGTCACCTCGTAGCCGAGGTAGCGGAGGCTGCGGACGAGGATGTCGTGGAGGACGTAGGGCCGCATGTTGCCGAGGTGGGCGTAGTCGTAGACCGTGGGGCCGCAGCCGTAGAAGCCGACCTTGCCGGGGACGAGGGGGACGAAGTCCTGGAGCTGGCGTCCCAGGGTGTTGAACAGGCGAAGCGTCGGCATCGGAACCTCCACGCTGGTCCTCCCCGTTGCGCCTTCGGGACGCGGCGGGTAGTATCGCAATCATGCCAACACTACGGGACTTCCTCGAAAAAATCAATATAAGGGCGGATATCGCCTGGGAGGAGCCCCTGGCCGGCCACACGAGCTTCCGCCTGGGCGGCCCCGCCGAGCTCCTCGTCCGGCCGGCCGACGAGGAGTCGGCCATCGCCCTCGTCCGCGCCGCGCGGGAGGAGTCTATCCCCCTCTTCGTGCTCGGCGGGGGCGCCAACCTCCTCGTGGGCGACCGGGGCATCCGCGGCATCGTCCTGGATACCGGTGCCCTGCGGGGCCTCAGGCTCGAGGAGCCCTCCGGCACGGAGGGGGGCGCCTCCCTCCTCTCGGCCGGGGCCGGCCTCCCCGTCGACGAGCTCTGCCTCGAGGCCCTCTGCCTCGGCTTAGGGGGCCTCCAGGACTTCTCGGGCCTGCCGGGGAGCGTGGGGGGGGCGGCCTACATGAACGCCCGCTGCTACGAGCGCGAGATCTCCCAGGTCCTCGAGCGGCTCCGCTACCTCGCGCCCTCGGGCGAGCTGGTCGAGCGCCGGGTCCTGCCGGGGGAGTGGGACTACAAGCGCTCGCCCTTCCAGCCGGGCGGGCCCGCCGCCGGCGCCCTCGTCCTCGAGGCGACCTTCCGCCTCGAGGGCGCCGAGAGCGCCGAGATCGCGGCGACGATGCGCGCCCGCCGCGCCGACCGGGAGGCCAAGGGCCACTACCGCCTGCCCTCGGCGGGCTCGGTCTTCAAGAACGACCGCCGCCTCGGCGCGCCCACGGGCAAGCTCCTCGACGGCCTGGGCTTCCGGGGCCGCGCGGTCGGCGGCGCCGCCGTCTCGGCCTGGCACGCGAACATCTTCGTGAACGCGGGCGGCGCCACGGCGGCCCAGATGCGGAAGCTCATCGAGCTCGCGCAGCGCGAGGCCCGCGAGCGGCTCGGCGCCGAGCTCGAGCCCGAGGTCCTCTTCGTCGGCGAGTTCTGAGGGCCGCGGGCCGCGCCCGTCCCGGCCTCACATGCCCAGGTGCTCCATGAGCTTGTAGACCACGAAGACCGGCCAGACGAGGGCCTTCAGGAATCCCAGGATCCCGGCGCCGAAGCTCGCGGCGTGGCCGATGTAGTAGATTACCGCGGCCAGGAAGCCCAGCCCGTAGATCCCGCCCGAGGCGGCCGCGCCGCCCTTCCCGTGCTCAGCCATGTCGTACCTCCTCGCCGGACCGGCCGGCGCTCATTCCGGGATTTCGAAGACCCCCTCGAGGACCTGGCGCGGCGCGTAGGGGAAGCGCCCGAGGTCGGCGCGCGCCGTGACGCCGGAGAGGACGAGGACGGTCTCGATCTCGCTCTCGATGCCAGCCACGATGTCCGTATCCATGCGGTCGCCGACGATGACGGTCTCCTCGCGCGTGGAGCCCAGGCGCTTGAGGGCGTGGCGCATCATGAGGGGATTGGGCTTGCCCACGAAGTAGGCCTTGCGGCCCGTGGCCAGCTCGATGGGGGCGACGAGGGCCCCGCAGGCCGGGACGAGGCCGCCCTCGTCGGGGCCGGTGAGGTCGGGGTTGGTGCCGATGAGCCGGGCCCCGCCGAGGACCAGGCGCACGGCCTTCTCCACGCTGTCGAGGTTGTAGCTCCGCGCCTCGCCCACGACGACGTAGTCGGGGTTGGCGTCGTTCATCGTGTAGCCGGCCTGGTAGAGGGCGTTGATGAGGCCCGGCTCGCCGATGGCGTAGGCCGAGCCCCCGGGCCGCTGGCTCGTGATGAAGGCGGCCGTGGCCAGGGCGCTCGTGTAGAAGTGCTCGGCCCCGACCTCGACGCCGAGCCTCCCGAGCTTCTGCGAGAGCTCCTCGGGGGAGCGCTCGCTCGAGTTCGTGAGGAAGAGGAAGCGCTTCTCCTCGCGCCGCAGCCAGGCCACGAGCTCGGCCGCCCCGCGGAGGAGGCGGTTGCCGTGGTAGATCACGCCGTCCATGTCGATGATGAAGGCGCGCTTGCCGCGGACGGTCCGGATGCCCTCGCTCATGGGGGGAGTCTAGCCGATCGCGGCCCCGAGTCCAAGGGTCCCGCCGCGCTATCGCCTCGCTACTTGGCCTCCTGGTGCACCCCCGCCACGGCGCGGCCCGAGGGGTCGGCCATGGAGGCCCAGGCCGCGTCCCAGCGGATGGCGGCGGGCGTGGAGCAGGCGATGGAGGGGCCGTCCGGCACGAGGTCGACGGCGCAGGGGTTCGGGAAGTGCTTCTCGTAGATCGAACGGAACCAGTAGGCTTCCTTGGTCGGCGGGGTCTTGCGGGGGAAGCGGTAGCGGGCGTTGGCCATGTCGGAGTCGGAGACCTCGCGCTCGGCCGCGGCCTTGATCGAGTCGATCCAGGAGTAGCCCACGCCGTCGGAGAACTGCTCCTTCTGGCGCCAGAGGACCTCCTCGGGGACCCAGCCGTCGAAGGCGGCGCGGAGGATGTGCTTCTCCATCCTCCCCTCCCGGGCGGGGCGTCCCGCCGGGGCCTTCCTGATCATCTTGCGCTCCGGGTCGACGTTCATGGCGAGCTCGAGGAACTCGGGGTCGAGGAAGGGCACGCGGGCCTCGACGCCCCAGGCGCACATGGCCTTGTTGGCCCTTTGGCAGTCGTAGAGGTGCAGGAGCGAGAGCTTGCGCACGAGCTCCTCGTGGAACTCGGTCGCGTTAGGCGCCTTATGGAAGTACAGGTAGCCGCCGAAGATCTCGTCCGAGCCCTCGCCGGAGAGGATCATCTTGATGCCCATGGAGCGGATGAAGCGCGACATGAGGTACATGGGCGTGCCCGCGCGGATCGTGGTGACGTCGAAGGTCTCGAGGTGCCAGACGACGTCGGGTATCGCGTCGAGGGCCTCCTGGACGGTGAACTCGATCTCGTGGTGCTGGCTCCCGATGGCCTTCGCGACCGTGCGCGCGTACGTGGTGTCGGGCGCGCCGGGCAGGCCCACCG
>ERZ795055.1080-NODE-1080-length-22924-cov-8.160785_pt1 | contig 22924 bp, 19 predicted proteins | sample MGYA00375139_ERZ795055 | MGnify/ENA primary metagenome ERZ795055 (study PRJEB30184, sample SAMN05720283) | anaerobic digester metagenome | isolation source: active sludge of municipal wastewater-treating anaerobic digesters | place: USA | collected 2015-01-23 ... | reverse complement strand
CGCCGATGGCAGGCAGATCGCCATTGGTGTTGATCGGGTTGCCTTTGAAAGTCAGGGTTGCCATGTACAATCTCCTTCAGTGAACAAAGGGGGTAGCAGCAAAATGGATTGTTGGGTTGTCAACAATCCGGGTGTTCAAACCACCTCCGCCAGCGCCTCGGCATACCGTTGCAAATCCGCCTCATCCCGGGTTTCGGTCGCGCAGACCAGCAGCGCGTGACCCAGTTCGGGATAGTCGCCGCTCAGATCGAAGCCGCCGAGAATGCCGTGCGCCAGCAGTCCGTCCAGCACCTCGCCCGCCGGGCGCGGCAGCTTCAACACCGCCTCGTGGAACACCGGGCGGTTGAACGCCCGGCTCACGCCCGGAATCTGGGTCAACCGCTCCACCAGCGCCCGCGTGTTGGCGTGGCAGGCGGCGGCGACCTGTTCCAGCCCCTTTGGACCCAGCAGCGCCAGGTACAGCGTGGCGGCGGTCACCATCAGGCCCTGATTGGTGCAGATGTTGGAGGTGGCCTTGGAGCGGCGAATGTGCTGCTCACGGGCCTGAAGCGTCAGGGTGAAACCGGGCTTGCCGTCCAGGTCCACGGTGCGGCCCACCAGCCGGCCCGGCATCTGCCGCACCAGTTCCTGCCGGCAGCACAGGAATCCGAAATACGGCCCGCCGGAACTCAACGGCGATCCCAGCGGCTGGCCTTCGCCGCAGACGATGTCCGCGCCGGTTCCGCCCCATTCGCCCGGCGGTTTGAGCACCGCCAGCGCCGTGGGATTGACCACGGCAATGGCCAGCAGGTTTTGCCGGTGCGCCCAGTCGGTCAGCGCGTCCACGTCCTCCAGCGTCCCAAAGAAATTGGGCTGCGGGATCGCGAGCGCCGCGAAATCCTGCCCGGCATACGCCGCCAGCGCCTCGACCGGAGTATGGCCGCCGACCGGATCGTAGGGCAGTTCCACCAGCTCGATGCCCTGATTGTGGACGATGGCGTGGACGGTGCGCCGATACAGCGGATGCAGGGCGCGCGGCATGAGAATCCGTTTGGATTTGGATTTGCGGTTGGCCCGCACCGCCATCAATACCGCCTCAGCCAGCGCCGAAGCGCCGTCATACAGCGAGGCATTGGACACGTCCATGGCGGTCAGGCCAGCCATCATGCTCTGGTATTCATAGAGTACTTGCAGCGTGCCCTGACTGGCTTCCGGCTGATAGGGCGTGTAGGCGCTGTAGAACTCGCCGCGCCCGACGATCTCCCAGACCGCCGCCGGGATGTGGTGCTCGTAGGCGCCCGCGCCCAGGAAACAGAGCGGACGGGGCATGGCCGCCGCCCGCGTGTCCAGCAGCCGGCTGACCTGCCACTCGTTCAGCGCCTCCGGCAGAGCCGGCAGTTCGCCGATGCGCAGCACCGGAGGAATTTCGTCGAACAGCGCCTCCAGGTTCGGTGCGCCAATCGCGGCCAGCATCGCCTGGACATCGGCCGGAGTATGGGGAATAAACGGCATGAGCGACGCGCCCCCGATCAGTCGGCCAGCTTGGGATTGGCCAGCGAGCCTTCGTCATCCTCGTCCTCGGCGATAGCGATCGCCTCATACGCCTTGGCGTCCAGCAACCCCTCCAGCGCGGCGGTGGTCTTGAGCCGGAAAATCCAGCCCTCGCCGTAGGGGTCCTCGTTGATGAGTTCCGGTTTATCCGCCAGCGCCTCGTTCACTTCCACGATAGCGCCGTCCAGCGGGCTATAGACATCCGAGGCGGCCTTGACCGATTCGACCACCGCACAGCTTTCGGCGGCGGTCACGGTCCGGCCTACTTCCGGGATTTCTACGAACACCAGATCGCCGAGCAGGTGCTGGGCGTGGTCGGTGATGCCCACGGTGACGGTGCCGTCGTCGTTGGCGCGCACCCATTCATGGGATTCGGTGTAACGCAGTTCGGCGGGAATGATGCTGCTCATGCTCGTTTCCTCAAAACAGTTTGGCAATTGGGTTCAGGCGATCAGGGCGCGGCCATGACGGACAAAGGGCGGTTTCACCACCCGCGCCGGCAGGCGCTTGCCGCGAATGTCCACCTGGCAACGGTCGCCGCCGCCGGCCTCGACCCGCGCGAGCGCGATGGCACGGTTCAACGTCGGCGAGAACGTGCCGCTGGTGATCTGGCCGATTTCGCGGTCGCCGGCGTAGACGTGCTGGTGGCCGCGCAACACACCGCGCTCCTCCAACACCAGACCGACGAACGTTTGCGGTACGCCGGCGGCCCGCTGCCGTTCCAGCGCGGCGCGACCGATAAAATCGCGGTCCTTCGGCTCCCAGGCCACGGTCCAGCCCAGTCCGGAGACCAGCGGGGTGGTGGTTTCGTCCATGTCGCTGCCGTAGAGGTTCATCCCGGCTTCCAGGCGCAGCGTATCGCGGGCGCCCAGGCCGCAGGGGGCGACGCCGGCGGCAAGAATCCGGTCCCAGAGATCGGCGGTTTGGGCGGCGGGTGGCATGATTTCCACGCCATCCTCGCCGGTGTAGCCGGTGCGGGCGATGAACAGGCCATTAGCTTCCAGCGCGTGAAACGGCTTAAGCGCGCGGATCGCGGCGACGGTATCCACACCGAGGACGGCTTCCAGTTTCGCCAGCGCCTCCGGCCCCTGCACCGCCAGCATCGCCAGATCGTCGCGTTCGCGCCAGGCCGCGCCGAAACGCTCGGCGATGGGTGTGATCCAGGCCAGATCTTTATCACGGGTAGCGGCGTTCAGCACCAGGCGGTAGCCGATCTCGCCCCGGTCGTAGACGATCAGATCGTCAATGACGCCGCCGGCTTGGTTCAACATACAGGTGTACAGCGCCTTGCCAGGGTAGAGGCGAGCGACGTCGTTGGCCAGCAGGTAGCGCAACAGCGCGCGGGTCGGCGCGGGTTCGGCGAAGTCCACGATGGTCATGTGCGACACGTCGAACAGGCCGGAGGCGCGGCGCACCTGGTGATGTTCATCGAGCTGCGAGCCGTAATGCAGCGGCATATCCCAGCCGCCGAAATCCACCAGCTTCGCCCCCAGGGCGGCGTGGCGGGCATATAAAGGAGTGCGTTTAGCCATGCGAAAAATCCCGGTGGGATGGATGCGTCATGGTAGCCCGAAATGCCGTGCTTGGCACACCTCACCTATAAATCGGCGGCGATATTCGCCAGCGGTCGCAGCGATTTAGATGTATCATATTTGAATGATTGAGCCTCTGGTTGGACGATGCCAGGATGCCAACGGTTTGGCCGACTCTCTTCGCTTCAGGAATCCACTCCATGCGTAAAACCGCTAAAGATAGCAACCCGAAGCCAGACCCCGTCGCGCCTGCGCCGTCGGAAACGCTGCCTCCAGCCCCGCCCCAGGCCTTTCCCATCATCGGCATCGGCGCTTCCGCCGGCGGTCTGGAAGCCCTGGAGCAGTTGTCCGCGGATAGCGGAATGGCCTTCGTCATCGTCCAGCACCTCGATCCCACCCACCGGGGCATCATGCCCGAACTGTTGCAGCGGGCCACCGGGATGGTGGTCGAACAGGTCAAGGATCACATGGCCGTGCAGCCAAACTGCGTGTACGTGATCCCCCCCAACAAGGATTTATCGCTGCTGCGCGGCACCCTGCATTTGTTCGAACCGGCGACACCCCGGGGCCTGCGGCTGCCGATTGACTTCTTTTTCCGCTCCCTGGCCGAGGACCAGCGCGAGCGGAGCGTGGGCGTCATCCTGTCGGGGATGGGCAGCGATGGCACGCTGGGTCTGCGGGCGATCAAGGAAATCGCCGGCCTCGCCCTGGTGCAGGAGCCGACCTCCGCCAAGTTCGACGGCATGCCGCGCAGCGCCATTGATGCCGGACTGGCCGACATCGTCGCGCCCCCGGAGGAGTTGTATCAGCGGTTGGTCGCCTACTTCGGCCACGCGCCCTCCATCGCGCAACCGCCGGCGGCCTTGAACGACAAGGACCAGAGCGGGCTGGACAAGATCGTGATCCTGCTGCGGACGCATACCGGCCACGACTTTTCCCTGTACAAGAAGAACACCCTGTACCGGCGCATCGAGCGGCGCATGGGCCTGCACCAGATCGACCGGATCGCTCATTACGTCCGCTACTTGCAGGAGAATGCCCAGGAACGGGATCTGCTGTTCAAGGAACTGCTGATCGGCGTGACCAGCTTTTTCCGCGACCCGGCGGCCTGGGCGGAACTGCGGGAACAGATTCTGCCGGCGCTGCTGGCCAGCCGGCCCGACGGGGGCCAGTTGCGGGCGTGGGCGGCGGGCTGTTCCACCGGCGAGGAGGCGTATTCGCTGGGGATCGCGTTCAAAGAGGCGCTGGTGGAACTCAGCCCCGTCCGGCCATTTTCCCTGCAAATCTTCGCCACCGACCTGGATCGGGACGCGATTGACAAGGCCCGCCAGGGCGTCTACCCGGAGAACATCGCGGCGGATGTGTCGCCCGAGCGGTTGCGCCGGTTTTTCATCCAGGAGGAACGCGGCTACCGGATCGGCAAGGAGATCCGGGAGATGGTGACGCTGGCGACCCAGAACCTCATCATGGATCCGCCCTTCACCAAGCTCGATCTGCTGATCTGCCGCAACCTGTTGATCTACTTGACCTCGGACCTGCAAAAGAAGCTGCTGCCCCTGTTCCACTATAGCCTGAATCCCGGCGGCGTCCTGTTTCTGGGTTCCGCCGAGACTGTGGGCAGCGCGTCCGGGCTGTTTGTCCCGCTGGAAGGCAAGGGGCGGTTTTATCAGCGCAAGGAGTCCGCGACGCGGGTGGAGCCGGTGGAGTTTCCCGCCACCTTCCTGCCGCCGCTCAACAGACACCCAGCGGCGGTCAGCGCCATCGAGTCCGAAGCCAGTCTGCAAACCCTGGTGGATGACATTCTCCTGCGGGAGTTTTGCCCGGCGGCGGTGCTGACCAACGAGCAGGGCAATATCCTCTACATCAAGGGGCGCACCGGCCAGTATCTGGAGCCGGCGGCCGGTCAGGTCAACTGGAACCTGTACGCCATGGCCCGCGACGGCTTGCGCGACGAGTTGCCGGGTCTGTGCCAGCGGGCCATCCTGCAAACGCCGCCCCAGGCGATTACTCGGCGTGGCCTGCGGATCAGGACCAACGGCGACTACCGGATCGTGGACCTCACTGTTCGGGCGCTGCGGGAACCGGCGGCGTTGTACGGGAAGCTCCTGGTGATCTTCGCCGACGTGCCGACGCCCCCCACGGTCAAACGGCGCGGCAAGGCGGTCAAGCCGGACGTCAGCGCCGATAGCGCCCATCTGGAGGAGGAGGCCCAGCAGTTGCGGGAAACCTTGCAAACTACCCGCGAGGAGATGCAGACCTCGCAGGAGGAACTCAAGTCCGCCAACGAGGAGTTGCAATCCACCAACGAGGAGTTGCAATCCACCAATGAGGAACTGACTACCTCCAAGGAAGAGATGCAGTCGTTGAACGAAGAATTGCAGACGGTCAACGCCGAATTGCAGGCCAAGGTCGAGGAGTTGTCGCGGGCCAACAACGACATGAAGAATCTGCTCAACAGCACCGACATCGCGACCCTGTTTCTGGACGGGGCGCTCCACGTGCGGCGCTTTACCACCCCGGCGGCCCGGCTGATCAAACTGATTCCGGGCGACGTGGGCCGGCCGATCACCGACATCGCCTCGGACCTGCTCTACCCGACGCTGACCGAAGATGTGACGGAGGTGTTGCAGACGCTGGCCTTTAAGGAAAAGCCGGTCACGACGCGGGATGGCCGCTGGTTCACCGCGCGCATCATGCCGTACCGCACCCTGGATAACCGGATTGATGGCGTGGTCATGACGTTTTTCGACATCACCACCCAAAAACTGCTGGAGGGGGAACTGCGGCAGGCCCGCGACGAACTGGAAGCGCAACTGGCGAATAAAACCCAGGAACAGGAGGTTACCCAGGCGGCGTTGCAAGCCGAGCGGGCCAGACCCAGACCCGAGGTGGGGCCGGATCAACCCGGCGGGGGCGCGCCATGAAGCCGGATCCCAACCATCCCGCCACCGCGACCGAATCGCTTCGCGAGCAGGCGGAAGCGCGGTTGCGGGAACAACGGGTCGCTGTCAGCCGCCGCCAGAGCGATGCGGACAACTACCGCCTGCTCCATGAACTCGAGGTTCACCAGGTCGAGCTGGAAATGCAAAACCACGCCCTGTTGGATCTGCGCGAGCAACTCGAGCGGAGCCTGGAAAAATATACCGATCTCTACGACTTTGCGCCGGTGGGCTACCTGACCGTGACCGACGACGGGACGATCCGGGAAGCGAATCTGGCCGCTGCGGCGCTGCTCGGGCTGGAACGCGCCCGCCTGATCAATCGGCGATTGGGGGTCTTCATCGCGGCGGAGACCCGGCCCACGTTCAACGCCTTTTTGGAGCGAGTGTGGGTGGGAACCGCCCGGGAGCACTGCGAAATCACCCTCGCCCACGACGACGGGGCGCTCTGCCATCTGCATCTGGAAGGCGTTGCCGTACTCTCCGGCGCGGATCGGTGGTGCCACCTCGCGGCGATGGACATCACCGAGCGGAAACGGGCTGAGGAAGCAGCCCGCGCCAGCGAGCAGGCCTCCCGAAAAATGATGGAGGAACTGCGCGAGGAAAGAGACCGCTTCGCCAAAATCGTCGCCACGGTGCCCGGCGGCATTTTTTCCTTCCGCCTGCGGCCCGATGGCAGCACCTGCTGCCCTTACGTCAGCCCGATTTTTGCCGATCTCTATGGCCTGCATCCTGAGGATCTGGCCGAATCCGCCGCTCCACTGTGGACGATCATCCACCCGGACGACCGCGATCAGGTTCGGGCCAGCGTCGCGGCTTCCGCCCGGACCCTGACCCCCTGGCGGGATGAATTCCGGTGGCGGCGGCACACCGGGGAAGAGATTTGGGTAGAGGGCCATTCCATGCCGGTGCGCGAGCCGGACGGCAGCATTCTCTGGCACGGGTTCCTGCAGGACATCACCGCGCGCAAGCAGGCGGAGGAAGCTTTGCAGGAAAGCGCGGCGATCTACCGCGCCATTGGCGAATCCAATGACTATGGCGTGTGGATTTGCGCGCCGGATGGCCGCAACACCTACGCCAGCGACAGTTTCCTCAAGCTGGTTGGCCTCACCCAGGAGCAATGCTCCAACTTCGGCTGGGGCGAGGCGCTGCACCCCGACGATGCCGAGCGCACCATCGCCGCCTGGAAGGAATGCATCCGCACCGGTGGGGTGTGGGACATCGAGCACCGCTTTCGCGGGGCGGACGGACGCTATCACGCCATTCTTGCGCGGGGCGTGCCGGTGAAAAATGCGCGGGGCGAGATCGTGTGCTGGGCGGGCATCAATCTGGACATCAGCCGCCTCAAGCAAACAGAAGAAGCCCTGCGCCGCTCTCTCGAACAGAAGGAAACGCTGCTGCGCGAAGTACATCACCGGGTCAAGAACAACCTCGCCGCCATCATCGGCCTGCTGGAGTTGCAGCGGGAGAGCATCACGGAGCGGCCGCCGACCGGCCAGTTGTTGTGCTGCCAGTTGGCGGAACTGGGCAATCGCATCCGCTCCATGGCCCTGGTCCACGAGAAGCTCTACCAGTCCGACAACCTGAATCGCATTGACTTTCACGAGTACCTTCAGACCCTGGTCGCGCATCTGCGCCACGCTTTCGACCCCCAAGGCGCGATCCGGATCGAGGTGGCGGCGCCTGGCATTTTCATGGACCTGGACAGTGCGATCCCCTGTGGGCTGATTGTCAGCGAACTGGTGATCAATGCCCTCAAGTATGCTTTCCCGCCCTCCCGACGCCAGGAGGCCAGCGTCTGTCAAATTTCCGTCGCGGCCACCTGGGATGGCGCCGCCTACACGCTCACTGTCACCGACAACGGCGTGGGATTGCCCGCCGACCTGGACTGGGCAACCACGCGCACCCTCGGGCTGCGGCTGGTCCGGATGTTGGGCCAGCATCAGCTCGGGGGCCAACTCGAACTCCATGGCGCTCATGGAACCTGTTTTTCGTTGCAGTTTGGTTCCAAGATCCGATAAGAGGGCAAACCCCCATGACCGGTAAAACCATTTTGATCGTCGAAGATGACGGCATCATCGCCGCTCGCCTGCACGACATGCTCATTCGTTTCGGTTACACCGCGCCGGAACCGGTGGCTACGGGCGAAGCGGCAGTGGCCGCGGTGGCAGCGATGGCGCCCGACCTGGTGCTAATGGACATCGCTCTGGCCGGGGCGATGAATGGCGTGACCGCCGCCGAGCACATCCGCGTCGAATTCGACGTTCCGATCGTGTATCTGACCGCCTATTCCCAGGCCGCCCAACTGGAACGGGCCAAGGCGACCTACCCCTACGGCTATCTGATCAAGCCGGTCGCCGAGCGTGAACTGGTGGCGACGGTGGAAATGGCGCTGCAACGCCACGCCCTCGACCACCGGCTCAGGAAAAGCGAGGAGCGGCTGGCGCTGGCGCTGTGGGGCGCCGATCTGGGCCTGTGGGACTGGGATATTCGCGCCGACACGATCACCTGCAACGGACCCTGGGCCGAACTGCTGGGGTGCCAGCCCGGCGCGCTGCAACTTTCCTACGAAGAGTGGGAACGCCACATTCATCCCCGCGATCTGGCCGCCGTTCAGGATGCCCTGCGCGCCCATCTGGATCAGCGCACACCTTGTTACCAAACCGAATATCGCTTGCGGCGGAAGGATGAAGACTGGATCTGGGTGCTCCTCCGGGGCAAGGTGATCGCACGCGATCCGCGCGGCCAGCCCATGCGCGTTTGTGGCATCGTGATGGACATCAGCGAGCGGAAACGCCTGGAAGAGAAACTGCGCCGGCTGGCTATTACCGATCCGCTGACCGGCGCGTTCAACCGGCGCTACCTGCTGCAAGTGATGGAGCGGGAAATCAGCCGCGTCCAGCGTTACGCCCGGCCGCTGTCGCTCATCATGTTCGACATTGACCATTTCAAACAGGTCAACGATACCTACGGCCATGAACGGGGCGATGTCGTGCTGAAGGGCATTGCGGCCCTGGCGCGGGAACGCCTGCGCCACAGCGATATTTTCGTGCGCTGGGGCGGCGAGGAATTCATGATTCTTGCGACGGAAACGGACCTGTCCCAGGCGCTTGCGCTGGCGGAATTGTTACGGACCGCGTTGCGCCAGTCGCCCTTCCCTGACGTGGGGGCGATCACGATCAGTATTGGCGTCACCCAATATCGCCCGAACGAAACCCTGGATCAATGGCTGAAACGGGTGGACGATCTGGTGTACCAGGTCAAGCGGGAAGGCCGGGACCACATCAGCTACCGCAAAATGGAACACTGACGCGCGATTCGCGTTCAACTCCAGCACTCGATCAGTTCCCGCAATACCGTCGTGGCGTAGGCCCCCGCCGGCAGCCGAAACGCCAGCACGGCAATGCCAGGTTCGGGGCATTCCAGCGTCGCCGCGCGCACCGCCAGCCGCAACGCCCGCCGCTCCTGCTCCAGTCGCACCGCCCCCAACCCATCGCGGAATACTGGCAACGTCGCCGCCGCAGTCTCCTCCAACGCACGAACCGGGCCACCGCTGCGTAATGTCCCGGCGCCCCACAGCGGACCGGTGGGATGCAGATCGAAAGCAGCGACCCGCTGGCGAATCGTTTCGTCCACGGCGTCAACTGCGAAGATGCTATGACTCCCGGCCAGCATCAGCACTTCGCCCGGCAACGGTTGATTCCACGTCCCCTCGGTCACCCGCCGCGCCAGCACCGCATTGAACAGCGCCGAACGCGCAGCGGACAGGTAGAGGCCCCGCTGATGCCGGTCGCGCACGTTCAACTCACCCCGCAACATGGCCTCGGCCTGTTCCAGGTTGCCGCCCTCGTGGCCGAAGCGTTGCTCGCCGAAGTAGTTGGGGACGCCGGTCGCAGCGACGAGGTTCAGCCGCGCCGCCAGTTGATCCGGATCGCCGGCCAGATCGCGGAGCGTGATACGGAACGCATTGCCGCTCAGCGCGCCGCGCCGCAGCTTGCGGGTATGGCGCACCGCGTTCAGCACGATGAACTCGGGATCGGGGTTCGCCGACCAGTCGGGTTCCGCCCGGCCGGGCAGATGCACCGAGAACCATTGCTCGGTCACGGCGTGGCGATCTTTCAGCCCGGCGTAGCTCACCGCGCCAGGCGGAACACCGGCCCGTTCCGCCAGCCGCCGCGCCACCCAGTCGGTATTCGCGCCGCGCTTGCGCACCCACAGCCAGACATGTTCGCCAGCGCCCTCCAGGGTAAAAGGAATTTCCTCGCGGACCTGGAAATCCTCAGGGACAGCGCGCAATCGGCCCGATAAGGTCGGTTGGCCGTGGGCGAAGGGCAGTAAAGCGGAATATCGAGTTTGCACGGGCATCGTAGTTTCAAGGGGTTTGGGAGGACACAACCGGGTTTCTTATTGGTATAAGCTTGAACGATCCTGATCAAATTTTGGAGCCACCGCCATGTCCCAACTTGCCCAGCGCCTCGCCTTCACCTACGACGATTATCTGGAATGGGAACAGCGCCAGCCCGAACGCCATGAATACGTGCGCGGCGAGGTGTTCGCCATGGCGGGAACTACCGACCGGCATAATGAAATTTCCGGGAACTGCTACACCCTGCTGCGCCAGCACCTGCGCGGCACACCCTGCCGGGTCTACATAGCCGATGTCAAGGTGCGGGTGGACGCGGCGGACTGTGGGTTCTATCCCGATGTGCAGGTCACCTGCGCCGAGAGCGACCGCGCCGACCGCCTGGTCAAACGCTCGCCGGTGCTGGTGGTCGAGGTATTGTCGGACAGCACCGCTTCCTACGATCTGGGCGACAAGTTCGCCGCCTACCAGCAGCTCGACAGCCTGCGGGAATACGTGCTGGTGGATCAGGACCGGATCCGGGTTCAGATTTACCGGCGGCAGGACGGGCAGTGGTGGGTGGACAACATCGGTCCCGGCGGGCAACTGCGCCTGGACAGCGTTGACCTGGACTGCCCGGTGGAGGCGCTGTACGAAGATTTGAGCGAGCCGCTTATTCCCAGCCCTTCATCAGGCGGCTAAGAAGCTGTCAAAAAACCGAATATTAATAAATCAATGGCTTATGTGTGGGAGCGGCCTTGGCCGCGATTACTGGCCTTCATATCGCGAGCAAGCTCGCTCCTACAATCAACCAGTTAGTTTTTAGACAGCTTCTAAGACGCGGTCAAGCGCCCTGCCTCTGGAACCGGTCAACAGACTCCCGATCAGCGGGATTCGGCGTAAACAGCGCCAGCGCCTCCAGACAGCGGCGGCGGTGGGCATCGCCCTGGGCGGGCGGAACCCGCGCGTCTGGCAGCAATAAACCGTAGCGGCGGCCTTCGCCCTCGGCTTTCAACACCCATTGACAGAGTTGGCGCAACCGGGGTTCAACAGGATCATTCCCCAGCAGCCGCCAGTCCAGCCACAGTTCCGGCCGCGCCTGATCGGTAAACTGCTTGACCAGCAACGGACCGCCACGGGTCGCGGCCTTCCAGGCGATCCGGCGCGGCGAGTCGCCGGGCGCGTACAGCCTAAAGCCCGCGTAATCCTCGCTACCCAGGCCCTGTTCGCCCAGACCGGCGCCGGTGCTGCTCGGCAGCGCCGCCGGCAGGGGTCGCCGACCCCGAGGCTGCGGATACACCAGGCACGCCTGTTCAAATTCCACCCAGCTCCACGCCTGCAGCAACCCCAGCGGATAACGGGTCAACACCCGAATGCGCCCGGGCCGCAGCCAGCCGCGCTGCTCGGCTGGCACGGTCAGGGTCACGACCGTCGCGCCGCTGGCCGGTAAATCCGCGTAGCGCGGCGACTGGTCACGCCATTGCAGGCCGACGCCGTAGCGCGGTTTCGGATCCGGATTTTCCAGCCGAAAGGTGAAGCGCGCCTCCTGGCCGGCGAACACCGGCTCAGCGCCGCCGGACGCGACGATCAGCCCCAGCAGGTTGTCATGCGCCTGCCACATGCTGTTCAGCGCCACCGCCGCCAGCAGAAAGGTGAAGGCGAACCCCATGCTGTTGCTGTAGTTGATGGACCATAAAAACAGCAGAAACAGCAGCGTGGCGAAGGCGTAGCCCTGGGCGGTCGGCAGGATGTAGATGCGGCGGCGGGTCAGTCGGACCGGTTCGCTGGCTGGCCGCTGGCCGCGCATCACCCAGTTTTCGAACCGCTGCCGCCACGCGCCCATAACCTGATATTCAGACCGGCAGGGCTACAGCAGCGCGCAGGCGTCCGACCAGATCGGCGGCAGACTGCTCCAGATTCTCCTCGCCGGGATACAGGCGATGGCCCACCACCGCCGGCAACACCGCCTGCACGTCCTCGGGCAGCACATGACCGCGCCGGTGCAGCAGCGCCCAGGCCCGCGCCGCCCGCAGTAACGCCAGGCCGGCGCGCGGCGACAGACCGCCGCGAAACAGGCTGGACTGGCGCGAAAACGCCAGCAGACCTTGCACATAGTCCAGCAGCGGCGGCGCAGCGTGAATACCGGCGACCCGGACTTGCGCCTCGTGCAACTGGGCCGGGGTCAGAGACACCGGCAACCGCGCCAGTACGTCGCGCCGGTCCTCGCCTTCCAGCAGCAACCGTTCGGCCTGCGCATCGGGATAGCCCAGCTCGATCCGCATCAGGAAGCGGTCGAGTTGTGATTCCGGCAACGGGAAAGTGCCGATCTGGTAGGCGGGATTCTGGGTGGCGATGACGAAGAACGGTTCCGGCAGCTTGCGGGTTTCGCCCTCAATAGTGACCTGCTTTTCCTCCATCGCTTCCAGCAGCGCGCTCTGGGTCTTGGGCGTGGCGCGGTTGATCTCGTCGGCCAGGATCAGTTGGGCGAAGATGGGGCCGGGATGAAAGACGAAGGTTTCGCGCTGGCGTTCGTACACCGCCGCGCCGAGAATGTCCGCCGGCAACAGGTCGCTGGTGAACTGGATGCGCTGGTAGTGCAGGCCCAGGCAGCAAGCCAGGGCGTGCGCGAGGGTGGTCTTGCCCATGCCCGGCAGGTCTTCGATCAGCAGGTGGCCACGCGCCAGCAGGCCGCTCAACGCCAGACGAATCGCATGTTCCTTGCCCAGAATGGTCGTACCGACCTGCTGCACCACCCGTTCCAGGGAGTCTTCTACGAGCGCGGCCATGGGCATTCAGTCCTGCCGGCGCAGATCGCGCTTGAATCGTTTGAAATTCTGCACGTAGCGGCCCGCCGCCATCGGTAATTGGGCGATTTCCGCCTCGGTCAACGCGCGCACCACCTTGCCCGGCGCTCCCATCACCAGCGAGCCGTCCGGGATGACCTTGCCTTCCGGGATCAGGCTGTTCGCGCCGATCAGGCAGTTCTTGCCGATCACCGCCCGGTTCATGATCAGGCTTTTGATGCCGATCAGACTGCCGTCGCCGATGGTGCAGCCGTGCAGCATGGCCAGATGGCCGACGGTCACGTCACGGCCAACAGTCAGCAGGATGCCGGGGTCGGTATGGAGGATTGAACCATCCTGAATGTTGGAATTTTCGCCGATGGTGATGACGTCGTTGTCGCCGCGCACCACCGCGTTGAACCAGATACTGGCGTTCTGCTTGAGCACCACCGAGCCGATCACAGTCGCGTTGTCGGCGATGAACCAGTCGTCGCCATGGAATTCGACCTTGCGGTCGCCGAGGGAGTAGATCACCAGATTCTCCTGAGTGGGGTCATGGAAAAACCGAGTCAGTATAGACGAGCCGCCAAGGGGAACGAACGATTGCGTCGCACCTCAGTGCTGCAGGATCTTGGCGAGGAAGTTCTGCGCCCGTTCGGAATGCGGCTTGCCGAAGAAGTCGTCCTTGGTCGCATCCTCCACAATCGCGCCCTGATCCATGAAGATGACCCGGTGCGCCACCTTGCGCGCGAATCCCATCTCGTGGGTGACACACATCATGGTCATGCCTTCGCGCGCCAGTTGCACCATCACGTCGAGCACCTCGTTGATCATTTCGGGATCGAGCGCCGAGGTGGGTTCGTCGAACAACATGCAGATCGGGTCCATCGCCAGCGCGCGGGCGATGGCCACGCGCTGCTGCTGGCCGCCCGACAACTGGCCGGGGAACTTGTCCGCCTGCGACTTGAGGCCGACGCGGTCGAGCAGCTTCAGCCCCTTGTCCAGGGCTTCCTCCTTGCCGCGACCCAGCACCTTCATCTGGGCGACCGTCAGGTTTTGAGTGATCGTCATGTGCGGGAACAGTTCGAAGTGCTGGAATACCATGCCCACTTGCGCGCGCAATCGGGGCAGGTTGGTCTTGGTATCTTCGACCGCGATGCCGTTGACTACGACGCTGCCTTTCTGAAACGGTTCCAGCGCATTCACGCATTTGATCAGGGTGGATTTGCCGGAGCCGGATGGACCGCAGACGACCACCACTTCGCCCTTGGCCACGCGGGTCGTGCAGTCGGTCAGCACCTGGAAGTCGCCGTACCACTTGGAAACATTGTTGATAGCGATCATGGGTGGGAATTCCGGAGGTTCAGCGGATGATGGCGATGCGGGACTGCAAGTACTTGACCAGCCGCGACAGCGCAAAGCAGAGGACAAAATAGACCACGGCCACAGTGGTGTACATCTCGACCGGCCGGAGATCGCGCTGGGTGATCTTGTCGGCGGCGCCGAAGAAGTCGGTCGCGCCGATGGCGTACACCAGCGACACGTCCTGGAACAGCACGATGGTTTGGGTCAACAGCACCGGCAGCATGTTGCGAAAAGCCTGGGGCAGCACCACCAGCCGCATCGTCTGGCTGTAGGTGAAGCCCAGCGCGTAGCCGGCGGCGACCTGGCCGCGCGGGATGGACTGGATGCCCGAGCGGATGATCTCGGCGTAATAGGCGGCCTCGAAGATGGTGAAGGTAAAGTAGGCCGAATTGTCGGCGCCGATCGGGATCAGCCGGCCGGTCAGGAACTGCAACAGCAGCGGCAGGATCAGGTAAACCGCCAGGATGACCTGCACCAGCGGCACGCTGCGGAAGAAATTAATGTACGCCGCCGCCAGCCACCGCAGCGGCCAGAGCGACGCCAGCCGCATCAGCGCGAGGAGGGTGCCAAGCAGGATGCCGCCCACCATGGCGGTCAGGGTGACCTGCACCGTGTAGCGCAGACCTTCGGCCAGAAAGCGCCAGTTGGCGGCGATGATCGAGAAATCGAAATCACCCATGATTACTTGCCTCCCTGGCCGCCGGCGATCATGCCGGGCACCCGGCTGCGCTGCTCGATCCAGGCGAACAACCGGTTGGTGGCAAAAGCCACCACGAAGTAGGCGAGAGTGATGACGATGGTGATTTCCAGCACCTGCGAGGTTTTCTCGATGATCTGCTTGTACTGGAAATAGAGTTCGAGAATGCCGACCGAGTAGGTGACCGCCGAATTTTTGTAAACGTTCATCGCTTCCGAGGTCAGCGCCGGCAGCACGATGCGGTAGGCCATGGGCAGGCGCACGTAGCGGTAGGTCTGCCATTCGGTGAAGCCCAGCGCCAGGCCGGCGAAACGTTGGCCGCGCGACAGGGAATTGATGCCGGCTTTGACCTGTTCGGCGATGCGCGCCCCGGTGAACAGGCCCAGGCCGATGACGGCGGTCACGAAGTAGGGCAGGTCCTGCTTCATCCAGAGGCCGATGTCGCGCGGGACCAGTTCCGGCAGGACGAAGAACCACAGGAAGAGCTGGACGATCAGCGGGATATTGCGGAACACGTCCACATAGGTGTCGCCAATGGCGATCAACCAGCGGTTGGGCGTGGTGCGCAGGACGCCGAACGCCGAACCGAGCAGCAGGGCAATCGCCAGCGAGGTGAGCGAGACAGCCACCGTCCAGCCCAGACCGGACAGGACCCACTGGTAATACATCAGGCCGTCGTCAGCTTCCTGGAAAAAAAACAGCCAATCCCAGTGATAGTTCATGGGCGATTCCTGAGATGCTGGCCGACGCCAGCGGCGGGTGACCGGGGGCAGGATTCGCCCCCGGCGCGATCAGCTACATTATTCCACGCCCTTGTCGGTCGGCGTCGCGAAAGCCGCCTTCAGGGCTGGACTCATGGGGAAGTTGAGGTTGACGCCGCGCGGCGGGATGGGGTTGAGGAACCATTGGGTGTACAGCTTTTCCGCCTCGCCCGACTTCATCAGGCCGATCAGCGTCTTGTCCACCAGCGCCTTGAATGGGGCGTCATCCTTGCGCACCATCACCCCGTAGGGTTCGTCGCGCAATGAGGGGCCGACGATGGCGAAATCGCCTGGATTCTTGGCGTTGGCGATCAGACCGGCGATCAGGATGTCGTCCATGACGAACGCCGCCGCGCGGCCGCTTTCCACCATCAGGAAGGAGTCGGCGTGATCCTTGCCGTAGAGGTTCTTGACATTGATGGCTTTGCCCTTCTCGTTCTGCTTGATCAGTCCGTCGGACGTGGTGCCGGTGGTGGTGACGACTGGCTTGCCGTCGAGGTCACCGATGTCCTTGATGCCGGAGTCCTTGCGCACCCCCATGCGCACGCTGGTGATGAAGTAGGCGACGCTGAAGCCGACCTGCTGCTGACGCGCCAGGCTGTTGGTGGTGGAGCCGCATTCGAGGTCAATCGTGCCGTTCTGCATCAGCGGGATGCGGTTCTGCGAGGTGACCGCCTGGTACTTGACCTGCAAGTTAGGCATCTTCAACTCGTTTTTCACCGCCGCGACGACCTTGGCGCACAAGTCCATCGCATAGCCGACCGGTTTTTGCGTGGCGTCCAGATAGGAGAACGGGACCGATGATTCGCGGTGGCCCACCGTGATGGCGCCGGAATCCTTGATCTTCTGCAGCGTGCCGGTCAGTTCGGCCTGAGCCGTAGCGGCCAGGCCGGCGGCGGTCAGACACAGGGTGAGGGCAATGAGGGACTTGCGCATGAACAACCTCCAGTCGTGATCCTGAACCAGGAAGAACGCGATAGAACTCGCAACCCATAAAGAATCGCACAAAAATTGAAAAATACCGCATTCACGCTGGTTTTCGGTACGGCTGATTCGAGGCGGCAAAGCGGCTGGGCCGGTTGCAGGATGGGCTTGAGCGGCGGCCTGAAAACTGCTCTCGCAAAATCAGGCTTTATGGGGGTGTGGCTTGCGGGTGATTTCGGCGGGCTATCGCCGGCAAGCTGGCTTCTACAATCAATAACTTGGTTTTTTGCAGCTTCTTCGACGATACGGCTCGTGGCTGGCATCAGCCCCGGATGCGGATCAGCGGCGAGAGCCGGGCTACCCGTCGCGCCAGCCCGACCTGTTCGGCGGCGTCCATAATCACACCGGAATCCGAGCCGGCCTCCGACAGTTCTTCCACCACACCGTTCACGGCGGGACCACGGACCAGCGTCCCCAGTCGCCGCAACACGTCCAGATTTTCCAGGCCCCGCCATGCCTGAACCGGCCATGACGGATTTGGCGCTGGCCCCACGCCGTGGCAGGAGGACCCAAACGCCCGTTCCTGACCCGAGGCCGCGGCGACCGTGATATAGGAATTGGTATTCGCCGCATCGCCGATCAGGCCCGGCTGGCCGATATCCCGCCACGTCGGCAACAGATCGGCATGGCCAGGACCAAGCGCGCGGCTGGCCCCCTTGCGATGGACGTAGAGCGTGTACTGCTGGCTTTCCACCCGATGGGATTCCAGTTGGCAGGTGTTGTAGGACACGTCGTACAGTACGTCCAGCCGGCTTTCCGAAAAGAGCCGGGCGAAGGCTCGCCGGGCCAGATGGGTGAGCATCTGGCGATTGGCGAGCGCGCAGTTGACACCGGCGTGCACTGCGCCCAGATAGTTCTGGCCGGCTTCGGAAGCGAGCGGCGCGCATGTCAGATGCCGATTCGGGAACGTAATATCATGGCGGCGGGCGGCAGTCGCCAGCCGAGGATAATGATCAACGCTGATCTGTTGCCCCAGGCCGTGGGAGCCGCAGCGGATGTTGACCATAATGTCGTCGAGCTGGATACCCAGTGCCTTGGCGGTCTGGCGATCATAGACCTGGGCGACCCGCTGTACTTCCAGGGCGTGATTGGGGGAGTGCAAGGTGCCCATTTCCTCCAGTTGCCGGGTCTTGGCCAGTTCGGAGACCTGGGCGGGATTCGCGTCGAGTATGCAGCCCTGCCCTTCGATCCGCTCCAGATCCGCAGGAACGCCATAACCCATGTCTACCGCCCAGCGCGCGCCGCCACGCAGCATGGCGTCCATTCCACGGCCACTGAGGCGTATTACCTTCATGCCATTGCCATTGGGAATCAGGGTGTGGAGCAAATTCGCCAACGCTTCCCGACAGGGCAGAAGATGCGTAAGGTTAAGGCCAGTGCGCAGAACGCGCGCCCCCCAGCCGATATCCACGCCGACCGCGCCGCTGACGATCACCCCGCCCTGCTCCGGATCGAATGCGGCCACCGCGCCTCGCGGAAAGCCATAACCCGGGCGCGCATCCGGCAGCGCATAGACGGCCTGGACCACGCCGGGCAGGCTGGCGACCTGGACGACCTGCTGATAAACCGCATCATCCATGACACGAATCAGGTCTTCGGTGGCGAGCAAAACCCCCGTGACACGCATGAGGCCTTGCAGCTCGATCTGCCATTCAGTAGGGGATTTTTGCGTGAAACGATGCAGTTGCATAACTCTTCCGGCTGCAGGCAGATCGCTGCTGTGGTTTTACTGCGGTAGACCTCAAATCCACGGCGCTTGGACCGGACGCCTTGGGTTAACACTCGCCGTCGCGCACTTTGCGCACCAGCGTTTCCAGTTGATCATCACTCATTTCGCCCAGGCCCCGGATCAATTCGGCGAATAGAACGGGCCGGCGGGCGATGATTTCACGGATATCGCTGGCGATCATGCCTGCCCGCGCCAGCAGTAAATCCGCATCTTCTCCCAGCTCCATCGCCAAGCGCAGGACTATCTCTTCCGTTGGCGGCGACATCTCCCCACGTTCGATTTTGCTGAGGTATTTCGGCTCCATGCCAATTCGATGCGCTATCTGTCGAATGGAGTAACGACCGTTGACTCCCCGGCACTGCTCCCGTAGCGTCCGGGCATACTGTCCGAATTCCATAGTTCCCCCTCATCATGATCGTGCCTAATAGTGAAACTTCAGCACTTTTGGAGGGAGGCATAATTTATACCAAAAGCTTAATCATTGATTGTAAATTACTGTAAAGCTGGAACCCAACACCGGACGTTTAAACTTGAAACGAATCTACTTTCACGCGGTTCATTTTGAAACACCCGGGTCCTTATCAGGCTGAATACGGTAATCGTTCAGACGACGCCATAGCGTAGTGCGGCTGATCCCCAGTTCCCTGGCGATCCGGGTTAAATTGCCTTGATGGCATTCAAGCAACCGCTCAATTTCCGCCCGTTCCAACCGCTCCAGTCGGGTCATGCTACCGGGGTGCATGGTTAACATTGGCAGCCACTCGCCGGCTTCGATTTGTGGTCCCGCGCTTAAAATCAAGGCCCGTTCAATCAGATTTTCCAATTCCCGCACATTGCCCGGATAGTCATAGTCACATAAACTGCGCAGGGCGTCTTCGCTAAAACCGGTCACCTGGTTATTAAGCTTGCGGCGGTATTTATTCAGGCAATACTCCGCCAACAGACGAATATCGCTAACTCGTTCACGCAATGGCGGAATGTGAATGGGGAATACATTAACCCGATAGAACAAGTCAGCCCGGAATCGGCCGTTCTGAACCTCGGTTTGCAAATCCTTGTTGGTTGCAGCGATGATTCGAACATCGGTCTGCCGGAACTCGTTTTCGCCGACCCGCCGGAATCGTCCTTCCTGCAAAACCTGCAACAATTTGACTTGAAGCACCGGACTCATCTCGCAGATTTCGTCCAGTAATAAAGTGCCGCCATCGGCGACTTCGAACAGCCCTTTCCGATCCTGGATCGCACCGGTGAAAGCGCCGCGCTTGTGACCAAACAGCTCGCTTTCAAGCAACATTTCGGGGAGAGTTCCACAGTTCTGCTCGATAAACAGCTTGTCCCGGCGCGGTCCGTGGTGATGAATGTAGCAAGCCAGCAGGGTTTTACCTGTGCCAGTCTCGCCGGTCAGCAGGACGGTGGCCGAATTATCCAGCACCCGGTTCACCAGACTGAAAACCTTTTGCATGACCGGGCTTTGGCCAATGATGTCCACACATTGCCATTCCTTGCGCACTTCACTCCTCAGAAAAATATTTTCATCCTTCAGTCGTTCGTTGGCGGCCTGCAATTCTCTCAGCAAGCGTTGATTTTCCAGCGCCAGTTCATAACTCTCCACCGCCCGCTTAACCGTAATCCGCAGGTCCTGTCGCTCCCAGGGCTTGGTGATGTACTGATAAATATGACCCTTGTTGATCGCCTGAATCAGGGAGGCCGTGTCGGTATAGCCGGTCAGGATAATGCGAATAATGTTGGAGTTGATTTGAAAAACCCGTTCCAGGAGTTCCGCGCCAGTCATCACCGGCATCCGCTGATCGGCAATGACGAGAGCAATCTCCTGTTTTTCCAGGATTTCCAGCGCCTCGGCTCCGCTGGACGCCGTGAACACCGCGTAATCGTCGGCGAAGGTCAGGGTGAGACTGCGCAGGATTTCCTTTTCATCGTCAACGATCAGTAAGCCATGGCGTTTCATGTCGTTCTCCCTATCGAACGCACGGGTAGTTCGATCACAAATTCTGTTCCTTCACCCACCTGGCTGGCCGCCCGAATCTTTCCCCCGTGTTTTTGAATAATTCCATAGCTGATGCTCAGTCCCAGACCTGTTCCCATCCCGACCGGCTTGGTGGTAAAAAAGGGATCAAAAATCCGGTTTAACTGCTCTTCAGGAATGCCAACGCCATTATCCCGGATCGTGATTTTAACCCAGCCGCTCTCCGTAACCGTGTGAATCCAGACTTCACCTTGGCTGGGTATGGCTTGGGCCGCGTTTTGCAACAGATTCATAAACACCTGGTTGATTTGACCAGGGTAGCATTCCACCAGCGGCAAATAGCCATAATCACGATGGAGAGTAATTCGATCCTGATATTGTTTGGAAAGCAGGTTCAAAGTGGATTCGATGCCTTCATGCAAGTCAGCCAATACGAGACCGATATCGTCGGTGCGCGAAAAAACCCGCAAATCCAGCACGATTTTCTTGATTCGTTCCGCGCCTTCCCGGCAACTGGCAATCAGTTCCTGCAAGGTTGCCAGGGTAGATTCCACGCGGGCGATTTCTGGCCGCGCATCCTCTTGGCGCCCGGCTGAATCCGCTGGCTTTGCAGCGTCGGAATACGCCCTGGCCATTGCCGCCAGGCGTTCCGTGTAGTCCTCGATGAATTCCAGATTGCTGTAAACGTAACTGATGGGATTATTCAATTCGTGCGCTACGCCCGCCACCAGCAATCCCAGTGAAGCCATCTTTTCCGAGTGGACCAGTTGATCCTGAGTGCGGGCCAGTTCCTGGTAAGCCGCTTCGATTTGCTGGTGGCGCTGCTGGAGTTCCTGATGAGCAGTAGACAGCGCCTGAGTGCGCTCGGCAATTTTCATTTCCAGATCGTGGTTGGTTTCTTCCAACAGGCGGCGGCGCTCGCGCTCGGCCCGCAGCGCCCGGACCAGCCAATGGCCGCCCTGGACCAGGGCGAGGCCCAGGAGAATGGAGAGCATGGGAAGCCACAGATCCATTTGGGTGAAAACCCCGTAAGCCGCGATCATCGCCAACCCCGCCATCGCCACCGTGGCGCTAAGAGCGGCAACCGGTTTCAGGTGAGCAATCAGCAAACTGGATGCCAACACCGATGCCAGCAGCAGAATCCACTGACCGGACGGGCCGAGTTCGGTGATGAATCGTCCTTCCAGTACGTTGCTGATGAGGTTGGCCTGAATCTCGACGCCGGCGGAAGGGCTGCCGACCATCCAGGAAAACGGGGTGAGAAAGGTGTCGCCCGACAGGCGTTGCGGTTCGGGGATGGCTTCCAGCAGGCGGCCCACCAGCACGATCTTGCCGGCGAAAATCCCCGGCGGCAGCATTCGCTCGTAATTCAGGGCCTGGTAGTACGAAACCGTTTTGATGGTCTTCGGCGGTCCCCGGTAAGCGATCAGCGCCTCCCGCGCTAAATCCCGTTGCCTGAGCAACTGCGCTTCGGTCGCCGCTGCGGTTCCGGGCGTCGGATGGCCCAGATAGCGCCGCACGACTTGCAGGGCGAACGACGGCAGGTCAGGGGCCAGCAAGCGCGCCCGCCGCACGACGCCATCCGCATCAATGCTGATCAGCGGACTGCCCACCGTGGCGGCGTCCCGAAACGCCGGGATCGGGTCAATCCGGATGGTGTGGCGGAACAGCGGGTCGTTCACCACCGCCAGGGCGCTAACCAGCACGACGTTCCCACTGCTGCGCAGAATGCGCGCCAGTTCCTCATCCTCGGCAGGTTCGGAAGGCTCGGAAAACAGGATGTCAAAGCCAATGACTTTGGCGTGGGCCTTGTTAAGTTGCTGGATCAGGCGGGCATGCAGACTGCGCGGCCAGGGCCATTGCTGCCTGATCTCGGCCATGGCGGGTTCATCAATGGCGACGATGACGATGGGTTCCGGGGCCGGCAGCGCGCCGCGCAGCGTGAATAAAAGATCGAGTCCTTTCAGTTCGAGGAAGGCAAAAAAAGACAGGCTGGAGAGAAGGAGAGTGATCCCGAAGGCAACTACCGCCACGATAGTCGCCGGCAGGATTAGTGGAGTACGCAATTTGGGCAAGACTGAAAGTAGTTGGTCAATTCAACATAAGCATGGATCCATCACACACATGGATTAAACCATACCAATTGACCATTGATAAGTTTCCAACATCCGCCTTGCGCCTGTGCCGTATCGGGTGAAGAACCAGCAGTTATTTTTAAAAAAGGTTGATCCGTGGGAATTGATGGGTGATCGACCTTCGCTACTCTTACCTTTCCCTC
>ERZ795055.1079-NODE-1079-length-22933-cov-36.487717_pt1 | contig 22933 bp, 15 predicted proteins | sample MGYA00375139_ERZ795055 | MGnify/ENA primary metagenome ERZ795055 (study PRJEB30184, sample SAMN05720283) | anaerobic digester metagenome | isolation source: active sludge of municipal wastewater-treating anaerobic digesters | place: USA | collected 2015-01-23 ... | reverse complement strand
TGGCCGGCGACCAACCTCGATCTCGGCAACCTGCGCCTGCGCCAGGGGCGGGCCGACGAGGCGGTTGCCGCCCACGAGCGTGCCATCAGGCTCGACCCGCGTTTTGTCGCAGCCTACATCAACCTTGCCGACGCCTGGCGCCAGCAGGAGCGCGAACCGGAAGCGGAAAAAGTATTGCGCCAGGGCTTGGCCGTCCTGCCACGTGATGCCGAATTGCATTACGCGCTGGCCCTGGTGCTGGTGCGCAGGCATGAGAACGATGCCGCGCTCGGGGAATTCGTCGAAGCCGCCCGCCTAGCGCCGGACAACGCACGTTATGCCTACGTCCGGGCCATCGCCCTCCATGCTGCCGGCAAGCGCGCGGAAGCGCTGGCCGTCCTGCGTGCCGCCAACCGGCACCACCCGGACGACCTCGACGTTCTCGGCGCGCTGATCTCGATCAGCCGCGAGGCCGGCGACCGGCCGGCGGCGCTGCGTTACGCGAAGCAGGCCGCCGTACTGCTGCCGGACAACGTCGAACTGAAGCGCTTGGTGGCGGAAATCGAGGGGCATTAATTCTTTCAAAACGACCGATGGTCGGTAGTTCATCGGTGCAAAAGCGGCCGGAGTCAGATCAAGTCCGGATTTTTACAGCCAATCGGGCCGGATCGGGCTTTACCCGACGGACAACCGCGCCCCGTTTGGCGACTCAGGCTCGGCCGCCCACCACAAAGCGCTCGCTGGCCTGTCGCTGGCGATAGGTGGAGGTGATTGTCGCCATGATCGTTTCGCGGTCCCGGCCGCTCTGATCTTTCAGCACCGCCCGGCATTGCAGGGTCGCGTCGACCTTGTTTTCCTGGACCGGGCGCCCCGCCCTCAGATCGGCGCTCTCGCCGACGACATCGACTTCGTAGATCGCCCAGTTGTTCTGGTTGCCGGTGCCGGTCACCCAGTTTACGAGCTGTCGTTCGATCGCGTAGTAGTGGCGGCTGTTGGCGTTGCCGGTAATCGGGTACATGTTCCGCTCGTCACCGATGCCCCCAGGTTGTGGTTCAGGACATGGCCCTTGATATATTTGTCCGGGCTTCGCTGTCCCGGATCGGTCTCCAGCAAATCCATCAAGCGCCGCTGCGCCCCGGATTGCGGCTCGCTGCCCGGATGCCCCTGAATCCAGCGCGCATTCAGTCCGTGAATGCGCATGCCCTTGCTGACGGTCGTTGCCGTCGGGTCGCCGCTGATTGTCCCGGTCCGGGGTTGATAGCTGGCCTCGACTGGGCGAACCGGATCGTCGAACAGACCGAACAACGTCGTCAGGTTGGTGACGATGGCGGGATCATCCGGATTACGCGCCAAGGTCGTTCGCGTCGCGGCGATGACCGATACCGAGGCCCGCTGGGGTTCCGTTGCGCTGCTCTCGCGCGCCAGCCGCTCGAACTGGTCGAGCCGGTAGGTGACCGGGCGCGGGTCGTTGCTGGCCACCATCGGATGCGGGTTGTGCTCGTCGCCGGCGAAATAGACTTCGTGGCTTTGGCCGCCGGCGGTCCGGAACGGCTTGCGCTGCCGCCACCATTCAGCCACCCGCCCCACTGCTCCGCGCACCGCGCCCATCACGCGCCGCCCCATGCGGACGATCCACTCGACCACGCGATCCAGAGCGCGGTCGATCGGCGCACGGATGCGGTTGATGATGTTGGTCACCGCATCGGCGACGCGGCCGAGGCCGACGAGGCGGGCGAGGAAGCTGATGACCAGGGTCAGCAGGCCGGCCATCGTCTGCTCGACGCGGTTGGCCGCGGCGGCGATGGCGCCGCTGGCGATGGCGGCGATCGAATCGATGAAGGCAGCGGCGACCTGGGCAATCTGGCGCAGGCGTTCGACGAAGAACATCACCGTGTTGTAAATGGCGATGATGGCCTGGATGAAAGCGCCGGCCGGGTTGAGCATGGATACCAGGCGGGTGATGGCGGCGGTGACGATGTTGTTGCGGACGAAGGCCATGATCTGCTCCATGACCATTTCGCGCAGGTTGCCGAGGCTTTCGCGGATGCGCTCCCAGGCCGCCGCCGGGCCGTCGCGGACCAGCGTGACGACGATGTCGAAGCCGGTTTCCATGGCCGCCACCGCCGTTTCACCGACGACGCGAACGAGCCGGCCGCGCAGGTTCTGCCAGGTCAGCCCGAGGACGCTGAGGACGAAGCGGATGATCTCCTGCAGAATCAGCGCCTGCGGGATGTAGATGTTGGCGCCGGCCATGGTGCCGGTCAGCCAGCCGATCAGCGAGGCGCGCAGGTGGCTGACGATGTTGGTCGCGAACTGGCGCAGCCCCTGGATGCCGGCGCGCACCAGGTTGCGCACGAAGCCGACCGGGTTGCCGACGATGGTGCGGAAGGCGCCGGCCGCCCGCCGCAGGTAGGGCATGACGCTGGGCGCGACGACGTCGAAGATGATTTCGAGCAGGCTCATCACCTGCTGCCCGGCCCAACTGATAAAACGGCCGGCGAAGTCGCCGAAGACGCGGACGACGCGCTGGAAGGTCTGCACCGGCGTCAGCAGGTCGCCGATGCCGAGGCTGCGCAGCGTGCCGAGGAAAAGAACCGGCAGGGCGGCGACGAAGCCCATCAGCCCGCCGACAGCCCCCTGGAACCACGCCCAGGCGCGGGCCACGGCGCGGCTTTGCTGCAGGTTCTGCCAGACCTGCTCCTGGCCGATCAGGCGCATGAAGCCACCGATCAGCGTTTCCGCCGTGCGCGGCACCGCGTCGCCGGTGATCGGGTTGCGCCCGAGTACGGCGCAGAGCAGATCCCAGCCGCGCGTACCTTGCGCCAGCCCGGCCAGCGGCCGCAGGATGGCGTCGCGGATGAACTGCAGGATGCCGGAAACCAGCGAGCCGACGAAGCTGGTGATGCGGGCGATGGGTTCGGTGACGATGCGCCGGGCGCGTTCCCAGACGCCGCCGAGGTCGAAGATGTCGGTCCAGCTCAACGAATCGAGGAAGCGGTCGACCGCCTGGCGGATGCTGCCGGCGACCAGCCCGAGACCATTGAGCTGCTGCTGCACCCAGCCGGCGACGCGGTCGATGATGCCGTGATTGTCGAGCGCCTGCGTGATCAGGGCGCCGCCCGGCATCAACTCGACGACGGCGCGCAAAAGATTGCCGGGGGAACGGTCGACAGCGCGCATGTTGACCGGATTGACGCCGAGCACCAGCGTGAACATGCGGAAGCCGGGCAGATGGTTGGCGTGCTCGGCGAAGTAGTCGAGGGCGTCGCCGATGCCCAGGCGCTGCACGGCCGGCGGGCCGAACTCGGCGACTTCGGTGGTGGCGCTGCGCTGCAGCGTCGGCGACTGGCGCGCCGCGCCCTGCTGGATGGTGTGGGTCAGTTCGTGGGCGAGCAGCTCGCGGCCGTCGCCGGTTTCCGGGCGGAACTGCCCGGCGGCGAAATGAATCTGGTTGCCGACCGTGAAGGCGCGCGCCTGCAACTGTTCGTTCAGCTGCGCGGCGCGGGCGTCGGTGTGGATGCGGACGGCGCTGAAATCGGCGCCGAAGCGCGGCTCGATGAACTGCCGAACTTCGGCGGACAGCGGCTGGCCGCCGGCTGCCGGCTGTGCTCGTGCCGGCATCGGTGGCGCGCGCTGCGGCGCGCTGGGCAGGCTGGCGCGGTGCACCGAGCGTGGGGTCGAAAACGCATGCGCCACCGCCATCGTCGCGGCGGCCGGCAGGGTGACGACCTGGCGGGCGATGCGCCGGGCTTCGCCCTCGGCCGCATCGGCGGGCGACGAGACGCGCAGGCTCTGGCGCTGCACCCGCGCCGCCGCCACCGTTTCGACCACTTTCGCCGCTGCCGCCGGCACTGGCTGCGCCGGGCGATTGACGAAGCGGGCGGCGGCTTCCATGGCCTGCCGGGCTAGAAGCCCTGGCCCTCCTTGAGCAGTTCGCGGCGGATGCCGTGGTGGACGTCCTCGCTCGCCAGCCGGCCGTCGCCGCGCACCAGGCTGCGCAGCGCGGCATAGCGTATGACGTTGATGATGGTGCCGCCGGACACTTCGTAGCGCTCGGCCAGGCTCATGAAATCGAGCTCCGCGTCGGGCGCCAGCTGCCCTGGCAACGCCTCGGTCCACAGGCGATAGCGCTCGTCCGGCGCCGGCATCGAGAAGGCGATGACCGACTGGAAGCGGCGCATGAAGGCATCGTCGATATTGCCGCGCAAATTGGACGACAGGATGACGACACCGGGAAAATCCTCGATGCGCTGCAGCAGGTAGCTGACTTCCTGGTTGGCGTAGCGGTCGTGCGCGCTATCGACGCGCGTGCGCTGGCCGAACAGCGCGTCGGCCTCGTCGAAGAACAGTATCCAGCCGCGCTGCCCGGCGACGTCGAAGACGCGGGCGAGGTTCTTTTCGGTTTCGCCTATGTACTTGGAGACGATCATCGACAGGTCGATGCGATGCACCTCGCGCTGGCACAGCTTGCCCAGCAGGCAGGCCGACAGCGTCTTGCCGGTGCCGGGCGGACCGTGGAACAGGCTGGTGTAGCCGGGGCGCAGGCGGCTGCCCATGCCCCAGTCGAGCAGCAGCGTATCGCCGTGTTCCAGCCAGTCGCGTACTTCTTCGAGCTGCTCCAGGGTTGCCGGCGGCAGCACCAGGTCGTCCCAGTCGAGGCCGGTGCCGACGCGCTGCGCCGGCAGGATCTCGCCATCGTCGCCGGCGAGATCGATGCCGAGCAGCGCCAGCATGAACGATGTCACGCGCAGGGGAGCGGCCAGCGGCGACTCGCCGCCTGGTGCGCGCAGCGGTTGCAGCAGGTCGTCCATCAGCCGGTGCTCGCCATCGGCCAGCAGGCGCAGCGCGCGCAGGCGCTCGCCGAGATTGTCACCGGCCAGCAGGAAACAGGCCGTCTCCCCGGTCGGGATGAAATGCCCGGAGGCCGCGCCCTGGACCCCACCGAATTCGCTGAAGCCGCGCTGCGTCGCGTTGTTGCGCGCCCACAGCACGTCGAGCAGTTGCGGGCGCAGCTGCGGGGCCAGCGCCAGCAGCAGGATCAGCCGTTGCGCCGGGCTCGGGGCGCGCTGGCGCAGGAGCAGCGCATAGGGCGAATCGCTGGCCGCCAGATCGGGCGGCGCCAGCGTATCGGGCAGTGGCGGGTTGCTCAACGGGTCGCCGAAATAGGTATCGAGCCGGCGCTGCAGGACCGCCGCCAGCCAGTGCAGGTCGGTGTCGAGATCGCGGGCGGTGGCGTTCAGGCGGGCGTCCATTCGGTGAACAGCGTGCCGCGCATCCAGGGCAGGCGGACGATGGATATGCCCCAGGGCAGGCGGTCGAGCAGAAGATCGAAGGATTCGGCCTGCAGGCGCAGCAGCCAGCCGTCGCTGGCGGGGTAGAGCAGGCCGCCGCGTTGCAGGAACGAGAGGCGCAGGCCGTCGACGCTGGTCTTGCCCAATGCCGGCCAGTTGTCGACGACGGCCGCCAGCAGCGCCGCGCCCTCTTCCCATTCGGCCGTGCCGAGCAGGCCGGCGGCAACCGGCAGGGGATCGTCCGGCGCCTGCCCGAGCAGCAGCTTGGCCATCCCCTGTTCGAACTCGAAGGGTTCGTCGCGCCCGGTCGCCAGCCAGTGCAGCATGGCCGCCGCCCGCGGCAGGTTCGCCGAGGGGAAGGGATCGCCGAAACGATGCTCGTCGGCAATCCAGCCGAGCGCCGAGAACAGCCGCGGCAGATAGGGGTGCAACAGGACGAGGCCGGCCGCGTGCACCGCCAGCCCCGGCGCATTGTCGCGGTCGACCGGCAAAATCGGCCGATTTTCAGGGTCGACCGCAGCGCTCGAAGGCCGTGCCGGATAGGCGCTGGCCGGCACCTGGACAGTGTCGGCGCCGGAAACGCTTTCAATCTTTCGCCAGATTTCGCGGTCGATCGTGGACAGCGGCGCCAGCTGGCCGGCACAGGCGTGCACGGCTTCGATCCATTCGCTACGGCGCCACGATGCGACGGCCGGATTGCCGGAAACGAGCAGCAGGCCGAGCGCCTGCAGGCGTAGCGCATGGTCGCTCGGACGCCCGGCCTGCAGCCGGCGCAGCGCCGCCAACACCTCGGCGACAGCGCCGCCGAGTGCAACGGCCAGGCGTTCGGCAAAGTCAGCCCACGTCGCCCGCCCGACGTCGTCGAGCAACTGCAGGAAACGGAAAAAGGCAGCGACGCGCGCCAGCCCGGCCAGCGGCAAATCGGCAAGCAGCGTATGCCAGGCGGCGGCCGGGGCTTCGGTCCATAGCGCCGCCTCGGCGGCCAGTTGGCTTGCCACTTCGGCGCCATCGCGTTCGGCGTCGAACCAGTCGACCTGGCCGCTGCCGATGTAGCGGCGCAAGCGGACGCCCGACGAGAGATCGCGCACCACGGCGCGCTGCCCCGGCTGCACGTCGAGGGCAGCGGCCAGCGCCAGCCGTGTCGCCGCCAGCAGCTTTTCCGGCAACTCCTCGGCCAGCCGCTCGAGTGACGACACACTGACCTTGATTTCCAGACGCGGCAAATGGATGTCGCGCTCGCCGTCATCGAGTTCGGCGAATGCACTTTCGAGCGCCGGCAGCAAGCTCAGCTCGTTCTCGCGGCGCAGGGCGCTGCGCACGGCAAAGGCATCCGCGGCACTGGCGGATCTGACCTGCCATCGCTGTTGGCGGATGCGATGCGGCGCGCTCATGGCCTGCTCCAGCTCAACCGATCCGGAAGCCGGCGTTGATCATCACCTGGTTGGCGACGACCGCCGCGGTACCGCTGTCGACCCTGGCTGCCGCGTTGGCCGTCTCCTTCAGGTTGCTCTGCAGTTTCGTGCTGACCTCCTTGTCGGCGACGGCGTTGATGCCCTGGCCGATGGTCTGGTAGATCACCGTCTTGTCGGCGCCGGCACGGACGGTTTCCGCCGCGTCGACGGCGAAATGCTGCGTCGTCGCGCTGACCGCGTCGGCCAGTTCGCCCTCGAGGCGCTTGATCTGCTCCTCGACCTTGACCCGCGACGCCGCGCTCAGCCGGTCGTCGTTGCGGATGTCGCGCAGTCCCTGGACCTGTTCCTTCTTGCTGTCCACATCGGCCAGCAGCCGGTCGAGCAGCAGATCGCCGGTCGCGTACTTGCCGCCGGCCGCCGTCTTGACGCTGGTGTTCTTCAGCACGTCGCCGAGGCTGCCGAGCGATTCGCGGAAGAACTTCGAGTAGTTTTCCTGCACTTTCAGTTCCGGCAGGATCTTGGTCACCCGGAAATCGTCGAGCGACAATTCGAGCGGCTTGATGACCTTGATCGGCAACAGGTCGTCGGGCAGGCGTACCCGGATGTCGGGGAAGGTGAGCTGCGGCTCGTCCTTGTCGCTCTCGTCGATGTCGTCGATCCAGTAGGGCAGCATCAGGTCGCCGATGACCACCCCGCTGTCGTCGTAGGCAAGCACGAAGGTGCCGCCGGGGACAGCGCCGCCGGCGTGTTCCAGCCCCGGGTGGTCGGCGATCATGTTGGTGAACAGCAGGCGGTCCTTCTTGTCGTCGTCGCGCTTCTTGAGGATGTCGCCCAGCCAGTTGACCCAGAGGTGGGATTTCGAGCCGCTGACGGCGTCGACCGGGGAAAGCAGGTCGGTCCGCATGATGTCGCCGAGGCCGGCCTTGGCCTTCGACGTGGTCACCACCGCATCGTCGAAGCGTGCCGTCCACTCGCTGCCCTGCAGGCTGAAGCCCTTGTAGCTGCGAATGCCGAGCGGGCCGGGCTTGTCGGCGCTGCCGACGAGATCGGTTTCGGCCATCTGCAGCTTGGCCTTGGCCCCTTCGACCTGCTTCACCAGATCGGCATTGAGGACGTTGCCCGCCGGCTTCTGCACCGCCGTGCCGGCCGCCTTGATGTCGGTGATCATGCGCGTGCTGAAGGCGATGTTGTCCTTGAGGTGGCTGGCCAGGTCCTGGCGCAGCAGGTAGTGCAGGCTGTGCAGGCTGGTCTTCTTGAATTTCGGCCCGCGAATGACCAGATCGCGGCGGTTGTGCAGCAGCACGCTCATCACCGCGATCGGCAGGTTGCGCTGGCGCACCAGTTTTTCGATGGCCGGCTCGGCGTCGTCGACCTTCATGCCGAGGTGGCCCTCGATGCGGAAGAAGTCGCAGCCGCCGACATCGCGCCCGAAGGGGTCGTCGTCGGCGTTGTCGGCCGGCAGCGGCATCCAGAAATAGCCGAGGTTGTCGTCGCTCTCGCCGCGCCGCTGGCGCTGCTCGTTCCACAGCGGGCGCAGCTGGTCGTTGTTGCGGTAGTAGATGGGCACGGCGCGCAGTTCGAGCGGCGCGCTTTCGCCGCGGCTCGGCGTGATCTTGGGCTGCGGCCGGGTGGTCGCCGGGATGGCGAAACTGGCGATCAGCGCTGCCAGCTTGTTCATCAGGTAGCGCACACGGTCGCGCCCGGCGCAGTCGCCGGCCAGCCACGGCGCCGGGTAGCGGCCGCTGCGCAGCTGCGCCGGATCGGCCAGCGCCCCGAGCAGCAGGTGCTTGGGGAAGGCGGCGGCCGGCGGGCAGAGCACCGAACCGTCGGCGAACAGCGCCGCGCGCAGCTCACCCCAGGTGGCGACGAGATCCTTGAGGAAGGCGTGGTAATACTGGATGCCGAGCCGGGTGTCGGCCAGCTTGGCGGCGATGGAATTCAACTGCGCCGACCAGCGGGCGGTACTCGGCAGGTCGCCGGCAGTGCCGCGGTCGATGGCCTTGGTCAGCGCCTCGAAGGCCACGCTCAGCGCCTTGACCGTCTTGCCGCCGGCTTCGCGGTAGCGGGCGGCGAACAGCTCGGCCGAGGTCACCGAAACCTTGTCGCCGCTGCCGGTGCCGAGATCGGCGCGGGCCGCCGCGACGCGCGGCAGCAGCGCGGCAATATCGGCGCCGGTGGCGAGGCCGGCCACCAGCCCGATCTTTTCCGCCACCTCGCGCTCGACCAGCAGGAAGCGCCGGGTATTGCGGGCGGTACGCCCGCGGTTGTCGCAGTCGCCGCCGGTGCACAGGTCGGGATCGTTCTCGTAGCTCTCCATGAAGGCGATCGCCACCATGGCGCCGAGGCGGTCGCCGAGTTCCGCCAGCGGCTGGCCGGGGCGCGGGTCGTCGGCGGCCAGCAATTCGAGCAGCGGCAGCATCTTGCCGTCGACATAGAACGGCTCGTAGGCCGGCGCGCTCTCCGCATAGGGCAAAAAACGGTCGAAAACGGTGTCGACCGCAAGACCGATCAGGTCGCCGTCGCTGGTCACGCCGACGCCCTTGCCGATGGTGACCCGCCCCTTGCCGAGCGCCGGCAGCAGGCCGCCGACGATGCCGACGCCGAGCAGCTGGGTGCGCGTCAGCCGGCCCTGGTCGTCGAGGTATTCGGCGACGCTGTTGAGCTGCTCGTGGGTCAGCACCTGATCGCGCTCGAAGACGGCGTAATCGGTGGTTACCGCGTCGAGGCGGCGGATGATTTTGAGGGGATCGGCCATGGTCGTGCTCCCGGACTACGATTCAGGGTTCTCGTCGGCGCTGCCCAGGGCAGTGCGACCGAGGACGAAGGGTGGCGGCTCCAGCTGGCCACAGGGATGCAGCCCGCTGGGGGGATAGACGTTCTTGGCGCGGGTCAGCGCGTCGGTCAGTGCCTTGATTTTGGCGGCGCGGTCGGCTGTGACGACACCGGCGCGGATCGCCAGCCAGTCGCGGTACGCCTTTTCGATGGCGGCCATGTCGTCGCTGTTGACCCAGCAGATGCGCGGCAGGATGTGGGCCGGCGTTTCCTGGCGCAGGGTTTCCTCGACGAAACGGCGGAAATCCATGTCGCGGAAGCGCCCGGTGTAGGCCGGCAGGACAATGGTCAGGCGGTCGCTGTAGTGGTCGAGGTCGGCGCAGTCGCTGCAGGCAGCATCGACGCAGATGTCCATGAACGGATCGCCGGCCTGTTCCGGCAGCAGCAGGAGGTGCTCGATGACATAGATGCCCTCGCCGCTGTAATGCGTGCGCAGGTGGGCGATGAGTTCGGAAATGGCCGTTTCCAGGGCGTCGACCGTAGCGAAGTACTCGATGCGCCGGGCGATGACCTCGCCGCCGGCATCGACAATATTGAAATAGTGGCGGCCATCGCTGCTCGTCTTGCGTTCGTAGCCCTCGGGCTGCTGCGCGGCTTCGATGGCCTTTTCCATCTCGCTGTGCGCGGCGGCCGGGGTGACGTAGTGCGTGCTGCTCGACAGCAGGATCTTGCCGCTGACCGGCTGGCGGATGCGAAAGCGGAACTCGTCGCCCGGCGTCGCATCGATCTCGGCATAGATGTCGTAAGCGACCGTCGACAGGTTGCGCCGCTGCCAGTTGGTGATGTCGAGCAGGCGGGCAATGCGCCGCTCGAAACCGGAAACGTTGGTCGTATTCCACAGCTCGTCCGGCTCCTTCAGCGCCGCGTCGTAGGCCAGCCCGCGTTCGCCGCCGAGCGCCGGGTAGTCCTGCAGGAAGGCGCACTTGGCGGCCGCCGCCCGCGCCGGCCCCATGCCGAAGCGCGCCTGCATGATGGCGACGTACTCGGAGAAATCCTCGGCATGGCGCGCCAGCAGATGGTCGAGAAAACGGTTGCGGCGCAGCAGCCCGGCGCCCGCCGGTTCGACCACTTCGTCGGCCAGCCGGGCGGCATCGAATCCGGCAGCATAGACCTTGGCCCAGTCCGGAAAGCTGTCGACCAGCTGGCTGAAATAGCTCTGCGCCAGATCGGGCTGCGTCGAGAACAGGTCGCGGACGTGCGCCAGCTGGGCGAGATGGTTGGCCATCACCTGGTCGAAGAACAGCAGCCAGGCCTTCAGTTGCAGCGCCTGCGCCGCCCGCTGCGAGCTCGCCCCCGGCGGCAGGCCGGCTTCGGAAAGACCGTAGATGAACGGAAAGTGCTGCTGGAACGAACGGTAGCGGGCGGGGTCGCGATAGCGCCCGAGCGGAATCGCCAGATCGCCGCCACTGCCGTCTTCGAGCTTGCTGCGCTCGGCCTCGCGCAGTTCGCCGAGGAGTACGGCGACGCGCGCGGCACTCGGCGGGATTGGCAGGTTCTTCTTGTAGAACACCAGTCGCCCACGGCTCTCCGACAGGCGCGGCTGGCGCCCCGCCAGCACCGGCAGGCGCCACTTGTCGGCGGGTGGAATGGCCTTGCCGGCAGCATCCAGCGCGTTGACCAGGAGGTCGCGGATGGCGACGACGCCGGGGATGTCCATGACGACGCTGATGATGTCGGACAGCCGCAGCTCGTCGCGCAGCTGGGCGGTGGCGAGTTCCTCGTCGTCGATGAAGCCGTTGGCGAGCAGCGGGCCTTCGAAGATTTCCGGCACCGTCCACGGCGTGCCGTCGGCGTGGCGGCGCTGGCGCATTTCGGCCAGCGTATAGTTGAACACCGGCGGCGCCAGGAAGCGGTCGACGGCGAAGGCGATCACGGCTGCCACCCGGTCGGCGTCGGCATCCGGGGTCAGGTCGATTTCGGCGCAGAGGCTGAAATACTGCGGCTCGACGCGGTCGATGGCGACGAAATCGGTGCACAGCGAGCGGTTGGCGTTGAGCGTAGCCCTGATGTCGCGGTCCACCGCCTGGCGCCGCTCGGCACTGGTAATTTCGTCCATGTAGTCGATCAGCACGCGGTAACGGCCGCGCACGGCAATCTCGCGTTCCTCCTTGGCGCCGGTCGGACTGGCCGCCAGCGTGCCCCTGGCCGGGTCGGCGTAAAGCGTGTGCGGGGCCGCGTGCAGCCAGGCGTTCCTGACACCGGGCAGGTCGATCAGCAGCTTGCGGTAGTCGGCCTCCGTCACCGGCCGGCCGGGCAGGATGCGGCTGGCACGGGCGAACAGCCCTTCCATCGCGGCGGCGTTGTCATCCGGTACGGCGAGCAGGTCCTCGATCGGGAAGCGCGTGCGGTAGGCGAGATCGGTCAGCGCGTAGGCCAGCAGTTCGAGCGTCGTGATGCCGGGGTCGTGCACGTTGTGGTCGGTCCACTGGCGGCGCGACAGCCGGCGCACATGGTCAAGCCCGAGCGCGTACAGCTGCCGCTGATCGAGCGCCGGATCGGCTTCGGGCAGGGGCGAGATGGTCGGTTTCAGGAGCATGGCGGGCCTTGGGCTAGTCGGTCGCTTCGGCGATCAGGTGCTTGGCGGCCGAGACGAGAATGGCGTCCGGGCGGTCAGCGGCGATTTCGGCGACGTCGTTGAGCAGCAGGTCGCCGGCGCCGGCCAGCCCGCAGCGGAAATCGGTGACGAAATCGACATAGGGCAATTCCTCGATGAAATCGAGCAGCACCGAGCGGTAGATGCGGCCGCCGAAGAGCAGCGGCCGGTCGGCGGCGAAGGCCCACGGCGACAGGGCCTGGACGATGGCCTCGTGCAGCTGTCGGCGCGTGTAGTCGAAGGGATGGCCGGCGCGGAAGCGCACCTTGAAATCGAGGCGGATCGGCTGGTAGGCCGGGTTACGCACGCGCACCGTCACCTGCGGCGAGGCGTGAGCCCGGGCCAGCTCGGTCATCCGCGTCAGGGTGTCGAGATCGACCTTGGGCTGCAGCAGGTCGGGCAGGTTGCGGTTGCGCAGGTCGGGCAGCGCGACGATCAGCAGATGGCCGGGGGCCAGCCACGAGGTTTCGCTGGCGTGCGGGATGCACTTGACGCGATGGACGTCGGGGAAGGCTTCGAGCAGCAGGCGCTCGTAATCCCACGGCGTGACGCAGCGCTGGCGGTGGCGCAGGCGTTCGGCGGCGCGCCGGTTGAGCATGGCGGCGCTTTCGCCGGCGCGCCCGCCGAAGCTGGCGTAGGGCTGCGCCACCTGCTTGAGCGCCGGCGGCGGCAACAGCAGCTTGGCGATGCTGCCCGGCGCCAGCGTTTCGACAAGCGGCGCGACGGTGGCGGCCGGCCAGTCGCGGACGACCTCAACGGCATTGGCATGGACGCCCAGCAGCTTGCAGGCCGCCGCGCTGTCCTTGTTGACCGCCGCCTTGAGCCAGACCTGGCCGGCCGGCAGCCAGGTGTTGTCGGTCGTCGTCGCCCGTGACAGCACGATGCCGACGATGCCGCTGGCGCGCAGGCCACGGCTGGTATCGAGCGCCATTTCTTCGGCCGCGACGGCGCGCCAGTGGTTGTCGCAGAGCACCGACCAGCGCACCGGCTGCGCCGCCAGTTCAGGATCGGCACTGCCTTCGGCGACCTGCAGCAGCAGGTGAATGCTGGCGCCGGCCGCGACGCCGGCGACGCCGACGATGAACTCGCCTTCGTCCGGGTAGGCCGGCAGCAGGGCGACCTTCTTGTCGGCGACCCAGCCGAGGCTGCGCCGCAGGAAGGGATGCTCGCGCCGCTGCCCGAAGGGGCCGACGTGGAAGAACTGCAGGTCGAGCGAGGCGGCAAAGGCGTCTTCGTCGTCCAGCGTCAGGTCGGCAGTCGGCGCTTTCGCCGCATAGGCCAGCGTAATTTCCTGCACCGTCGGCGTGTACGGCTCGTTGAGCACGGTCTTGTCGCCGGTCGTTTTGGCGTGCTCCATCGTCTCCCTGCGGTAGTCGGCGTGCAGGAAATCGTCGACCAGCGCCACCGTGACGTAGCCGCTGCGCAGCGGCGGCGGTGGCACCGTTTCGCGCATGAAGAGCGGCCGCTTCTTCATCATGCGCTTGCCGACCAGGCGGCTGAAGAAGCTGCCGCCGGACATCATCGAATAGACGAAACCTTCTTCCGACATACTCTTGCCCGCCGAGACGGCCGGCGCGTTCGGGCTCAGCGTGGTGACGCCGTCGGCGCGCTGCATCAGGTCGAGCTCGCGCGTCGTCTCGCTGCCGCTGCGGTCCTGATAGACGAGGCGGGCGGCGACGCCGTTGGCCACGCTCGCGACATTCCCGTAACCCGCGTACCAGTTGCCGAGATTGCCCGGCGCACCCTGCCAGCGCAGGCGGATCCTCAGGTCGCTGAGCTGCTTCGACAACGCTTCCGCGCAGCCGACCATGAAGCGCGAGCCCTTGACCGGCTGCGGGCCGAAGGGCTGGAAGGCCTTCTTCGGATTGAGCGCGCCGAAGTCATTTTCGAGATTCAGCGTTTTCAGGCCGTCGACCGCAACAGCCAGCCCCGCCTGATCGACGCGCAGTTTCGCCAGCGCGGCGTAGGCGCCGGCCGCCTCGGCGCGCAGCAGCAACTGGACGACCGGCAGCGCGGTGGCGAAGGCCTGGCCATGCAGCTCAGCGGCATAATCAACGACCGCCGGCTCGCCGTCGGGCACCGCGAAGCCGAGCGTCAGGCGACCACCACTGAGAGCGCCAGTCAGCGCATACGGCCCGAGCCAGCCCTTGTCGCCGGTCACGAAAGCCTGCAGGCCGTCGGCGATGCCCTGCCCGTCCAGCCCCGCCGCCTCGATGAAGGCGAGGTCAAGAAGGATGGAAACCTCGCGCCGCCCTTCCTGCATGCGCAGCACCGGCGATGCCAGCGCGAAGCCGACCGGCGCCGCCGCCAGCCCGCCATGGCCGAACGCCGGCCACTGTGGCCGCGCCGGGTCGAGCGGCGTGCCGAGACCATCGGCCGAGTCGGCCACCGGCGCGAAACGCACGCCGCCGGCGTCGCGAAAGATGCTGTGCAGCGCCGTCACCCGGCCCTGCCCGACGAGCGTTTCGCGCAGCGGCTTGTAGAGGCGCTCGGCGCCGCTGGCGTCCTTGCCGGCGGTGAACCGCTGTTCGGGCGTCACGGCGAACGGCGCCGCGCCCTTCTTCAGTTCCAGCGTCAGGTGGGCATGCTCAGGCTGCGCCGGCAGCGGCTCGAAGCCGAGCACCCGGCGATACTGGAAATCGAGGTGGCGGGCGTTGAGATCGTTGAGCGCCCCGCGCGCCGGTTCGAGCATTTCAAGGAAAGCGCCGAAAAGGCCGAGATGCGGGGGCAGCATGCCGTCGTCGCGGGCGAGCAGCGCGGCAGCGTCGCCTTCGGGGAAGAAGGCGCGCCAGTCGCCGCTGGCGACCGTTGGGTCGACGGCGTAATGACGCAGGTTCCCGGCCAGGCGCCGCGCTTCGGCCAGCCGCTCGCCAGGCGTCCGCCCGTCGACCGGCGCGAAGCCGGGGTCGAGGGCGGGCGGCGAACGATCTTCCTGGCTCTGGCCGAGCCGGGCGATTTCGTTCTGCAGGATGCGCTCGCCGGCCATGATCGGTTTCAGCGGCCGCCGCCCGGCGCCATCGCCGCGCGCAGCTCGTTGCCGTCGGTCTTGTAGAACGGAAAGACGAGGTTGAAGCGCGAGTTGGTGGCGCGCACTTCGTATTCGAGCAGGATGTCGAGGTCACCGGAATTCGGGTCGCGGCTGTCGACGCTGAGCGCCAGCACCTTGATGCGCGGCTCGTAGATCAGGATCGCCGTGCGCACGCGGTCGAGCAGCAGGGTGCGCATGGTCGTGCTCATCGGCTCGAACATCAGCTCGTGCATGTCGAGCCCGTATTTCGGCTCGAACAGGCGCTCGCCGGCCGCGGTGCCAAAGAGCAGCACCAGGCTTTCATGGATGTCGACCTCGTCGGACACCATCACCGCGCCGCTGCCGACAAAACGCGGCGGGAAGCTCCAGCCGGTGCCGAGGAAGGACTCGTAGCGTTCGTTCGCGTCGCTCATGCCGCCTCTCCGCCGGCGCCGGACCGCCGGTTGCGGTCGACGTCGAAAAATAGCCAAAAATGAAAACGCATGGCCGGCCTCATCCGATGACGACCGTCGGGTTGCCGACGGCGGCCATCGCACCGCACAGGCAGCTGTCGGTCACCCGTAACGCCGGGCGGCCGCCGATCAGCACGGTTGCGCTGCCCATCGGAAACGGGCTGACCGTCGGCACATGGCCGGGCGGCGGAATCGGGCAGACATGCAGGTCGCCGGCCACCGCCGCCGGCTTGCCGCCGATCAGCACGGTTGCCACGCCCGGTCCGGTGATCGTTCCGCCGTGGTTGCTGATGTCGCCGACACAGGCTGCTGCTGGCATCGTCGTCTCCTAGTTGATCTGCACCATGGCGCCGCTGAGCTTGGCCATGCCGCCGCCCTTGAGTTCGGCGCTGGCGCTGCCCTCAAGCTTCAGTTCGCTGCCGGCCTTGATCTCGAAAGCGGTCGCGGCTTCCATCTTCGTTTCGGTCGACGCCTTCAGCACCACGGCCTTGGCGCTCTCGAGATGAATGCCGTCGCTGTCCATCCTGATCTTGTTGCCGTTCTGGTCGGCCAGCGTCAGCGACTTCTCGTCCTCGCTCAGTACGATCGAATTGCCGGCCGGCGTCGCCAGCGTCATCACCTTCTTGTCGTCGTCGAAATGCAGCTTCATGCCGGAACGGCTCTTGTACATCTTCTCGTGGTTGTCGTCCGAACCCTGCAGCGGTGCCGGCTTGGCGCTGCTATGCAGCATGCCGAGGATGACCGGATGGCGCGGGTCGGCATCGAGAAAGCCGACCGTCACCTCGTCGCCGATTTCCGGGCGGAAGAAGAAGCCGCGATCGTCGCCGGCATCGAGGCTGGCGACGCGCGCCCACAGACCGTCGCCGGCCAGCCCGAGCAGCGGCAGGCGGACGCGCACGCGATGCTCGTGGTCCGGATCCTCGTTGCTGGTGACGACGCCGATCTGCAGGCCGGACACCACCGGCAGCAGACCGCCCGCCGCCAGCGCACTGGCTTGCCGCGGCGCCTCGAGATCGACACCGCCGAACTGGACATGCGTCTTCCAGCCCTGGACCAGGCTGAATTCGTGGCGCACGCCGGTGACCAGCACCTTGCCGTTGAAGCGGCGGCCGAGCCCGGCCAGCTCGACGACGACGCCCGGCCGCAGGCTGGCGATGCCTTCGCACTTGCCGCGCCCGGAAACCTGGTCGAGCCGGCGGTACAGCGCGATGCCATCCACCCAGGCCTGCGCCTCGGCCTCGGGCAGGGCCGGATGGCGCACGTCGCAGGGGCGGTCGGCGACGCCGGCGAGTTCGTCGCTGCCGAGGTCGCCCGGCGCCGTGAAGCCCGGCGTTGCCGCCTCGACCGCGACGGTTTCCTGGCTCGCCGCATCCCAGCTGGCGCCCTTGACGCTCGGGTGCTGCAGGCGGGCGTCGATCTCGCCCTCGAATTCGAGCAGCGTGGCGCCATATTGCAGCGTGCACGCCGTGGCGCCGTCGAGTGCCGGCTTGCGCACCAGCACCTTCTCGCCCTCGCACCAGGCCAGCTGGCCGTTGGCGCGGGCGCGGCCGAGCAGGAAGTCCCAGTCGGTGCACTGGTATTGCAGCAGCTGCTTGTGCTTGAGTGACGTCGCCTCGACCTCGGCACCGACGCCGGCATTGCCGAGCAGGGCTTCGATGACCTCGCTGTCGGACTGGTCGAAATAATCGGCGGAACGGTCGGCGACGCTCAGTTTCATGGCCTCGTGCCGGCACTCGACGACCAGCTGCGAGGCCGCGGCTTCGCGCACGCGCACGCCCTGGCGGACGACCTTGCCGATGAACACGCTGGTGCTGTCGCGGCCGGCCCCGGCGAGGATTTCGACGCGCTGCCCGGGCTTGAACATATCGCCGTCGCTGAGCGGAAACTGCCCGGTCGACGCGGCGCCGTCCACATAGACCAATTTGGCCGCCGCGATGCGGTTGACCGCAACTGTCACGCTGACGGCCAGCAGCTGATGCTCGCGCGGCACCGCCTCGCCGCCCGCCTTGATGGTGAACTCGCGATGTTCGGCGGCGATTGGCAGGGCGCGCGTTTCAGGCATGGTCTACTTTTCCAGCGGCGGAAAATACAGCTCGCTGCCCGGCGCAATGTGCCGGAAGTCGTCGAGCCCGTTGGCCTCGGCGACGCGCAGGTAGAGGCGCGGGTCGCCGTAGATCTGGTTGCACAAGGCCGGCAGCCGGTCGCCGGCCTTGACGATGCGCCGGTGCGTCAGATCCGGCGACTGGTCCTGCGCCGTGGCGACGCGCGTCTGGTCGTCCGAGTTGTCGGAAAAGACCGCCGTGATCACCGCGCGCAGCGGCACGCCATCGGGGCGGAACAGCTTGTAGGCAATTGAGGCGCTCTTCAGCACGCAGCGCTTGATCTGCAGCGTGCCCCACATCACCTTGAGGTAGTTGGGGCGATGGATGTCGCCGTTGTAGCCGGTCACCGCCTGGAACTTCTCGACCTCGGCCTGGACGTCGGCCTGGTGGCCGCTGGCGCCGGTGCCGTCGATGAAGAAACTGAGCGACAGGTCGCCCGGCTTCATCTTCTTGAATTCCATGCGGCTGTTGGTCGTGCCCGAGCCCTGCGCGGCGTCGTACTCGACCTCGTAGGCCAGCGTGATTTCGCCGGGATTGACGTAGGCGGCGAACTCGGCGCTGGCGCTGTCGCTGTAGTCGGGCGTCGCGAAGGCCTGGATGCGCAGCTTTTCGAGACGGCCGCTGGCGGCGGGGATCATCGCTCACGGCTCCTGGCGGTCGCGCAGGATTTCCAGGACGCGGGCGACGCATTCCTCGACCAGCGCCTGGCGGTCCTCCACCGGCAGCGGGCCGGCCGGTGCCGCGCCGTCGCCGCCGGCCTCGCGGTTGCCGACTTCGACGGAAATCACCACTTCATCGACGATGATGGGCATTTTCGCTCCTCAGGACTTGTCGACCGTGAAGTACTGGTAGGCCAGCTGCATCGATTCGACGGCGAAGGCGTTGTTGGCGGCATTGAGGTCGCCGACCGCCCACTTGGTCGGCCAGGCGCCGACCACATGCCAGGTCATCAGCGGCTCGTGCGCGTCGTTGAGCAGCTTGATATCGACGCTTTTCGGCTCGATCCGGTAGTCAACGATGCACTTGTTGATCCAGTCCCAGACCGCCGAGCTTTTCAGCAGGCCGCGCTTGAGCACCAGTTCCGGGTACTTGGCGCGGGTCGGGTATTTCTGCACGAAACGGTTCTCGCCACCCTCGACGACTTCCTCGCTGCCCATCTCGACCGCCAGGCCGCCGACTTCGGTGAAGCGTGTGTCGTTGGTTTCCGACAGGCCGATGAACTCGACCAGGAAGTGGAAACCGACGGGCGGGTAGTATTGGGCCATCGCCGTTTAGTCGTTTTGCACTTCCAGGCCCTCGTGGGCCAGTTCGATGCTCTCGATCGCCACCTCGTTGCCGCTGGCCTTGAGCGCCGGCCCTTCGACCTTGACCGGGAAGGCGTTGTGCGCCTTCCAGACCATCACCGGCTCGTGTTTCTCGTTGAGCAGGCTGATCACCAGATCGCGCCGCTCGACGGTGTTGAGCTTGATGGTCGACAGCCACTTGAAGAAGTCGTTGTCGCTCTTGATGACCCCGCGCTTGAGCGTGATGTTGCTGAACTTGCGCAGGCCCGGCATCTTGATCGACGAGTATTCGGGGAAGGCGCCGTCGCGGTATTCGATGGCCTGGTTTTCCTGCGTCAGGCCGGTCACTTCCGAAAAGCCGACGCGCGTGCCGCCCCACTGGACGGTGAAGTGGAAGACGGGCAAGGGATATTGTTGCGGCATGATGGGTTTCCTCTCGCGTTAGATGGCGGATCAGCTGGTCTGCAGCTTGTGGGAGAACTTGAGGATGATGAACTCGGCCGGCCGCACCACCGCCATGCCGATCTCGACGTTCATCCGGCCCTCCAGGATGTCCTGCGCGCTCATCGTCACGCCCAGCCCGCAGCGCACGAAGAAGGCCTCCTTGGTCGTCGCCCCGGCCAGCGCCCCTTCGCGCCATTTCTGCGTCAGGTAGTTCTCGATCATGCCGCGCACCTTGACCCAGGTATTGGCGTCGTTGGGTTCGAACACCGCCCAGTAGGTGGATTTCTTGATCGATTCCTCGACCATGTTGAAGAAGCGGCGCACCGAGATGTAGCGCCATTCGTTGTCGTTGCCGGCCAGCGTGCGGGCGCCCCAGACCAGCGTGCCCTTGCCGACGAAGGCGCGGATGGCGTTGATCGACTTGCCGGCGACCGCGTCGACGTTAAGCGCATCGGTCTCGCTGGTGGTGAAGCTGGCGGCCGGTGCGATGACGCCGTTGAGGCTGACGTTGGCCGGCGCCTTCCAGACGCCGCGCTGGCTGTCGACCAGGGCGTAGATGCCGGCGATGGCGCCGCTCGGCGGGCACAGGGTCAGCGTCGAGCCGATGCCCTTGATGACGTTGCGGTAGGGGGTGAAGCTCTCGGTCAGCGTCTGCTCGTTCAGCCCGCGGTAGTTGGCGATGGCCGAGACGATGCCGGCGATGGCGCCGCTGGCGGCAGAGAAACCCTTTTGCAGACCCGGCAGTGCGCTGTCCATCACCGCCTTGACGGTAGCGCCGGCCGTGTTGCCGCTGGAAGCTGCCGGCGCACTGGCGCCGAAGATGCTTCCCCAGGCCGCCGTCGCCGGCGGCGTGTTCTGCTCCCATTCGACGGTGTAGGCGCCGCCGGCCGTGACGATATCGGCGGCCATTTCCTTTTCCAGCGCGATCAGCGCCGAATAGGCTGGGGCCAGCGTACCGGCGATCGTCGTGTTGATGTCGGCGACCAGCTTGGCATTGCTCAGCGGCGAGGCATCGACCAGCCCGTCGACCACCTTGGCGATGCCGAAGACGTACTCGAAGAGCAGCGCGATGTCGGCCGGGTCGGGCGCCGCTTCGCTCTTGTAGGCCGCCAGTTTCTTGGCGAAGGCGCTCGCCAGCGTCTCGCCGGCGCCGGCATGGGCGCTCACCGCGGCGGCCAGCGTCGTGCCGTCGGCGGTCAGCTGGTCAAGGGCGCCGAGGGCGGCGAGAATCGCCGGCTCACTGCTGAGATCGGTCAGCGGCGTCTGGATGCCGTTGATGAATACCTTGTCGCGCACCTGCGCATAGCCGAGCGCCTTGCTGTAATTCAACTTCAGCCAGGGCGTGTAGGCGGCGCCGTATTTCAGGTTGTTGATGCCGATCTTGTCGCGGAAGCTGGCGCCGTTCGGGTCGGCCTGCCGCAGGTCGAGCACCGCCACGCGGTCCTTCAGCTCGCCGCACTGCTTGAGCGCTTCCTGCTGCACCGCCGCCAGGTCGTCAGCGTTCAGCGTCGCCGCATCGGGGAACAGCAGGATGGTCGGTTCGTCCACTTTGGCGACCGCCTGCACGCCGGCCTTCACTTCGTCGCGGTCGACCGGCGAACCGGATGCCTTATAGGCGCCGACCGAAACGATGTAGCAGTCGCCGCCGCCGTTGTCGTAGAACAGCCGCAGGCTGTCGTACATGACGTAGCTGTTGCTGATGTCCGCAGTCAGGAAATTGCCCGCCTCGTCGAGGTTGGCGCGGGTCACCGTGTAGGTCGGCCCCTTGCCGTAGTAGCTCTCGAATTCGAGCAGCGACTTGACGCGGCGCGGCGCGTTGACCAGGTCGCCGGCGGTGATCAGCGTGGTGTTGGCGGTGTAGCCGATGAAAGCGGGAATCGCGGTTTCCACCTCGGCGACAGAAGGCGGAAAGACCGAAATTTCCTCGATGTAGACATCCGGAGTGCGGTAGGTAGGCATGAGCTTCCCCCTTTATGGTTTCGACAGGTGGACGATGAAACGCGCCTGCCCGCGGTCGGAACCGGCCTGGGGCAGATGCTGGACGAGAACTTCGCCGTTGCGGCTGAGCTGCAGCTTGCGATAGCCGCCGGCCCGGCGGTCGACGGCGCCGCGCGACTGGAAAAGAACGATGCGCGCGGCGCCGTCGCCGAGCAGGTCGGGAGGAATGTCGTCGGCCGCGAAATTGCCGTGGGCGACAGCATCGAACTGGATGGCCGGCCGCCCCTGTTCGCCGAACCCGGCATCGTTGACGACGAGCTGGCTGAATTCGCCGGCGCCGTAATTGCGCGCCACCACGTAGTATTTGAGCTGCTCGCGGCGCGCCGCCAGATTGATCGTGAAGGCCGCCGGCGCGCCGTAGAAGGCGGCGTCGATGGTCACCGCCAGAACGCCCCAGAGCCCGCGCCCGGCCAGTTCCGGCGCGACGACCATGGTCGTCTGGCGCGGCGCGCCGCCGTCATCCTCGGTCAGCGTGTAGACGCCCGATGGCCAGTCGCGGGTCGTGAAAAACGCTTCGTTCTGCCCGGCGGCCAGGATCTGCTCGGCCACCAACCGCGCCCCATCGTGCCAACGCAGGCTGAGCGGACGCCCGGCCAAGACCGGCTGGACACGCTGCAAGGAAGCGGCAAAAGCGGCGCCAACTGGCGCGTCCAGCGCGCGCGGCTGGGTACGGTTGGCAAACAGAGGCAACCGCCCTTCCGCCACCGGCGGCTGCGTGAAATTGGCGAAATGCGGATTGACCACCTGCAGGCCGAACAGCAGGGTCGCCCCGGCCAGCGTGTCGATCGGCGCGCCATCGTCGCGCGCCTCGTAGAGCACGTGCAGCCGGCCGTCGCGATTGCGCATCAGCAGGCGCCCGCCGGCCAGTGTCGGGACGACGAAGTCGATGTCCGTGCAGGGGCCGCGGTAGTAGCCATGCGCCACGTCGACGGTGAACAGGGGGCGGAAGTGGATGCTCATTTGTCGTGCAGCGCCAGGGAAATATCAGTGATCGGCGCACCGACGCTGGCCGGCTCCTGATCCTGCAGCGTCACCAGGCGCACCCGGTAAAGCACCGAAGGCATGTATTTCGCCCCCAGGCAGGCCCATACCTGGTTGAGCGTCTCCGGCCCGATGCTGTGCAACTCGACCAGCAACTGGCCGATGCGGGCATCGAGCGCCGGGTATTCGTCTACGGCGAAGGACGGGCAGGCCTGGAAAAAGCTCAGGACATGCGAGAGCGCGCGCAGCGACAGATCGTAGGTCGCCATGTTGGGGACGAACATCAGTGTCAGGTTGAGGCGCAGTTCGGGCGGCAGCACGATTTCCCGGCCATTCACCAGGACACGTTCGGGTTGCTGGACCCGGGTGACGCGTTCTTCCTCGATATTGAGCAGGCCGACACCGACCGTGCCCTTATCCACGGCCACCTTGCCCGCATCATTCACCAAGGCGCCGGGTACGGCACGGCCAAGCGCCAGCGAACCCGTCCGCCGTTGGAGGTAGGCATTGAACTCATCCGCCAGGAACGCAACCGCGA
>ERZ795055.1077-NODE-1077-length-22963-cov-5.902872_pt1 | contig 22963 bp, 20 predicted proteins | sample MGYA00375139_ERZ795055 | MGnify/ENA primary metagenome ERZ795055 (study PRJEB30184, sample SAMN05720283) | anaerobic digester metagenome | isolation source: active sludge of municipal wastewater-treating anaerobic digesters | place: USA | collected 2015-01-23 ... | reverse complement strand
AGAGTGCCTTTCGATCTCACCGGTAATAAGGTCTCTTGTTATAATGCCTCTTGCTTTTCCGTCAATTACAACAATATCAAGCATTTCACGCCTCGGGAAAATTGTTACTGAGCCCTTTTTAATCTGCCTGTTAAGCGAAGAATAGGTTCCAAGAAGACACTGCTGGCCTGTCTGTCCCTTTGCATAAAAAGTTCTTGACACCTGAACTCCGCCAAACGATCTCGTGTCGAGAGTTCCTCCGTAATCGCGGGCAAAGGGAACGCCAAGAGCCGTAAAATGATCTATAACCTGGTTGCTTACCTCAGCGGCCCTGTACACATTTGCTTCCCTGGCCCTGTAATCTCCTCCCTTTATCATGTCATAAAAGAGACGGTAGGTGCTGTCATTATCATTCTGGTAGTTCTTGGTGGCATTTATGCCTCCCTGGGCAGCAACAGAATGTGCCCTTCGTGGCGAATCCTGATAACAGAATATCTTTACATTGTATCCCTGTTCGCCCAGAGCTGAAGCAGCTCCGGCGCCTGATATTCCGGTTCCAACAATAATTACATCAAGTTTTTTCTTATTGGCAGGGTTTACAAGTTTTGTTGTCGCCTTGAATCTTGTCCATTTCTGAGCAAGAGGACCATCGGGTATTTTGGAATCAAGTTTTCCCATATTTTCAAGTTTTCCTGATTACTATCTGAAAAGCCACAATGTAACTGATATATATGCAAAACCTGCAGGGATTGCTATTGCATATATCAGTGCTGCTTTTTTTACGACAGGAGTCCATATCCTGTGATTTAGTCCGAGGGTCTGAAAAGCAGATGAAAAAGCATGGTAAAGGTGAAATCCCAGGAGAATAAAACATGCCAGGTAAATGTAATTATATGCCGGTATCTTAAACAGCTTATGTGCTAATGTATAAAAATCTTCAGGGTCACCCTGCACAAAACCAAGCTTGACAAAGTAAAAGTTAAAGAAGTGAAGTACAAGAAAAGTGAGTACACTTGCTCCGGTCCAGATCATGAATTTTGAAAAGAATGAAGTGTCTGATTTATTACCGCTTACATACCCGGTGGGTCTTGCAAGCCAGTTTGCCACCTGAAGGATTATCCCATACGTTATGTGAATCAGAATTGCGGCTATCAGAACAACCTCAAATATTTTTATAAGAGGGAATGTGGCCATGAAATGAGCTGCACTGTTAAATGGTACAGGATCGCTTCTGAGGAGCATGAAATTGATTATCAGATGTACAGGCAGGAAGGTAAGAAGAAACAAACCGGCCAGTGCCATCACAAACTTTTTCGAAATGGATGCAAAAAGGATTTTACTCATCGCTTTTGTATATTAAAACCAGAGTTCAGATAATTAGCTACTTTTACAAAACTAATAAATTATAAGCATGCAGATTTCAATAAATAACAGAAAAATAGGCTATAGTGATAAAGGCAAGGGTCAGGTTATTTTTCTGGTTCATGGATATCTCGAAACAAAAGATGTCTGGGATGATTTTGCAGCAAGGTTAACAGATAATTACCGGGTCATTGCAATCGATCTCCCCGGGCATGGAGAATCCGACAGCCGGGGAACAGTCAATTCAATGGAGCTGTTTGCCGGATCAATGAAGGATCTGCTCGACAACCTTGGAATTAAGAAGGCTTTTATTGTGGGTCATTCGATGGGTGGCTATGCTGTGCTTGCATTCAGACAGATGTTTCCGGAATATCTTTCTGCTTATTCATTATTTCATTCACATCCATTCAGTGACAAGCCCGCAGCTGTAGAAAAAAGAAAAATGAATATTGAAATAGTGAATGCTGGTAAAAAAGGTATAATGATACCGGGTTTTGTCGCAGCCCTGTATTCTCAATATAATCAGAAAAAATTCAGCAGGGAGATCGAAGCCTCGGTTTTATTATCATTAGAAACTAAGGATGAGACGATAATTGCCGACCTGTATGGGATGATTGAAAGACCTTCAAGGCCGGGTCTGATTGAGGACGGTACAATTCCGTTTCTTTGGATTCTCGGGCGGCATGACAGTCATATCAATGCAGACGAGATGCTGAGGATTGTAAATCTTCCATCTGGTTCTGAGGCCGTTATACTGGAGAATTCAGGACACATGGGATTCATTGAAGAAGCTGACCTTGCTGCGGATCTTATCAGGAAATTTATTTAATTGTTTTTCCCAAGATAATCTATAGCATATCGGAGTGTAGTGTCTATCTCCTCCCAGATAGGATAGAAACCCTTGTTATCAAGTATGTTCCGTGCAATATAAGCTTTCAGCTGAGTGTGAATTATTTTCCCTGATATTTTCAGACCGGCCGGATCCTTTCTTATATTATTACTTTCTGCAAAAGCGACAAACTGATCAAGCAGAGCCTGTTTGTCGAGATACTTTTCAAGTTCACCGGCTTCTGTATATGCTTTCAGCTTGTCCCTGTTGGTTTCAGTGTACTTAAGTGCAAACCTGTATACAAGAGCTCTTACCTTGGCCAGGTAAGCCGACATCATTGTCGTGTCAACAGGAACAAACCTGTCAGGCATTATGCCACCTCCTCCATAAACTGTCTTTCCGCCCGGTGTTGTGAATTTAAGTGAATCAGAAAACTGGATGCTGTCGGATACTTCAAATTCACCGTGGTTAAAACGCTCATTCAGGTCGTCGTAATATTTGTCAAAGCCTTCTGCGTATGGTTTCTGAATTGATCTTCCTGTCGGAGTGTAGTATCTTGCAATAGTAAGCCTCAGTCCGGAACCATCAGAAAAATCAACGGGTTCCTGAACAAGCCCCTTCCCGAAAGATCTTCTTCCTATAATTGTTCCCCGGTCGTTGTCCTGTATTGCGCCGGCAAGTATTTCACTTGCTGAAGCACTCCATTCATCAATGAGAACAACAAGGTCACCATCCTGAAAAACTCCTTTTCCAGTGGCTCTGGCCTCATTTCTTGGCTGAGCTCTTCCCATTGTGTAAACTATCAGCTGCCCTTCTTTCAGGAATTCGTTTGCTATTCTGATTGCGGCTTCCATTACTCCTCCGGAGTTACCCCGGAGGTCAACAATCAGTTTCTTCATCCCTTTAGCCCTCATATCTGCCAGACCCTTCATGAATTCCTCATAAGTAGTTACTGCAAATGAGTTTATCTTTATATAGCCGGTGTTGTCGTTTACCATATAATCCACATCAACGCTGTAGATTGGTATTTTGTCGCGGGTTATTTCAAAAGGAATCAGCTCCCTGCTTCCGTTTCTGAGGATTTTTACTTTTACAACTGTTCCCTTTGCACCTTTAAGCATGCCCATTACTCTTTCCTCAGATACCTTCCTTCCGGCAACAAGTGAGTCATTAACATATATGATCTTGTCGCCTGGAAGAAGTCCGAGTTTTTCCGAAGGCCCTCCGGGTATAGTGCTGATAACCAGTATTGTATCTGTCATCATATTAAAGGAAATTCCTATGCCTTCAAAGTTGCCCCTGAGTGGTTCGTTTGCTCTTGCATAATCCTTTGCCGGAATATAGATTGAATGCGGATCGAGCTTTTTAAGAATGGCAGGTATTGCCGCTTCGGTCAGCTGATTACGGTTGACAGTATCAACATAACTGGCTTCAATAATGCTCAGGATGTTGCTCAGCTTATCGTTCCGCGATTTAATATTTGAGTGATACTGAATATCGGAATTCACAGGCAGCATTCTGCCTATTAGTATGCCTGCTGACACTGCAACGGCAATAATTATCGGAAGATAGATTTTAAAGTTTGAATTATTGTATCTCATAAATATTGTTTTCAGGATCAATAAAGACAAGTTCAATTCCGGCTCTCTTCAGCAGGTCAAGCCCGTCAGTCTTATGATAGCGGTTGCAGTACACTACCCTTTTTATGCCAGACTGAATTATCAGTTTGGCACATTCCATGCATGGTGATGTTGTAACATAGAGAGTGGAACCTTCGCTTGAATTATTTGATTTTGCAACTTTTGTTATGGCATTGGCTTCAGCATGCAGAACATAAGGCTTTGTTACATTGTTCTCATCCTCACATACATTTTCAAAGCCGGCAGGAGTACCGTTATAACCATCAGAGATTATCATTTTCTCCTTTACAATAAGAGCACCTACCTGCCTTCTTATGCAATAGGAGTTCTGAGCCCAGATGAGAGCCATTTCAAGATAGCGTTTGTCAAAGGCTGTCTGTTTTTCCCCGTAAGGCCTCAGGTTCTTTTTTTCAGCCATCCCTGCTTTATTTATTATTGTTTAAACGGCCTCAAAGTTATATATTTTCTGAGACTTTCATCTTTTAAACATTTATGCGACATGCTTGTTCTGCAGAAATGACAAAATAGTTAATAACATTATGGTTTTTCAACTGTTTTTTAGTATTGATTAGGCTAATTTTGAAACTGACATCAGGCAGGCTTTCATTTCAGGTTGCCGGATTTATTGCAGACAAATTGCAGATGATATGAAAAAGTTTATTAGTGCAGCAGTATTGTTTTTTTCAGTTTATACTGTTTTTGCCCAGGAAATACTAACTGACAGAAGGGACGGAAATAAATACAGAACAGTGATAATCAGCAACAAAACCTGGATGGCTGAGAATCTGAGGTTCAAAAGCAAAACGGGTTCTGTTTTTTATGATAACGATATTAACAACAGCGCTGATTTCGGAATGCTGTACAACTGGAAAGCTGCACAAACAGCCTGTCCTGACGGCTGGCATCTTCCATCCGGTTCGGAATTCAGGGAACTCTCAAACCACTTCCAGAACCTTGAGTCGTGGAGAACGAAGAACGGAGACACTCTCTCATTCGAAATAAGTCTTGGTGGTATGCAGGATCATGAGGGAACATTTTCTGAGCTGAATGAAAGCGCCTATTACTGGACTTCAACTGAATATGACAAGCATAGCGCTGAATATTTCAGCTACCTTATTATTGACAAAATGATTGTAACTGATATCTCACGGAAGGAAGATATTGAGGACATTCCCGGTACTGACAAAAGAGACAGGTATTCGGTCAGGTGCGTTAAAAATCAGTAAGCTCCAAGCTCCCTTGCAGCTTTTATCATCTCTTCAATTGTAACAGTTGTTACATCGGTCTGGATTATATGAGCCGGTGCCAGAAGATATCCCCTTTCCTTTCCAAGTATACGTATTCTTCTTTCTATTTCTTTACGTATTACAGGTACATCACCGGATGGCAGAAGAAGCTGCTGATCGATGCCTCCGAAAAAGCTTATCCTGTCGCCATATCTGTCTTTAAGCTCCTGAGGGTCAGATCCTTCAACGTTGGGCTGAACAGGATTGTAGACTTCAATGCCAAGTTCAATGAAATCATCTATAAGAGGAGCAACAGCCCCGTCAGAATGCATAATAATAATCAGATCAGGATTTTCCTTCTTTAGTTTGTCAATCATCCTTTTATGCCTTGGTTTGAATCGTACTCTCCATTCATCAGGCGAAATCAGCGTTGAGGTCTGGCTTCCCAGATCCTCCCCAAACCATATTGCATCAACTCCTGCCCGTACAAGCTGAAGGGCAAGTCCGGTGCTCCATTCTTCTACGCAGTCGTTTAAAGCTTCAATCCATGGTTCTTCGCACATCATTCCAACCATGTACTTCTCAAGCCCTGTAAGATGCCATGCCATTTCAAAAAGGGATATCTCAACATCCCCGATTACAAAATAGCTTTCTGCAAATCTGTCAATGTCTCTTTTAGCCTTGTCAAATCTTCCTGATGCAAAAGGATCCGGGAACTTATAATCCGCAACTTCCTTAACAGTGCTGATGTTGTCAAGGGGACATTTTACAACTTCAACATAGAGTGAAGTCGGTTTCATGTGCATGCCGAACTCATTGAGAGTTATGTCTCCTGATACAGGAACAGGTTTATAGCCATGAGGGACTGTTCCTCCAACAACAACCACGTCGCTGCCCATTCTTGTCCTTATTTCGTTGGCCGAGATCCTGTAAGTCAGATCCTCGTAATACGACAGGGCATAATCAGGTTCTATACCGAGCTTTTTCCCGAAGGCTTCAATATGCTGCCTGCAGAGATCAAACTGAACAGGAATCCTGTCAGGATTGCCCTCTTTCTTCCTGAAAGCCCTCAATACCCTTTCTTTTGAATTCATTTTTGTTTAATAAGATTGACAATCTGTTCACTTTGTTCTGGTCTTGCGGTCTTGCAGTCTTGTGGTCTTGCAGTCTTGCGGTCACAATCACCCAATCACTTCTTAATTCCGGTCCTGTGCAGCAGTATAGTTGTCTCCTCTTCAGTTACAATATGACCTTTCCCGCTTTTTTTGAAAATTGGTTCCAGTGCCTCAAGAAGTGCACTGATTTTCACCGGGTCATCAACAATATCAACAACAAGGGGTACTTTTTCCGTTATTTCCCATAGTTTGGATGTATATACCTCACTGCTTGAGCCATAACCCATAATTCCCCTCAGAACTGTGGCCCCTGCAATCCCTTTTTCACGGGCAGCATATACAATTACTTCATACAGAGGGCTATGCTCATACTTATCAGTAGAGCTTATATATATCCTCAGTCTTTTAGCTTTGTCACCGGCTTTCATTTTCAGAAAATTTTAGTGATTATCACTCCAAAAAAAGTGGCTGCAATCCCCAGCAGAACACTTAAACCTGTGTAGAGAAAGAAATACAGGAACTCTCCGTCCCTGAGCAAAGCAAGGTTCTCGTTGGCAAAGGTTGAAAATGTTGTGAATCCACCGCAGAAGCCAACAGCCAGGAATAATCTCCATCCCATTGTAATGGCTGTGCTCTTTTCCGAGAGGCCGTATATCAGCCCTATCAGCAGGCAGCCAAGGATGTTTACTGCAAAAGTACCTAAAGGAAAGGCAGAGGGGAAGCTTGCCTGCATAAACCTTGAAAGCAGGTAACGCGAAACACTGCCGATAAATCCGCCTGTTCCGACAAGAAGAATCGTCTTGATCATTCAGAATCGCTCTTTTGTAACGAAAGTAGCAATTATTTTGATTTTAATCCATTCAATGTCAGAGTGGCATATATTCTTATTATTTTTGAGGATTAACCAATAAGTTTTTTTAAAATGAAAAAATTCTCCCTTTATATTGCAGCTGCTCTTATTACAGGTGTTATCCTAGCTACCTCATGCAAAAGAAAAGATGATGATAGATCATTCACTTTTGCATTCATGACAGATATCCATCTTACATACGAAAGGAATGCCGTTGCAGGATTCAGCCAGGCTATTAAATCAGTGAACGAACTGAAACCTGACTTCGTTATAACAGGAGGTGATCTTGTAATGGATGCACTTGCTCAGCGATATACTATGGCTGATTCACTCTATAATCTTTACAAAAGTACATCCGGTAGTTTTAAAATGCCGGTGTTCACCACCATGGGGAATCATGAGATATATGGAATATATACAAAAAGCGGCGCTGATCCTCAGAATCCGGAATATGGAGAGAAAATGTTTGAAAAAAGGTTCGGCTATCCTTATACCTCATTTGATCATAAAGGTTGGAAATTCATGATCCTGAACTCTGTTGAGGATACCGGAAAGGACAGGTATATTGGCAGGATAGATGATGCACAGATTGAATGGATAAAAAAGGAGCTTGCTTCAACAGCCAAGGAAACTCCGATAGTGTTAAGCACTCATATTCCGTTTATTACAGCCAATACTCAGAAATATGTCGGAACCACCGTTGCAAATGATTCATCAGCTGTGATATACAATGGCAAGGAGGTGCTTGACCTTTTCAATGATTACAATCTCAAACTTGTGCTGCAGGGGCATCTGCATTCACTCGAGGATATTTATATTGACGGAATCCATTTCATTACCGGCGGTGCTGTGTCTTCAGGATGGTGGAACGGTCCGGTGAACGGAACAGAAGAAGGATATCTTCTTCTTACTGCAGGGAAAAATGATATCAGCTGGAAGTATATTGATTATGGATGGGAGGTGAAAAAGTAATATCTAAAGATGATAAAAGCAGGATTATTCGGTATAGGTCTTGATACCTACTGGGGTCAGTTTGAAGGACTTCTCGGAAAGCTGACAGCTTATCAGGAGAGAATAGCTGAGAAACTTGGAAATAATGGTGCCGCCGTAATCAATGCCGGCATTGTTGATAATGTCGATAAAGCCATCGGAGCATCAGCACTTTTCAATTCATCAGAGGTTGATATTGTTTTCCTTAACATATCAACTTATGCGCTCTCTCACACCGTATTGCCTGTTATTCAGAGGATTAACTGTCCGGTTATAGTTTTGAACCTGCAACCTGAAAGGGCTATTGATTATGCAAGGTTCAATTCGATGGGCGACAGAGGCAGGATGACCGGAGAATGGCTCTCCTTCTGTCAGAGTTGTGTGACTCCGGAACTTGCGAGCGTATTTAACAGGGCAGGAATAAAATATCACCTGATTTCAGGGTACCTTGAAGAGGAGTACGTATGGAAAGAAATTAATGAGTGGCTTGAAGCCTCCGCGGCAAGAAAAGAAATGATGGCCTGCAGGGTTGGAGTGATGGGGCATTATTACAACGGCATGCTTGATGTATACAGCGATGTCACAAAACTTGCTGCCGCATTTGGTTCTCATTTTGAACTCATTGAATTCGGCACACTTAAAAGTCTGAGAGATAATTTACAGAAACAGGAACTTGATGCCAAAATCAGACAGTTCAAAACCTGGTTTGATGTTTCGGCCGCTTGTTCAGAAACAGATATTGATGACGCTGCAAAAACTTCAGTCGCTCTCGACAGGCTGACCGAAAAATTCAGGCTGGGCGCCCTGGCTTATTACTATGAGGGAGACGGAGATCCGGGATATGAAAAGATAGTTACAACCCTTATCCCCGGGATGACTCTTCTGACAGGAAATAATATCCCTGCTGCCGGTGAATGTGAGATAAAGAATGTTCTTGCCATGAAAATACTGGATACTCTTAATGCAGGCGGTTCATTTTCAGAATTTTACGGAGTTGATTTTAATGATGATATTGTGCTGCTTGGTCATGACGGACCTGCACACTTCCGGATAGCAGAAGGAAAAGTGGGACTTGTTCCCCTGCCGGTTTTCCACGGCAAACCCGGTAAGGGTTTATCGATACAGATGAAAGTTGCAAACGGGCCTGTCACTATTCTTTCAGTATGCGAAAGCGGCGACGGAAAGGTGACGCTCCTTGCAGCTGAGGGGGAATCAGTTGATGGTCCAACCCTTCAGATCGGAAATACAAACAGCAGGTACAGGTTTACAATAAGCGCCCGGGATTTTATTGACAACTGGTCAAAAGCCGGACCTTCACATCATTGTGCGATTGGTATGGGAAAGAAAGCCTCAGCAATTGAAAAGCTTGCGAGACTTACCGGTGTTGAGTATAAAAGGATCTGCTGATATGAGAATTGAATCTGTCAGAAATTTCAGGGATATTGGGGGTATTAGTATTAACGGATGCGGAAAAATACAGGAGGGACTCCTGTTCAGATCTGCAACTGTGGATAGTATTTCCGGGAAGGATATTAAACTGCTACGGGATTTGAATATCCGGACGATTATCGACCTGCGTACCCCGCAGGAAGCCAGGCGCTTCAAAAAGAAAATAGCCGGGATTGACAGGATCACTCTTTCTCTCGATTTTCAGAATAAAACACGTGAAAGGATAAAGCCTTACATATACAGGAAAGGGTCAGAGCAGATACTTGCAGACATCTCAAACCAGCTGTATCTTGAGATCCTGGATGCCGCCGCTCCGGTATTCAGAAGGCTTGTCGAACTTATTATTAATGAAGATGCCGCACCCATTCTTGTTCATTGTCAGGCCGGCAAGGACAGGACAGGAATAATTATTGCCCTTCTGTTGCTTGCCCTTGGGGCTGACAAAGAACAGATAAGAAACGATTTTCTGAGATCAAACGATGAACTGCTGCCGTGGTTCAGGAAAATGATGAGGATAAGAAAAATCCTGACACTTGGAAGATTTCCTGCTGAACAGATGCTTCAGATTGTTGCAGTGAAGGAACGGAACATAAACTCGGTAATCGACAGGGTCCAGATGCATTATAATGGAATTGAGGGCTACCTGTCATCAGCAGGTTTCGATACTGCCAGACTGAAGGAGCTAAGGCAAAAGATTTGCACAGGTTAATTGAACCTACGATGCAACAAAGGAAAAAATTCAGCATTACTGACAGAATCAGGTCGTTTCGCTTCGCTTTCACCGGTCTTGCTGACCTGATATTAAACGAGCATAATTTCCGTATACACCTTTTTGTATTTATTCTGGTGCTTGCAGCCGGATTCCTTTTTGGAATATCTCCGGCAGAATGGATAGCCGTGATTGTTGTTTCAGCTCTTGTAATGATTTCCGAAGCCATTAATACATCTCTGGAACAACTGGCTGACCTTATATCTCCAGGGCAAAATGAAAAAGTAAAAAAAGCAAAGGATATGGCTGCCGCTGCAGTTCTTATTTCAGCCCTTGCCTCAGTAATTGCAGGTCTTATTATTTTCCTTCCTTATATTTGCCGGATGATCAGAGGATCTTAATAATTATTTTTAAGTGACCGGTGACTTATCATACATATTCAGGTTTAAAACAATATTCCGTTCTCTTGGATACAGGAATTACAGACTTTTCTTCTACGGGCAGAGCATTTCACTTATAGGTACATGGATGCAACGTATAGCCGTTCCATGGCTTGTTTACCGTATGACTGGTTCGGCAATGCTTCTTGGAATATCGGGTTTTGCCGGACAGATTCCTTCCCTGGTACTTTCTCCGTTTGCCGGAGTCATTACTGACAGATGGAACAGATACCATGTTCTTATATGGTCGCAGGTTCTTTCCATGATTCATGCCTTTCTGCTTGCCTGGCTTGTTCTTTCGGGAAGCATTCAGGTATGGCATATAATCCTGCTTAGTTTCGTTATAGGCTGTATTAATACCTTTGATGTTCCTGCACGGCATTCCTTTGTAATAGAAATGGTGGAGAAGAAGGAGGATCTTGGCAATGCCATAGCCCTTAACTCGTTGATGTTCAATGGAGCCCGTCTGATAGGACCCTCAATAGCTGGCGCGCTGCTTGCAGCCGCCGGTGAGGGAGTCTGCTTTCTTATTAACGGAATAAGCTTTATGGGTGTTATAGTGTCCCTGCTTCTTATGAGGGTCAACACCAAAGCTCCTGAAGCAAAAAATAGCGATATCAGGAAAGAGATAAGAGAGGGCTTTTCCTATGTTTTCGGATTTCTGCCAATACGTCATATTATTCTGCTGCTCGGGCTTGTAAATATCCTTGTAATGTTTTACTCAACACTTATGCCGGTCTTTGCCAAAGAGGTTCTTGGAGGAGATTCTCATACCTATGGTTTTCTGATGAGTGCCGCAGGCCTGGGTGCACTTTCAGGTGCCCTTTACCTGGCTTCAAGGGAGAATGTTCTCAAACTGGGAAGGATAATTCCGCTTGCAGTGATTGTATTTGGCGTAGGTCTTGTTATTCTGTCATTTTCAAGGATCTTTTTACTTTCAATGGCTGTAATGATCTTTGTGGGGATGGGCCTGATGCTTCAGGCTGCATCGAGCAATACTATACTCCAGACTATTACTGATGATGACAAGCGGGGAAGGGTGATGAGCTTCTATACTATGGCTGTAATGGGCACCGCGCCTTTCGGAAGCCTCATGGCCGGCTGGCTGGCAAAGGTTATTGGTACCCCGTTTACTATTCTTACAGGAGGAGTACTTTCTGTTGCTGGTGCGCTTGTCTTTCTTCGTAAGCTGCCTGAACTGAAGCAACTTGTACATCCCATCTATGTCAAAATGGGGATAATTCCCGAAGTTGCAGAGGGAATCCAGAACGCATCAGAATCAGAGGTTAACTGACTTCAGCCTGTCAGATTATCAGGGTTGCTTTCGGAAAAATGCAATAACTGGTTTTGTTTATTGCAGATTTCACATTTATTAACACTTGCAAATAATTTACCTGTAGGTATATGCTCTATTTTTAGAGATTATTAAGTTTCACGATGGATCGTACTTCTTTTCTGACAAAGACCTGTATTATTGCCCTTATTCTGATTTTTTCAAATGGAGCATTGTATTCTTCATCTAAAAATTCACAGGCCTTGCAGGATACTTTAAAATCGCACGCAGGGAGAAAACAACCTGTATATTATACAAAAAGACTTTCAACTGAAAAACCTGTAATTGATGGCAGACTGGATGATGAGTGCTGGAAAACAGGTACCTGGGCAGGAGATTTTCATGAGTTCATACCTGAAGAAGGCGCGACTCCTTCCTGGCCAACCGAATTCATCCTTCTGTATGATGATAAATACGTTTATGGAGCAATAAGGGCTTTTGACGGCGAGCCTGATAAGATTCAGAGATATTCAGGTTTGCGGGATGAGTTCAGCGGAGATATGGTCGGATTCAATTTTGACAGTTATCACGACCACAAAACAGGATTCGAGTTTAACCTGTCTGCATGGGGTCAGAAAATGGATCTTATCCTTACTAATCCTGAGAAAATCGACATCAACTGGAATGCTGTGTGGAAAGGAAAAACCGGACTGGAAGATTCTGCCTGGGTTGCTGAATTCGAAATCCCTTTAAGCCAGCTTCGCTTCAGCAGGGAAGATGAACAGGTATGGGGCTTGCATATCTGGAGATGGATTAACCGCTTTCAGGAAGAGAGTGACTGGGAATATCAGACCAGGACAACTGCCGGAGTGCTTTATAATTATGGGGAGTTACGAGGTATAAAAGGATTAAAAAAGTCGCAGAGGCTTGAAATAATGCCTTACGCTTCAGGCGGACTTAAGATATCAGAAAAATTACCCGATAATCCTTTCAGGAAATCCGGACAAAGCTGGATGGGAAATGCAGGTCTTGATGCAAAGATCGGTATATCAAGTAATTTCACTGTCGACATGACTGTGAATCCCGATTTCGGACAGGTAGAGTCGGATCCTTCAGTTATGAACCTTACAGCTTTTGAAACATTCTACGAAGAGAAAAGACCCTTCTTCCTTGAAGGCCGTACAATATTCAATTATGAATTTGATAATCAGAGTCTTTTTTATTCAAGGCGTATCGGACATTCACCATCTTATTCGGTTCCTGAAACCGGAAATAATTATGTTAAATCACCGGAGATGACAAATATCCTGAGCGCCGTGAAACTGAGCGGAACAACGTCTGATGAACTTTCCGTGGGTGTAATGCAGAGTGTTACCGCAAACGAGTTTGCATCTGTAATTGATGAAAATGGTATCAGAAGTCATGTGAAAGTTGAACCGCTGACAAACTATACTGTCGCCAGAATACAGAAAGGTTATAACGGAGCTACAACAACACTGGGAGGTATTGTAACGTCGGTAAACAGAAAGCTTGATGAGGCTCAGCTTGATTTCCTGACAGATAATGCCTTTACCGGAGGCCTGGATTTTTTACATCAATGGAATGACAAGGAATTCTTTGTTGAAGCAAAAGTGCTCGGCAGTTATCTTAATGGTTCAAGCAGGTCTATTGCACGTTTGCAGGAATCATCAGCCAGATATTTTCAACGGCCGGGAATTGATTATCTGAGTTATGATACTTCGAAGACATCTTTATCGGGATATGGTGCTAAACTCAGGATCGGAAAGGGAGCGAAGGGATTCTGGAGATACTCATCAGGCATCACAATGCTGTCACCCGGACTTGAACTGAACGATATTGGTTACATGCAGACTGCGGATGAGATAAACAATGAAAATGAAATAGGTTATTTCGTAAATAAGCCTGTGTCCGTTTTCAGGACATATAAAGTTAATCTTGAGCAGTTCAATACCTGGAATTTTGAGGGGCGTTTCCTTGGAACAGGAGGTCATCTTGCATTCAATTCAGAATTAAAGAACCAGTGGTCAGTAAACCTTAATGCCATATATCATTCAGAGGCCATTGATACAAAAGCCCTCAGAGGGGGTTATGACCTGCTGATGCCATATAATCTTTATTCTTTCGGATCAGTAAGGACTGATTATTCAAAAACAGTATCCGCCGGTATTGAATACAGCTATGAATATGGAGGCAATTCTTCGATGAGCCGATACCAGCTTAGTCCCGGAATTACTCTGCGCCCCCTGAGGAACCTGAAAATCAACATCTCAGCCGATTATGAAAAAAATCTGAATGAACTGCAGTATATTACAACAATGGGATACCAGTCTGCAAACAGGTATATTCTCGGGTCAATAGATCAGAATACTGTAGGAATGACCTTAAGGATTAACCTTAATGTAACTCCTGAATTTTCGATTCAGTATTACGGCAGCCCCTTCATTTCAAGAGGTACATACTCTTCATTTAAATATGTTACTGATCCCGAAGCAAAATCATATAACAGCAGGTTTTCAGAATACTCATGGGATGAGGCTGCCGACGGAAGCATAAGACTTGATGAGGACAATGACATGGTAACTGATTATTCCATGTCTGATCCCGACTTTAATTTCCATCAGTTCAGATCTAATTTTGTAGCGAAGTGGGAATATCGACTTGGATCATTTATTTATTTTGTATGGTCAGCCGAAAGAACCGGCAGTAATGAAAAATCTTCTGCTTCTTTCAGTGAATCTTATAAACAGCTGAAGGATGTTTTTCCGAATAATGTTTTCCTTGTCAAGCTGAATTACTGGTTCTCTTTGTGATGCTCTGTATTATTGATCTAATACTTTTTCAGGATGGTTTCATTGAGGCAAATTGAAGAAAATGACAATGCTGAAATTGCAGCACTTATCCGTAAGGTTTTCAGGGAGTTTAAGATTGACAGGCCGGGCACAGTATACTTTGATCCAACGACAGATGACCTGTTCAGACTATTTCAGGCCCCCGGTTCAGTTTACTGGATAGCTCTTGATGGTGAGGTCATAATCGGCGGATGTGGCATTTATCCTACTCCTGCTCTCCCCAAAGGATGCGCCGAACTTGTAAAATTCTATCTGGCTGCGGAATACAGGGGAAAAGGTATCGGCAGGATGCTGATGGAAAAAAGCATCATATCTGCCCGGGAAATGGGATACAGGCAGATCTATCTTGAATCGATGCCGGAACTTGGAAAGGCAATCAGTATGTATGAAAAAGCCGGATTCAGATCGATCAATCAACCAATGGGAAATTCAGGACATTTTGGTTGCGATATCTGGATGCTTCTGGATCTGCAGTAATCCTGATATCAGAAGTTGAAGCTCATCTGAAGGTAGGTTCCTTTTACTCCGTCACGCGAATCTCTAGCCCAGGCATAATTCAGGCTCACAATGAAATTCTCATTAAGTGCACCATGAATGCCCCAGCCATAGCTTGTATGCAGTTCTTCTTCTTCTCCTTTTGCAAGCCATGCAATTCCTTCAGGATCAGTTGTATCAGGTAGTTTGTACTTTCCTGTTACCATTCCGGCATCGGCATAGGCCGACAAAGCCAGATACAGATTCTGATTGAAAAGAACAGTTCTGGCCACCTTGCAGCGCAGCTCGGCATTGCCGTAAACAAAGTCTTCCCCGACAACCCTGTTACGCAGTATGCCTCTGATTGTCCTGCTGCCGCCAAGTCCGCTGAGAGTCAGCTGAGGAGCAGAATTATATACAAGAGGCAACATGTAGAAAGGCATTTCTCCGCCAATCTTTGCCTGGTATGATAACCTGTAACAGAAATTGATTCTTTTCGGGATAAGTGTAAAGTACTGCCTGTGAGTAAAGGCAACACGGGTATAGGTATAACCATCACTGATAAAACCCGGTGATACAATAAGCTGAATGTCAGTCCACAATCCTTTCATGGGATTTGCCTCATTGTCGCGTGTGTCATATTTCACACCGGCTTTCAGGAGCGTGGCCTGACCACCATCAGCCTGCTCAGGGTCAATGAGCCCCCATTTAATATATCTGCCATACAGTCCGCCGTCTGAATAAGGCAGCCTGCTTCCTTCATCCTTCCCCTTGTTAATATTATTCACATCAACAGTGTCCAGCCTGTTGTTCATGTATTCTATTCCGCCAAACCACTTTATATTCTCGCCTGACAGCTTCCCTATTATTTCTGTTCTCAGCTTTAGAAGCTCCCTCTCCATTTTATAGAACAGGGAAGTTATATAAAGAGGATTGCTTTTACTTGTATAGTCAGAGCTGTAATAAGCGTTGTAACCGTTAAAGCCATAGAAGTCGAGCGTCTTTTCAGTCAGGTAACTTATCTCACCCATCACCCTGTAACCGGGGAAGAGTGTCCTTGAATCATAAGTCAGCTGATTGACCCCCTGTCCCTTTGTTGTTCTTGAGATTTCCAGGTTGAATGCCTGGTCATACCGGGGATATTTACTTCCGTCGCCGTAATCGAACAGTTTAAGTATCCCGCCATATTTTGCACCTGTATTTGAATCATAACCGAATGAAGGAAAGAAACCAAAGGACCAGCCATCCTTAATTTTTTCCTTTGCCTTTTCCTGGGCAAAGGTGCAATAGGTAAACTGAAAAAGAACAATGAGGATGATTGCTATACGGAATTTCATTTTTTCTTGTTTAATGCTTTAAAAGCGGCAATTTAGCTTATTACTTTAAAGGTCCGCCTGAAAACCATTAAAAGATTTTGCAGTTCATTGTTTATTGGATACATTTGTTAAAATACTGATTTTTAACCTTAACTATCTGATTATGAATTCTAAATCTGTGATGCTGCTTTTTCTCAGTCTGTTACTAATAAGCTCCTGCGGATCAGGACCTTCCGGAAAACAAGCAGGAGTGACCCTGGTTGACAGGTCTTCGGAGAAAAAAATTGATATTAATATTGACGGCAGACTCTTTACTTCTTTCTGCTGGCCCGAAAACGTTTACAAACCCGTGCTGTATCCCGTTTGCACCTCCGCCGGTACTGTTATAACAAGGGGATTTCCTCTTGAATTAAGGGAAGGTGAAAGCACTGATCATGCACATCATGTAGGGATATGGCTTAATTACGGAAATGTCAATGGAGTTGATTTTTGGGGTAACGGATCAAGCGGATCATTAAACCCGGCAGGAGGAGTTATTAAACACCTTGGTTTTGACAGGATATCTGAGGAAAACGGTGAGGGGATAATTATTTCAAATGAAAGCTGGGTTGACAGTACAGGAAAGGAAATGCTTTCAGAAAAATCGGAATATCATTTCTCGGGTAAAGGCAATGCAAGAATAATTGACAGGATAACCACACTTACTGCAACAGGTGGAGACATGTTCTTCAATGATACCAAGGAAGGCATGTTCGGTATAAGAGTAGCAAAACAGCTGCAGCTTCCGACAAATGAAGATATTACACTTCAGGAACAAAAGGGAGGCACAACCACGGTAAAGGCACAGGGCGCTGATGATATTACCGGCAATTACAGAAGCAGTGAAGGAATCACAGGCGAGGCTGTATGGGGAACAAGGGCAAAATGGATGGATCTGTCCGGTAAAATTGGCAGTGAGATTATTTCTGTGACTGTATGTGATCATCCAAAAAACCAAAGTTACCCGACTTACTGGCATGCCAGGGGATATGGGCTTTTTTCGGTTAACCCCCTTGGTGCAAAAGACTTTACTGCAGGAAAGGAATCAGTCAATTTCTCAATTCCTTCAGGTAAATCGGCTACCTTCAGGTACAGGGTTATTATCAATTCAGGAGCCGATCTTACTGATGAGCAGATTAATTATTATGCTGATGAGTTTGCAGGTAAGTATTAAAGCATAATTAACCACAGAGTAAACGGAGTCACTCGGAGGAAGACACGAAGTTTTTTTCAGGATATAAATAAGAACTCTGATTATTAAGTGCCAAAAACAGTGAAATTCAGTGTAAACTCAGAGCAACTCCGTGGTAAAAAATTAAACCAACTATTTCAGATATGACAAAAAGAAGAGATTTTATCAAAACAGGCGTTTTAGGCACTGCAGGTATTGCAATTGGCGGAATAGGCCTTAGCGCTAAATCATATAATTCGGTAATTGGAGCAAACGATCGCATTAACCTGGCACTTATCGGTATCAGGAACCAGGGAGCAGTTCATATAGGGAACTGGTCGTCAATAAAAGACAGCCATAATGTGGTTCTTAAAACCCTCTGCGATGCCGATGAGAGGTTGTTTGACTCAAGGCTTAAGCTTACAGTTGAAAAGGGAAGTGCTAAACCAAAAACCGAATGGGATTTGCGTAAAGTGTTTGATGACAAGGATATACATGCAGTCTCAATAGTAATGCCCAACCACTGGCATGCACTCGCAACTATATGGGCCTGCCAGGCTGGCAAGCATGTCTATGTCGAAAAGCCTGCCTCGTATAATATATGGGAGGGAAAGAAAATGATTGAGGCAGCTGCTAAATACAAGGTTCTTGTGCAGGTTGGAAAAAACAACCGTTCAAATCCCAATGTAAGAGAGGCTATAAAGTTCATCCATGATGGCGGAATCGGAGAGGTTTTCATGGCAAGGGGACTCTGTTACAAGGCAAGGGATTCCTATGGAATGTCAAAGGACAGTGAACCGCCAGCCGGTTTGCATTATGACTTGTGGCTTGGTCCGGCACCCTGGCGTCAGTACAATGAAAAGAAAGGTCATTATAACTGGCACTGGTACTGGGAAACCGGTAATGGCGACACAGGTAACACAGGCCCTCATCAGCTCGATATAGCCCGCTGGGGCCTGCGGAAAGATGAACACCCTGTTTCAGTTTATTCCACCGGAGGCCTTTATGGTCTCGGAAAAACCGGCTCATCAACACCGGGGAAACTTGTCTACGGCGATGTTGAAGCTTATGGCAAAGATGCCACTTCACAGGAAACTCCAAACACTCAGACCTGCTCATACAGGTACAAGGATGGGACTCTCCTCGAATTTGAAACACGCGGACGGTATACAAACCAGGAAGGGTACAAGGGCGTTGAGGTTGGCAATATTTTCTATGGTTCAGACGGATATCTCGAAATTGCCGGTGATACATGGAGAGCATTCAGGGGAAGGGAAAAGGATCCCTTTGCTTCGTCAAAAGAACTGACAGGTAACCATGAAGCAGATCATTACAGGAATTTTATTGAAGCTATACGCTCAGGTAAAAAGGAAGACCTGCATTGTGAGATCAGGGAAGGTGTCATTTCATCAGACCTTGCACACCTGGCAAATATCTCATATCGTGTCGGAAGGTCAGTGACATTTGACGGTGCAAATGAGAGATTTGTGAATGATCCTGAAGCAGACACGTATCTGACAAGGAAAGAATATCGCAAGCCCTATGTAGTTCCTGAGAATGTATAATTTTAGTCACCAGCTACTCCTTAAGCCCCCCTTGGGGGGTCCCGATAGCTATCGGGAGGGGGTCCTTATGAAAAATGGCTGACCAGTCTTATAAAACAGGGCATTACCGTTACAGGATTCTTGCCCTGGTCTTCATGGCAACCACAATAAATTACTTCGACAGAAGTATTGTGGGTGTAATGGCTCCGACGCTTCAGAGACTGTTTTCCTGGAGCAATTCGGATTATGCAGCAATTATGGTGTCCTTCAAGGTTGCCTATGGGATTGGCCTTTTATTTATGGGAGGTGTTATTGACAGATTCGGGACAAGGGCAGGATATACCTTGTCGATAGCAATATGGAGCCTTTTCGGTATGCTTCATGCCGTAGTAAGGCCCATCTTCAGCCTGCCTGGTTTCTTAATCGCTCGTTTCGGTCTGGGAATAGGGGAATCCGGGAATTTCCCGGCTGCAATAAAAACAGTGGCTGAATGGTTCCCGAAAAAAGACAGGGCATTTGCAACCGGTATTTTTGATGCTTCAACAAGTGTCGGTGCAATACTTGCTCCTTTCATTGTTGGAGCAATCGTTTCAGTTGACGGTAAGAACTGGCAGTTTCCATTTCTTATTACCGGAGTCCTCAGTTCTTTATGGATCTTCCTCTGGCTCAGAACTTACCGGAAGCCTGAGTTTCATCCAAAATTATCAAAAGAAGAACTTGAATATATAAACAGTGATTCTGAACCGGAAACAGAAGAAAAAATTCCATGGATAAAACTGATTCCCAGAAGAGAAACATGGGCTTTCGCCCTTACCACTATAACTGATGCAGTTTGGTGGTTTTATCTTTTCTGGGGAGCAAAATTCCTTGCCGACCAGTTCGGTGTCGATATCAAGGGTATTGGTTTACCCTACCTTGTGATATTTCTGATGGCAGATTCCGGGAGCCTTCTGGGAGGTCTTGCATCCGGAGCTCTAATAAGGAAAGGATGGACAATAAACAAGGCAAGGAAGATTACCCTTCTTGTAAATGCAATAATTATTTTGCCTGTAATGTTTGTACCGGTCCTTGATAATAAATGGCTTGCTGTTTTACTTATAGGTCTGGGAGCTGCAGGCCATCAGTCATGGTCAATCAACAGTTATACCCTTGTTCCTGATGTTTTCCCCAGGAAGGCTACCGCATCAGTGATCGGTATCGGAAAGATGGTGGGAGTAATTGTGGCAGTTGCTGCAGATATGGTGCTTGGTGCTGTTCTGGATACTGCAAATAACTCCGGCTACTTCTGGGCCTTTGTTATTGCGGGCTTATCATATATAATCATACTGGGCTTTGTTCATCTCCTCATGCCAACGATGACACCGCTGGATGATAACCTGGAGTATATGAAGAATAGTCACTACAAACTTTAACTACCTACCTAATGACACCACGAAATCTTACTCGCAGAAATTTCATCGGGAAAACAACAACTGCCATTGCCGGAACAGCCCTGGCTTCATCCCCGGTTGCATTTAGTGCCGCCTCTTACAACAGGATCAAAGGTGCCAATGACAGGATAAACATTGGCTTCCTGGGCTGCGGAGCCCGCGGATCGGGACATCAGAACATGGTTAAAATGTCGGCAAAGGACAAAAACCTGGGAGTTGTTGCCGTTTGTGACATCTGGAAAATCAACAGGGAAAAAGCAGCAACAGCATGCAGGGCGAATTTCGGAACTGAAGTAAAGCAGTTCAAATATTCCGAAGATTTTCTGGCCATGACTGAACTTGATGCCGTGATGATAGCAACTGGTGACCATCAGCATGCAAAACTTCTTGCAGAAGTTGTAAGGGCAGGCAAGGACTGTTATTGTGAAAAGCCTATGGCAACTGATGTTGATGAGGCAAAATTAGCACGGAAGGCAGTCCTGGAATCAAACCAGGTTGTTCAGATGGGATCACAATGGCTAAGCGATCCGATGCAGATAAAGGTCAGGGACATAATAAGATCGGGAAAGCTGGGACAGATTACAAAGATAGAACAGGTATGGAACGACAACGGTCCCCGGTGGCATGTACCTGACGATCCTGATGTTGCTGCAATAAGGGAGGAGGATACTGACTGGAAACGCTGGCTGCTGGGTAAACCTTATGTCCCGTTTGATCCGTGGAAGTATTTTGAATTCAGGATCTTCAGGGATTACTCAGGCGGGATTACCTCACAATGGATGAGCCATGGAGCCGGTCTGGTGCATTTTTACACCGATACTGCAATCCCTGATTCTGTTGTTGCTCACGGAGGTATTTTCGGCTGGCCGGATATCCGCCAGAATCCAGATACCTTCCAGGCACTTGCATCATATGATGAAAAGAAATTCCTGTATTCATATACTTCAAACTACGCAAATAAATTCGGTGATTATACCTGTATCAGGGGAAAGGAAGGAACGCTCTTCGCTCATGGAGGTGAAGGAAGTCCCAGGTGGTTCTTTATTCATGAACATCAGGATCTCCCCGGAGGCTTTGATTTCTATGAGGGAATGAAGGAAGCCCTTCGGACAAAGAAGGCAGAGATAGTCACAACTCCGGAGTATGACATGAAAATGGGGCCAGTAAGCCTTAGTGACGACAGCAAGTACCACCTTGACAACTGGATTGACTGCATGCGTGACAGGAGCAGGATTCCTAACGGAAATATTCATACAGGTTTCTGGCATTCTGTTGCGGCAATTATGGCAACAAGGGCCTACAGGGAGTGTAAAAAGCTATATTGGGACAGGGTGAAAGAAGAAATTACCGACAATCCTGTTGCTTAAATTTTAGCAAGACTTTGTGAATCCTTTGTGCCTTAGAGTCTTGGTGGCAAAAATAATTATAAATAGTAGTAATAAGTGTAAAAAGTACACTATATGAAAAGAAAAGTATTCCTGATAATCTCCGCCCTGTTTCTGTTATTTGCTTACAGCTGCAGCTCAGAAAATAGCAAAATCAACAAGTCAACGCCTCCTTTCATAATAGATTCGCATGTCCATTATGATGCAACGGATGAGTGGGAAAAGGCCTTTCTTGATATATACTCAAAGCACAATGCAATGGCCTGCCTGCTTATACCAATGGAGGATCTTGAGAGAGGAATTGCTTTTGCTAAAGCACATCCTGACAGGGTAATACCTTATGCAGAGATTGACATTGACAGTCCAACAGTGACAGATGATATCAGCATGGTTTACAGAATGGGATTCAAAGGCCTTGGAGAACTTTTTGCGCGTGGCCGCAAGGATTACAGTGATCCGAAATATGACACAATATGGGCCATGGCAGAAAAGCTTGGAATGCCGGTTGCACCGCATACAGGGATACTGTCAGACGGCTCAATGGCAAACATGCGCCCTGCCTTCCTTGCTGACATTGCCTCGAGGCATCCTGATCTTTTCATCCATGCTGCACATTTTGGAAATCCCTGGTATGAAGAGGCTGCCGAGGCAACAAGAAGAAACAAAAACCTGTATTTCGACCTTTCCGGGTCTTCTCTGATCAAGAAGGAGGATGATCCCGCTTACTGGGATCAGTACCTGTGGTGGACAAAGTCCCTGGGTAAGGCGCATATACCAAAGGATGCTGTACCTGCATGGGAGAAGATACTTTTTGCCACTGACGAAGGACCTGAAGCTCTGTTGGCCTATAATATTGATTATCTAACAGTCAA
>ERZ795055.1076-NODE-1076-length-22965-cov-10.230249_pt1 | contig 22965 bp, 19 predicted proteins | sample MGYA00375139_ERZ795055 | MGnify/ENA primary metagenome ERZ795055 (study PRJEB30184, sample SAMN05720283) | anaerobic digester metagenome | isolation source: active sludge of municipal wastewater-treating anaerobic digesters | place: USA | collected 2015-01-23 ... | reverse complement strand
CTCAAGGTCGCCAACGACATCACCCACGGCGACCACGTGCAGGCCGAAGGGGAAGTGCTGGCCAAACTGCACCATCCCAACATCGCCCCGGATTTCGGACAGCTTCTTGTCTTTCGTTGCGCTCAAAATCACGACTGCCTGGATTAGGCATTTATACCATCACCTTAAAAAATCCTAATTGCGCCGCATCCACCAGCTACCAGCCGCCTGCTTAGTGGATGCGCTTCGCTTATTCACCCTATATTCATCAATTCAGCCTGGTTGGAGCACTAGAATGAACTATTAGGCACATCGCTTGCTAGCTACTTGCGCGTGGGGATTACCAGGTTGCCGCCCATTACTCAAGCGGACTGTTCTTCCCCCATGCGATCTACTTTAACCAGCATTTTATAGAGGAGAATATGTCCCATGGGTGAAGTCACTTGGCCGCTTGAGCAAAACATGATTCGAGGCCAGAAGGTGAGCAATACCTTCGGCATGGTGAGAACCTACGCCAACGGCACTCCCAAACCACACCAGGGCTGGGATTTCGCAGCAGCGGTCGGTACGCCAGCCTATGCGATTGCCGATGGCAAAATTGAATTCATCGCAGACAGCGGTGATTATGGCAAGCAAATTTGCATGTCATTCGCCTGGAAGGATCAACAAACCCTCTATGCGTTCTACGCCCACATGAATGCAATCATGGTCAGCAAAGATCAGCAGGTTACGATGAATACCATGATCGGCACCTGCGGCAAATCGGGCAATGCTCAGAACCTGCCTGCCAGCCAAGACCATTTGCACTTTGAAATTCGCACCCAAGCCTATGCCGGGCTGGGCTTGAGCAAACGCCTCAGCCCCATCAAGGTATTCGGCAAATGCCCCTTGTACGCGATCGTTGATGGTAATGAAATCATCTCTTTCTAAGAAGCATTTTCATATGATTTTCAACTCACCCGATGATCTGCAGGGCGCGCTTCAAAAATAACGTTTTGATTTTAATACCTTGAATCAATTCGGATTAGTGCGTTGCAGATCATCGAGTTTTTATAACCACCCCGCTGCATACCCTGGACCCTGTTTCCAGAGAAACCAGCCCCAACTCTTTAGGGTGCTTTATGACTGTCCGATACGCGAAATATCGTTACACTACCAGATTATTCTTCTGGCTAATGTTCCTCGGTTTGACAGTAAGCGCCAGCGCCGCCACGGCAAGGGAACCCGGCGTCTATCAGGAACGGGCGCTAGCCGCCCCCACCCAGGACTTCAGCGCGCTTGGGCTGAAGGATTGCCAGCAAACCTTGTCTCTCGATTCTGAGCACTATCTGGCAGTTTGTCGCCTGGCGACTCCTGCAACAACAGCCGGCCTGCGTCTGGTTCTGGTAGATACCGGGCGATCGGGCCAGTCAGCCATCCTGTTTCAATCGCCGGATTTTGGCGACGCCTATTACGTCAAGCTTTCGGTATTCAGTAAGGACCAACGCGACGGTCCTGATCTGGTATTGGCGGAATCCGGCGCGGAGTTCAGTTACGGAATCCGGGTCTACACGCTCAACCATTCAAAACTGCACTTCGTCGGCGATCTGGATGCCGTGCTGGATCGAGATGGGGTCGCCAGCTCCGTAGCGCCCGCATTGCGAATCACAGACACCGGTCGGGAAGTCGCGTTTACGTTCACCGACAATGTGATGCTTCCAGATCGCAAGGGAAACTATACCGAGGTTGCTCCAAACCACCTGCGCTATGTCCTCAGCGGCTCCAAGCTCCGCCGGCTGGTTTCGGTTCAAGGAGTCACGCGGGGCCGTACCGCCCACTGATGGTGGGCCGCACAGCGGCCCATTATGAACCAGCCCAGTTTGAACGGACCAGGATCGAAACAAGATGCCGGTTAAGGTCTTTGCTGGAAATAGCCTTACTGCGCTTGCAACGCCAGCCGCTTCGCCGTCTCAGCCTATCCCTGGCTGCCAATATCATCCTCAGTTGCACACTCTTTCCGTTCGCAATACCACCGTTTGCCGGTTATTCCCTATCGAAACTGCTCGAAGTTCTTCTCTGGCAGAGCATCGCCACAGTGGGGTGGCCTTTCACCTTTCCTAGTCTGGTTTTTAGTCTCCCATTTGGTATCAAACTTACCAATATTGTTTTGCTCCTGTTCACACTTCTTTATCCCGTTATTCAATTCCTGTTGATCCGTTCCGGTGTGCCAACCCGTAATCCACCGATTTATTTGTGGGTTCGACGAGTATGTTTCGCGAACCTGCCCTACGCAGGGAAAATATGAACTCTATCGAGTATCGGGGATTATTATGATCACATCCGTTGCTGGAGGTTGACCCTATGACCGGGCCGCTCGATGAAACCGATACCACCCTTAGCTCAGCGATCTGTCCAGGTTGTTTTAACCCGCGCGAAGGGGGTACGGCCCCCGCATGTCCGATTTGCAATTATTGGCCGAATGCGAACCGGTCCGGCGCGCTGTTGCCGGTCGGCACACAACTGGAATGGTATGTGATCGGCGAAAAACTGGGGCAGGGCGGATTTGGCATTACCTATCGCGGCTTTGACTTGAAGCTGCATATGAAGGTGGCAATCAAGGAGTACTATCCCAGCGATTTGGCCGGACGCTCGACCGACCGGAATACAGTGGTGCTGAATTCGGGCGAGTATAAAGACGTGTTTAGCGATGGGCTGAGAATCTTCCTGAAGGAAGCACGCACCCTGGCCCAGATGAAGCATCCGCATTTGGTGCGGATCCTGAATTACTTCGAGTTGAACGGGACCGCCTATCTGGTGATGGACTACCTCGAGGGCGAGGATCTGGCCACCGACCTGAAACGGCAACCGGGCGGTCGGCTACCATGGCGCACAGCGGTCAACCTGGTGTTGCCGGTGCTGGACGGATTGCGCAAGGTGCATGAAGCCGGATTCATGCACCGCGATATCAAGCCGGGTAACCTGTATCGGACCGATGAGGGATTAATTCTGCTCGATTTCGGCGCGGCCCGGCAGGTGACCGGCGGCCATACCCGCAGCATGCTGATCTTCACCAAGGGCTACGCGCCCTACGAACAATACCTGGCTGGCCAACTGAACCGGCAGGGGCCATGGACCGATGTCTATGGCATGGCGGCGACGCTCTATCACATGCTGACAGCGCAACGACCGCCTCCCGCGCTGGATCGCAAACAGAACGATCTGCTCCACCAACCGGATTTACTCGAACCCGCACATCATTTTGTCCCGGATTTACCTCCGGCGCTCGACGCGGTGCTGAGCCAGGCGCTCGCGATAGAACCGGAACGGCGGCTTTCATCCATTGGGGAGTTTAAACAGCGACTGGAAGCCGTTTTGGCAGTGGAGGAAAGCGCAGAACGCCCACCCCTGAAACTGGAACAGCGACTGGAGCCGGTTTTGCCGGACGAAGAGAGCACGATTCTCGCACCGCCGAAGCCGAGCGTTAGCCAGAAACGACCAGCGCCGCTGAACCGAAACTGGCGAGGGGTGATGGCTACCGTGGCGTTGATTGGTTTGGTGTGGGGTGGCGCATGGATTGGGTTGCGACCCCCGCCGAACCAGCCCGCATCCCCGGTGACGCCGGTGGAAACACCGTCAGTGGAGACGCCACCGGTGGTCAAGGCGCCGATGGCCGAGATGTCGCCGGAAGTGAAGGCGCCAATTGCGGAAACGCCACCGCCAGTGGTGAAGACGCCACCGGTGATCGAGGCCCCCGCTGGGCAGGCGCCACCAGTTGCAGAGACACCGATGGTCGAGGCGTCACCGGTTCCGATGACGCCGGTGGTGGTGGAAGCGCCCCCGGTGGTGGTAGCCCGTCCGGCGCTCGAACCGGAGATGGTGCGGATTCCCGGCGGCTGTTTCCAGATGGGCAGTCCCGCCTCGGAACAGGGTCGGAACAAAGACGAACGGCGCCATTCGGTCTGTGTCGAGGCTTTCGAGATCGGAAAGCACGAAGTGACCGTGAGGGAATTCAGGCAGTTCACGAGCGCCACCGGCTACCAGACGGGGGCGGAACGTAACGTTGGGGAAAAAGGTTGTTATGCCTGGAGCGCCACTGGGGGCCGGTGGGGCCAGCGCGAGGGTGTGAACTGGCGCCAACCGGGTTACGAGTCAAATGATACCCACCCAGTAGTCTGTGTGAGTTGGAACGATGCGGTGGCCTATGCGGCCTGGCTTTCCCAGCAGACGGCGCGAAGCTACCGACTCCCGACTGAAGCGGAATGGGAATATGCAGCGAGGGCAGGGACAACCAGTATGCGGTACTGGGGAGATGAACCGGATCAAGCCTGCCAATACGCCAATGTTGCTGACCGAACCGACGGTCCGGGGGGCCATGCCTGGACGGTGAAACATCACTGCACCGATCAATATTGGTATGCGGCGCCGGTCGGTTCCTTTCAGGCCAATGCCTGGCAGCTTTCCGACCTGTTGGGGAACGTCTGGGAATGGACCTGTTCGGCTTATGACAGCAAGTATGGGGGTGCCGAGACCCGATGTGCGGAACACAACACCGATTCCATTGCGGTGCGGGGGGGTTCCTGGTTCTACCGACCGGCGTGGACGCGCACTGCGCACCGTGACCGGAACAGCCCGTCGAGACGCCACCTGGATGGAGGATTCCGCCTTGCCAGGTCGTTTTAACCATTTGTTTTAAAATATTTATTTCCATAGGTTGAAGATCGGTTTGGGAACGATTATTCCACGATTGATCGGCCTGCCGGTGGCCAACCACGGTCAAGACCCCGCCCATTGACAAATATCATGGCATTTCGGATATTTCCATATAATAAATAATGCTTTTCACCCCTGCCGTCATCCATCTGCCAGCCGCGTCGTAAGCTTGTATGCCTGCCTTGAGCCGATGAGCTTTGACGGCGCCGTCACGCGAATTAACGATGAAGGAGAACGTTGTGAAAACCAGGGCAACCTTCGTGCGTTCCATGCTGGCTGTCGCTATCGCGGGAGTTACCGGCGGCGCCCTTGCCGCCGACGAGCCGATCCAGCCCCTCCGCCCGGTCCAGGAAATCAACCTGGCGCAGGTGGAACTGGGCAAGAAATTTACCCCCGAGGAGAACGCCATGATTGTTGCTTTCCTCAAGACCCTGACCGGCGATCAGCCACACTTCCTGATGCCAATCCTGCCGCCTTCGACGGACAAGACCCCGCCGCCCAAGCCGTTCGGCTAAGCGGCTACGGCCCCTCGGCCCGCCCGGCCCTCGCCTGCAACCCCTCACCCGCCACGGATTGACTTCGGAGGTTGCAGCGCCGGAGAAGACCTGGCGGGGGTGGCGAGTATGGTGTGCTTAATCAACACGCTGGACGCGCCGCCTTTATGAACTACTGTTCCCTCACGGGGGAGACCACCGCATGGCCTGGCTTTATCTCGTCGTGGCCGGTTTGTTTGAAATCGCCTGGCCGGTCGGCCTGAAGCTGTCGCAAACACCGGGTCGGCTGGCCCTGGGCGTCATCATCGCTGTGATCGGCATGGCCGCCAGTGGCGCGTTTCTGTGGCTGGCCCAGCGCGACATCCCCATCGGCACGGCCTACGCCGTTTGGACCGGTATCGGCGCGGCGGGAACCTTCGCGGTCGGCATTGCCTTCTATGGCGATTCTGCCAGCGCCCTGCGGTTGGTCTCGGTCGGGCTGATTATCGCCGGCATCATCGGCCTGAAGCTGGCGCATGGCCCTGGCTGAACGCAGCTACCGACACCCTTGTCCTGCTGGTGGTAGATCGGACTACGCCGCCCAGCATCGGCCGCCTGGTTGGAGGAGATACGCTGAGCCACTCAGCGGCTGTGACCGGGGCGCAATCTGGTATCCTGAGCGCGCCGCCACAGCCGGCGGATGCGGCGTCTGGTGGCGGCCGCCGCTGGCGCCTATCGCCATATCGCCGTTCGATGAGGAAAAATCCCAATGGACACTGCTTTGCTCGCCACTGGTCTGGCCAGCGCCGCCTTCGTCGCCAGCCACCTCGGTCTCTCCGCCACCCCGCTGCGCGCCACGCTGGTCGCCCGGCTGGGTGAGACCGGCTTTCAAATCCTGTACGGGCTGGTGGCCGTCCTGACCCTGGGCACGCTGATCGCCGCCTACAGCCAGGCTTCCCACCAGGTCTACCTGTGGCCGCCCGGCCCCGGCGTCCGCCATCTGCCGCTGCTGATGATGCCGCTGGCCCTGATCCTGATCGCGGGCGGCGTCCTGGTCCCCAACCCGTCGGCGACAGGGATGACCGGCGTGCTCGACCGGCCGGAGCCGGCGCAAGGCGTGCTGCGGATCACCCGCCATCCGGTGATGTGGGGGGTCGGGCTGTGGGCGGCGGCGCACGTTCTGGCCAACGGTGATCTGGCCTCGCTGCTGTTCTTCGGCGGGTTTCTGCTGACTGCGCTGGGCGGGGCCGCTCACCTCGACCGGCGGATGGCGGCGGCTCAAGGTGACCGCTGGCGCCGCTTCGCCGAAGCTACATCATTCGTGCCGTTCGCCGCCCTGCTGGCCGGGCGCCAGCGGTGGGCCTGGGCCGAACTCCGCCGCCCGGCGCTGTGGGGGCTGGGCGTCTTCGTGCTGCTGCTCGTACTGCATCCGGCGCTGTTCGGGGTGCGGCCCTACTGAGGCGACTGAGGCAGGTCCGCCCGTTGCGGTCACAGACACAGCGCATGGCCTACGGTGCGGACGGCAATGCCCACGCCAGCGCCCAAGGCCGCGGGCTTCCAGACCCCGGCCACGCGGCGGCCAGCCGACACCAGGATCGCCACGCCGGGCAGGTCCAGCGGATTGATCAGGAACCCGGCGCTCTGGTTGAGCAGGGCCGTGGTGAATTGCCCCTGGCGCAGCAATTCGTCCACCGCGCCCAGCATGGCGGTGCCGCCGGCCAGGTACTTAACGACAGTCGGCAGAATCAGCGCCGGATCAATTCCCAGCGCGCTCAGCACCGGCGTCAAGCCGTGGGTAAGGGCATCCACGGCGCCGGCCTGGCGCAGGGCGGTGACGACCACCAGCGACAGCACCAGTAGCGGGATCGCGCCGATGGTGATCCGCAACGCCTCGGCCCCGGCCCGGTTGATCGTGTCCAGCACGCCTTTGGCGCCCTCGGCGGTGGGATGGTGTAGGGTGTCGTCGGTGAGGTGCTCCTCACCGGACAGACCCCGGCCAAAGCCGTGATAAGCGACCGCCGCCGCTACCAGACCGCCCACCAGCGAGAACAGCAGCGTTGGCCCCCAGTGCAACCCCAGAGCCGCCAGCGGCAGGCTGGCGTTGGCCTGGGCCATGGCGAACACCATCGCCAGGGTGGCCGCCAGATGTCGGTCCGATGCCCCGCGCTGTTCCATCATCGCCAACGTGGCGACCGGGGCCGCAAAGCTGACGAAGTTGATTTGCAGCGCCGCAAAGATCCCCAGGCCGGTCAGTCCGAACGGACGCACGAGGCCGGTCAGCCGGGCCACGACCCAATCCAGCAGCCCCTTGGCCTCCAGCAGGCGCATCAGGGACAACATGACCACCATCACCGGCAGCAATACGAAGAGGGCGAGATCAATGGCCGCGCGCCCAGCCGGAAGGAGGATGTCAATCATGGGCGATCAGTACCAAGGTGGAATGGAGGGGTCATCGGTTTTGGAGCGCGCCAGCCGCCCGGAATGAGCGGCAAGCGCGAGGCAACCCTGCCGCAGACCAGCGCAGCAGTCACAAGGCAACCGCGAGGCCTTGTTGGCGCAGATACTCCTTCACCTGCTGAATGGTCAGAATCCGGTAATGAAAGACGGAGGCCGCCAGCAGAATGCTCGCGCCGCCCTGCGTGACCGCTTCCTCAAAGTCTTCCAGTTTGCCGGCTCCGCCCGAGGCGACTACCGGCACGCGAACCGCCTGGGAAATCGCGCGGGTGAACGCAATATCGTAGCCCGCCTGCGTGCCGTCACCGTCCATGCTGGTCGGCAGGATCACGCCCGCTCCCAACGCTTCACACTGCCTGGCCCATTCGACGGCATCCTTTCCGACCGCCCTGGTGCCGCCGGAAACGACCAGTTCGAACCCCGAGGGCATGGCGCTGTTTCGGCGGGCATCAATCGCCACGGTGATGCGCTCCGGGCCGAGCGCCTTGGCGGCTTCGCTGACGAGGGCAGGCCGGTTGACCGCCGCGCTGTTCATCGAGACTTTATCGGCGCCGGCCTCAAACAACAGCTCGATGTCTTCCAGCGTTGAGATGCCTCCACCGACCGTCAGAGGGATCTCAATCACGGCAGACACGTTCCGGACCCATTCAAGCCGGGTTTTGCGATTTTCGAGGGTGGCGGCAATATCCAGCATGGCGAGTTCGTCGGCGCCTTCCTGCTGGTAGCGGGCGGCGTTTTCCACCGGGTCGCCCGCATCCTGGATATCAACGAAGTGAATTCCCTTGACGACTCGTCCGTTCTTCATGTCCAGGCAGGGCATGATCTTGATCATGGGTTTGACTGCTCCATGGGTGGGTTGAGGTGCTTTTGGCCAGACGTTGCAAACCAGCCCTGTGGGCTACACGCATCGGCTGGATTTACTTGAATGGTTAGGGTAATAGTCATGGGTGCTCGTTCTTTACGATCAAGCAAAATCATCTGGTTATGATCGTCAGGTTGCCAGACCCGGAAGTCTTGCCCCGGCAGGGCTGCACGAAGCCGCCCGTTGCGCCGCCTATATTTTTTTGGCCAGCAGTTCCCGAATGATTTTCGGATTGGCTTTGCCGCCCGAGGCCTGCATCACCTGGCCGATCAGAAAGCCCATGGCTTTGCCCTGACCGGCCTGCAGATCGGCGACCGCCGCCGGCTGGGCGGCCAGAACCTGGTTGATCAGCGCATCGAGGACGCTTTGGTCGGACACCTGCCGGAACCCCTTGGCGCTGATGATCGCTTCGGGTGCTGCATCGCTGTCGAACAGGTGGGTTAGCACCTCACGCGCTGCATTGGCGTTGATCTCGTCCCTGGCCAGCATGTTCAGCAACCCGGCAAAGCGCGCAGCCGTCACCGGTGAACGGCTGAGTTCCTGCCCGCGCGCCTTGACTGCCGGGAGCAACTGGGTCGTCAGCCAGTGCATGGCGGTGCGCGGCGCAACGCCCTCGCCGGTCAGCGCCTCAAAGTAGCCCGCGACCTCGGGATCGGCGCTCAGGAATACCGCCTCATCACCGGTCAGGCCGTGCTGTTTGACGAACCGCTCGGCCCGGGCGGCGGGCATTTCCGGCAGCCGCCCGCGCATTTTTTCGATCCAGTCCGGCGATAACTCGATGACCGGAACGGCGGGATCAGGCACGCAGGGACCTTCGAATTTGGCCCGCATCGGGGCGGTGACCTTTTTGTCCGGGTCCCACAGCCGGGTATGCAGCACGATGGCTTCCCCCGCCAGCACCGCCGCACTCTGGCGACTGATCTCGTAGGCGATGGCGTCGCCGACATGCCGGATGGAATTCATGTTCTTGACTTCCACCTTGGTGTTCATCTGATGGGAACCGCACGGCCGGATGGAAATGTTGGCGTCGACGCGCATCGTGCCGTTTTCCATGCTGCACTCGGAGGAGCCCACATACCGCACCTGGGTGCGCAGCGCCTTGAGAAATTCCATCGCTTCATAGGGCGTGCGGAAATCCGGCTCGGTGACGATTTCCACCAGCGGCGCGCCGGCGCGGTTGAAGTCCACCAGGCTGATCGGCTGGCGGCCTTCCATCTCGTGCAGCAGTTTGGCAACGTCCTCTTCCATGTGGATGTGATGAATGCGCAGCTTTTTCGGCTTGCCGTGTTCATCGCTAATCTCGATGCCGCCGCCGCGCGACAGGGGCAGATGGGCCTGGGAGAGCTGGTAGCCCTTCGGCAGATCCGGATAGTAGTAGACCTTCTGATCGAAGGCGCTTCGGGGCTGTAGTTCCGCCCCCAGTCCCAGGCACAACAGCGCGGCTTTTTCTACCGCCGCCTGGCTCAACCGGGGAATGGCGCCCGGAAACCACAGACAGATCGGGCAGATGTTGCTGTTGGGTTCATCGCCGGGCCGGTTGGGGCAATCACAGAACAGTTTCGTGGCACAATTGAGTTCGACATGAATTTCCAGGCCGATGACTGCTTCAAAATCCATTACGGGTTTCCTCTCCGGCGCGAATTGACAAGGTATTCCCCCAGCGCCAGCAACCGTGCGTCGCTGAGCCTGGGACCGGCCAGTTGCACGCCGGCCTGGGCGGCGCCGGAGGGCGGCGGCAGATACAGGGCGGGCTGGCCGGTGACATTGGCAAAGAGCGTTGTGGCGAACTGGGCGTAATGCTCGGCCAGCGCTTCCGGCGCGCGGGCGGCGGCGCCGGCGGCGACCGGCAACACCAGAAAGTCCACCTGGCCGGTCAACCGCTGCATGTCCGCCACCAGCCGGGCGCGGAGGCGGCAGGCGTCTTCGTAGGCGTCGTAACGCTCGAACTGGAAAAACGCCCCCTGAAACAGATAGCTTTTCACCAGCAGGCCAAAGGCCGCGCCGCGCGAGAGCCGGTACATCTCATTCCAGTTCCTGGCTCCCGGCGCGCGCTCCCCGTAACGGACGGAGTCGTAGCGCCCGGCGCAGGAGGAGGCTTCCACCGAGCCGACAATGCGATGGACGAGGGAAAACAGCTCGAAGTCGGGCAGGGACAGTTCCCGGAGGTTGAAGCCCGCGCGGTTAAGTTCGTCGAGCGCGGCGCGAAACTGCGCCTGCTCCTCGGCAGACAGCGGGTTTTGCGCTTCGGTAATGATGCCGATCGTGGTGGTGGGCGGGGCGACGGTCGCCAGGGAAAAGTCCGGGACCGGTTCGCCGGGCAGGGAGAAATCCCGCTCGTCGGGGCCGGCGATCCGCTTCAGCATCTCCCGAATCGTGTTCGGGCTGCCGGACAGCAGTCCGCAGCATTCCATGGATGGAATCAGCCCGATCAGCCCAAAGCGGGAGACCAGGCCGTAACTGGGTTTGAAGCCGCACACGGCGGCGCGCGCGGCGGCCAGCCGGCTCTCGCCCATGAGGTCCAACACCAGTTCCGCGTCGGCGGCTTGCTGTTGCAACGCGGCGCCGGCCTGACTGCCCGCCAGGCCGAAGCCGAATTCGCTCATCCGGGTCGAACCGCATAACCCGGCGCCGGCCTGGCGCAGGCGTTCCACCAGAGTCGCGTCTTCCAGCGCAGTAAAGTGGGCCAGCGCCCGGGAGCCGGCGTCGGTCGGCCAGCCCGCCACCGAGAGGTTGGGCTGGATGGCAAGGCGCAATCCCTGGAGCGGGCCGGCCTGAGCGGCGGCGGTTTCGGGATGGCGATAGCAAAAAATGGAATCCATGAACGGGTGATCCTTTATTCCAGAATGCTGGCGACTTTAAAGTAATTCCCCTTGATCGCGGGGGCGCTCTTGAGCAGTTGGCCGGTTTCGGCCAGCGCCGAGCGCTGCTCCTCCGTCCCCGGGCGCATGCGGTTGGCGACCGGGACGACGGTGCGGATCGGTTCTGCCTCTCCTGCGGTTTCAGCCGCCCGCGTCGCCAGGTGTTGGGCCTGGAGCAAAATCGCTTCCATCACCGGCCGCTCTTCAGCGGAAAGGCCGATGCGCGAGACCCAGGATAGATGATCGATCGGGTTCTCCTTTTCGGCGGCGCCGGGCAACATGGTCTGGCCGCCGAGATCCAGCAGTCCCAGTTCGGCCAGTTGCTCGCGGGCGACCCGGGACGGCGCGCCGGTCAGCGGGCAGGCGGCGCTGCGGTTTTTGGGGAAGGCGATGACTTCGCGGATGGACGGGGTCTGCAAAATCATGGATACGGTGCGATCCATGCCGAGCGCCAGGCCGCCATGCGGAGGCGCGCCGAAATCGAACGCCCGCAGGAAGAAGCCGAATTTTTCCCGGGTTTCTTCTTCACTCAGGCCCAGGGCAGCGAAAATCTTGCGCTGCACGTCGCGATGGTTGATGCGGATGCTGCCGCCGCCCAGTTCCTCGCCGTTCATGACCAGATCGTAGGACCGCGAGCGCAGCGCCAGCAGTTCTTCGCTATTTTTCGGATCGAAATCGGTGCGGTCGGGCGCGGTAAACGGATGGTGGCTGGAGGTCATGCCGCCGTCTTCGGTCGCCTCGAACAGCGGAAACTCGGTGATCCAGACCGGATGGAACGTGTTGGCCGGAATCAGCCCGAGGCGATGCGCCAGGTGCAGGCGCAGATGGCCGAGCGCCGAGGTGACGATGGCATACGACGGATCGGCGACCATGATCAGCACGTCCCCGTCGGTAACCTCGAATCGCTGGCGCAGTCCCTCCAGTTCGGCTTCACTGAAAAACTGCACGATGTTGGATTCCAGCTTGCCGCTCTCGGCCCGCATCCAGGTCATGCCCTTGGCGCCGAACGACGGTGCGATGTCCTTGGCGTATTCATTTTGCAGGACATTCTTGCTGAGCTGATCGGACTGGCCCTTGAGGTTGATGCCCTTGATGCAGCCGCCGCGCTGCAGAATCTGGCGGAAGATCGAGTAATTCGTTTGCGAAAACAGGTCCGTCACCTCAACAAAGCGCAGGCCGAAGCGCAGATCGGGACGGTCGGACCCGGTGGTGTCGATGGCTTCGGCATGGCTCATGCGGGGGAAGGGCCGGGGCAGGGTAATCCCGCCGATCGCGAACATCCGGACGGTCAGTTCTTCGATCAGCTCGTAGATAAATTCTTCGTCAATAAAAGACGCTTCCAGGTCGAGCTGGGTAAATTCCGGCTGCCGGTTGGGGCGCAGGTCTTCGTCGCGGAAGCAGCGGGCCATCTGGAAGTAGCGTTCGATGCCGCCGATCATCAGCAATTGTTTGAAGAGCTGCGGCGACTGGGGCAGGGCGTAAAAATTCTGCGGATGGACGCGGCTGGGCACCAGGTAATCGCGCGCCCCCTCGGGGGTGCTCATGGTCAATACCGGGGTTTCGATTTCGAAAAAGCCCCGCGCGTCGAGAAATTCCCGGACGCACTGAAAGATGCGGTGCCGGGCGATCAGATTGTCCCGCATCGCTGGCCGGCGGATATCGAGATAGCGGTACTGGAGTCGCAGCTCCTCGGCCACATGGTCGGCGCCGGTGGAAACCGCGCCGGCCACCATGGCTTTATCGGAAATAGCGAACGGCGGCGCCTCGGATTCGGCCAGTACGGTCAGTTCCGTGACCACGACTTCAATGGCGCCGGTTTCGATGTGGGGGTTTTCGGCGCCGGGCAGCCGGTTTTTCACCTCGCCCCGGACTGCGATGCAATATTCGGCGCGCAAGGCGGCCGCCTGCTGGCAGACTTCGGGCGGGGAAACTTCCGGGCTGAAGACGATCTGCAGGATGCCGCTCAGGTCGCGCAGATGGATAAACAGCAGACCGCCGTGATCGCGGAAGGCGTCTACCCAGCCGGCCAGCAGCACCTGGCGGCCGACATCCTGCGGAGTCAGTCGCCCGCAAAAGATACGTTGGGAAAAAAGCATGAGAAAAGTCCTTTCTATTCAAACTGTTATTCTACGTTGTCCGCCTGGGAAAGCGGGTCAAATCCTGGGCATGGACATGGGGTTATGGCTCCAGCAGTGCTGATTTTAAGTCAATTCAAGTCCGATTGACTTGGCCCGACGCGTTTCAGGCTCCTTCAGCGCCAGTGGCGAACCGTGTTTAGCCCAACTCAAGGTGTAGTTTTATCGCTTATCCCCGCCGCCAGCCGTGAAAGCGTTCCACCCAGGCCAGTAGCTTTTTGGGGGTGTGCGCTTTCTTCCAAACGCCGGCGGCATACTTGTTCGCTTCCGCCAGCGTGGGATAAATGTGAATCGTGCTCAGGATTTTGTTGAGCCCGATGCCGTGGCGCATGGCCAGGACGTACTCGGCCAGCAGGTCGCCGGCGTGCTCGCCGACAATGGTGGCGCCGAGAATCCGGTCCTTGCCGGGCACGGTCAGAACCTTGACGAAGCCGTGCGCTTCCCCGTCGGCGATGGCGCGGTCCAGATCGTCGAGGCCGTACACCGTCACCTCATGCGGGATGCCCCTGTCCCGCGCTTCCTGCTCGTTTAACCCCACCCGCGCCACTTCGGGATCAACGAAGGTGGACCAGGGAATGACTGAATAATCGGCCTTGAACATCTTGAACGGAGCAAATAGCGCGTTGACCGACGCATACCACGCCTGATGAGCGGCGGTGTGGGTGAACTGGAACGGCCCGGCCACATCACCAGCGGCGTAGATGTTGGGATAGCGGGTTTGCAGAAATTCATTGGTTTCCACAGTGCGGGCAGGCGTCGTGGGGATGCCCAGTTCCTCCAACCCGTAGCCGGTCGTGTTCGCCACTCGCCCGACCGCGACCAGCACCGCATCGAAGGGAATGCGCACGTCCGAACCGTCGTGTTCGGCAATCAAGACCTTTTCGCCGTTCTCCACCGTAAACCGCTTCGCCTTGTGGTTGACCAACACCGCGATGCCTTCGGCGCGAAACCGCTGCGTCACCAGTTCCGAGACCTCCGAGTCTTCCCGAATCAGAATGCGCGGGGCCATCTCGACCTGCGTGACCTGGCTGCCGAGCCGGGCAAAGGTCTGGGTCAGTTCCGAGCCGATGGGGCCGCCGCCCAACACGATGAGGCGCTTCGGCAACGTGCGGAGGTTCCAGACGGTGTCCGAAGTCAGATAGCCGACCTCCTCCAAGCCCGGAATCGGCGGCACGAACGGCCGGGCGCCGGCGGCAATGACGATGCTCCGGGTGGTCAGGGTTCGCGTGCCCTCGGCAGTAGTGACATCCACTGTCCAGGGTGAAGTGATTTTCGCCGCGCCTTCGATCACCTCCACGCCGAGTCCGGTATAGCGCTCCACCGAATCGTGGGGCGCGACTTCACGGATGACCCGTTGCACCCGCTCCATGACCTCGGCAAATTCGAACTCGGCTTCGGCCTGACGGATGCCGAATTCGGGGGAGCGGCGGATGTGGGAGAGCAACTTGGCGGAACGGATCAGCGCCTTGGACGGCACGCAGCCGGTGTTCAGGCAGTCGCCGCCCATCCGGTGTTTTTCGATCAGCGTGACCTTCGCCTTGACCGCCGCCGCGATGTAGGCGGTCACCAGCCCCGCCGAACCGGCGCCGATCACCACCAGGTTGCGGTCGAACCATTTCGGCTTTGGCCACTTCGCGTACACCCGCCGTACTTTGACCACCGCCACGATTTTTTTGGCGATCAGGGGAAAGACGCCCAGCAGGGCGAAGGAGGCAAGCAGTTCGGCTGACAAAATGCCGTGCAGCGAGTCAATTTTTGCCAGTTGGGTGCCGGCGTTCACGTAGACCAGGGTGCCGGCCAACATCCCGATCTGGCTGACCCAGTAAAAGGTCCAGGTGCGGATCGGCGTGAGGCCCATCAGCAGGTTGATGATGAAAAAGGGGAAAATCGGAATCAGCCGCAGGGTGAACAGGTAGAAACCGCCCTCCTTCGCCATCCCGGCGTTGATCGCTTTCAGCTTCTCCCCGAATTTTCCCTGCACCCAGTCGCGCAGCACGAAGCGGGCGGCGAGGAAGGCCAGAGTCGCGCCGAGGGTCGAGGCGAAGGACACGATCACCGTGCCCCACAGCAGGCCGAAAATCGCACCCGCCACCAGAGTCATGACCGCCGCGCCGGGCAGGGACAAGCCGGTGACGGCGACGTAACCGGCGAAGAACAGCCCTGCCGTCAGACCGGGATGCGCCGCTCGCCAGGTTTCGATGGCGGCTTGCTGGGACTTGAAATAGTCCAGGCTGAAAAACCGCCCCAGGTCGAAAACAAAGAACGCGCCGACCAGCAGGCCGAGGGCGAGAAGCAGCAGGAGTTTGCGCGGGTTCATGGGATCAGGTTTCAACCTCTGGATGTCGGAAATCAGGTTTGAGCGGCCGGCGAACTGGATTGCCGCAGTCGCCGCAGGTCCGCCGGCGTGTCCACGTCCCAGCCGGGCGGCAACTCGGCCCAGTTCATTCCAGCCCGCCGCAGTCGTCGGCGGGTCGCTGCCAGCACCGTCGGCGTGCTCCAGGCGATGTCCCGGAACAGCGCGGGACCGGGCCGATTCAGGCCGATCAGTACGTAACCGCCATCCGCCGCCGGTCCCAGCACCGCTTCGTGGCCAGCGGCCAACAGGCCGAACGCGGTTCGCAGTTCTGCTTCTCCCAGCGACGCACAATCGCCGCCGATCAGCACCGCCGGATGGCCGGCGGCCAGGGTCTGGTTCAGGGCGCGGTTCATGCGCCGACCCAGATCGCCCGCGCATTGCCGGCGCAACATTATCCCGTACTCCCGCCGGCAGGCGACAAAGAAGCCATGCGCGGCATCCGGCGCGCACCACAGTTCAATCGGGCACAGCCGGGCGTTGCAGGCGATACGCACGGTCCGGCGCAGCAGCTTTTGATACAGCGTCGCCGCGCCGCGCGTGCCGAGCTGTCCCGCCAGCCGGGTCTTGACCCGACCGGGAACCGGAGCCTTGGCAAAGATCAGCAGCCGGGAGTCGGGAAAACTCAGGCTCATGCGCGGTAGTACATCCGGGCCAGCCGGTCAGGATCGGCGCCGAAAAAGTACGCCAGCCGCAGCCGCCACATCAGCAGAATCGTGCGCAGAATGCCGTTGGATTCCCAGCGCCGGCTGGACGTTGTCAGCCGCTGGCGCAGGCAAACCGGCCGACTGTGGCGCTTCAGCAAGCGGCTGAGCGCGATGTCCTCCATCAGCGCGAGGGCGGGATAGCCACCCACCCGCTCGAAGACTTCCCGGCGCACGAAAATACCCTGATCGCCGGTGGCGATGCCGGTGAGTCGGGAACGGACGTTCATCAGGGTTTCCACCACCCGCAGCAGCGGATGATGGCCGGACAGCCGCACGTCAAATCGGCCCCAATGGCGGTTCGGCTGGGCCAAGGCCGCGCGGATGAGGATAGCCGCATCCGGGGGTGGCAGGCTGTCGGCGTGCAGGAACCAGAGGATGACGCCGCTGGCCTGCCCCGCGCCGGCGTTCATCTGCGCCGCCCGCCCGCGCGAGCCGCCGATGACCCGATCTGCCAGCGGCTCGGCCAGCGCCACGGTATGGTCGTGGCTGCCACCGTCCACCACGATCAGCTCGCTCTCCGGTCCGCGCAGCGGTTGCAGGACGTGCAAACAGGCGACGATGTGCGCTTCCTCGTTCAGGACCGGCAGGATGATGGAAAGGCGGGGCACGATCAGGTTACTGCCCTCACGCCGCCGCCCTGGCGGGGGGCGCGGAGGCCGCGTCGAGCGCCCCACCGCAACTGCTGCCCTGCCCGGCGGTGCAGCCGTAACAGTGATCGGCGACCCGGATGGGGGCGCCCGTCAGCTCCTGGTCCAGCAGTTCGGTCAGATGGATGCGGCCGGGTCCGCTGGCGCCCAGCGGCAGTTGCAGCATCTGGTTGAAATCGCAGTCGTAGACGTAGCCCTGCCAGTCCACGGAGATCAGGTTCCGGCACATCACCGCCGCCAGGTTCTCGTCCCGGTGCGCGGACTTGAGCAGGTCCATGTAGGGCTGGAATTGCCCCTTGGACAGCAGTTGGCTGCCGAACCGCTGGATCGGCATGTTGGCCAGAGCCAGCAGATGATTGAACGTGATCCCGTAGCGGATCGCCAATTCGTGTTTATACGCCGCTTCCAGATTGGCTTGATCGGGCGGTAACACCGGGCCGAGCGGGTTGTAAACCAGGTTTAGCGTCAGGCTGCTGTCGGGTTGGCCATAACCCAGGGCGTTGAGTTGTCGCAGACCGGCCAGACTGGATTCAAACACGCCCTTGCCGCGCTGCTGGTCCACGTTCTCTTCCAGATAGCAGGGCAGAGACGCGGTGATTTCGACCGCCTGATCGGCCAGAAACGCCGCCAGGTCTTCCTGGCCCGGTTCGTTGAGGATCGTCAGGTTGCAGCGGTCCATGACCCGGACGCCCTGCGCGCGAGCGCGGCTGACCAGTTCGCGAAAATGCGGATTCAACTCCGGCGCGCCCCCGGTCAGGTCCAGCGTCGCGATCCTCCGCGCCGCCAGGTAGCGCAGCAGCAGTTCCATCGTCTCCCGGTCCATGGCTTCGGTGCGCTGGGGACTGGCCGCTACATGGCAATGGGTGCAGGACTGGTTGCAGCGGTAGCCCAGGTTGGCTTGCAAGGTATCGGTGCGGTCGCGATAAACCGCCGGAAAGTCAGTCTTCAGCAGCAGGGGAAAGGTGTCGCGCATACCGGTTCTCTTGCGAAGGTTTGAGAAATGTTTCGAGTTTAGTCGCGGGAAGGTGGCGAATTCTTACAAATTGATAAAAGAAATACGTAATCCTAATGCCACGTTACTGCAGCGATCCATCGCTCAGGTCTAACAGCAGGCCGCGGAATCTTGGAACCTTGAGCAATCCTCCCGGACCTGACTGAATATTTCATAAAACCGGTATCTGTGCCATAGGCCGCCCTGTGGGGTCGGTTGCATAATGAAGTAGATGATATAACTGGGATAATGCTGGTCATCAAAGGCAGCGGCCAGATACTCAGAAGCTGTCTAAACACTCACTTGTTGATTGTAGGAGCGGCCTTGGCCGCGATTGCTGACCCTCATATCGCGGCCAAGGCGTTCCTACATATAACCTATTGATTTAATAATATATCGAAGCCGTCTACCGGGTGTTGGCTCCGCCACGCCGCCACGGTTTTCGCCAACCATCGTCGTTCGTCCTCGGGCAGCCCGGCCGGATCAAACCGCCAGCGTTGATGCCGGCGCGCCATCTCCACCAGACCCGGCGCCTCCCAGGCGCCAATCCGGCGTAGCCATGCTTCCAGGGTTTCACCGGACGGACGGGCGCCGGCTTGCGCGCTCAGGGCGGCGATCACTGCGTAAAATGGCGATTCTGCGCCGGGGCGAATGGTCACCGCCGGTCGGTCCCGAACCGGGACCTGACGGACCCGCTGCCGGCGCAGCAGGCGCCAGAACAAGAGGAGGGTCAACACGCCGGCCAGCCCCCACAGCCAGCGCTCATCGCTCTCGGTTTCGGTCGCTTCGCGCCAGCGCCAGCGACTGAACTGGTGGCTCGCCCAAGTCCAGAAATCCCCGACGAACTGCCACCAGGGCGCTCGCGCTTCCTCGAAACCGGTCCAGTCCGGCGGCGTAGCGTCGAAATCCTGCCAGCGCCCGTCCAGCCAGACCAGCGCCCAGGCGTGGGCATGGCGGCGGCGGGCGACGTAGGCCCGTTCCAGCGGGCTGTATTCCGCGACCGAGAAGCCGGTAGCGTACCGCGCGGGAACGCCACCGGCGCGCAGCAACAGCACGGCGGCGCTGGCGAAATATTCACAGTGGCCGGCCCGCGCCTGGAGCAGGAAGGTTTCCAGCGCGGTCAGGCCCGTCGCCGGAGCAGGCAAATCCAGGCTATAGCGGAACTGGCCGAGCAGAAACGCTCGCACCCTGGCGGCAACGACCGAGGGGGGCGCACCAATCAACTGCAACTCCACCACCAACCGCTGCAAGGTCGCCTGTTCGCGGCGCGGCAAGGCCAGATCGAGTTCGGCGGGCGGCGCATCCCGTTCGGCGGCCGGCGCGCTGGTGACCTGGTAATCTACCAGGCCGGGACCGTCGCTGGCCTTGAGCGCCCCCAGAGTGTTGAGTTGCAGCTCACCGACCGGCAACCGCTCCAGGCGTCCGGCGCCCGGCGGCAGAGGCAGCATTCCCGTTCCTCGCCGCAGTTCCAGGGCGATGGCCAGGCGGCGGGTTGCATCAGCCGGGGCGGCGCTCAAGCTCCACTCGCGCCCGTCGCCCGCCGGAGCGAGGCGGTTAAAGCGGGTGTTTTTAGCCTGCCACACGCCGTCGAAATAGCTGTTATAGCTGGCGTCGCGCAACAGCCACGGCCCCGCATCACCCGGCGCGGGCCTGAGCCGCAGCACCACCCGCCCGGACAACTTGAGTTCGCCAAGATCGCCCAGCGCGGTGCGGCTGCGATACGGGTCTACGTCAATGAACCAGTCTTCGAACCATTCGGTGAAGTAATCTTCCAGATCGAGTTGCAGGCGGTGCAGGCCAAAGCTCAACGGAAACGCGGCGAGGCTGGCGCCGAGGACCAGCATCAGGGTCAGGGGCCAGCGATAGCGCCGGGGGCGCATAGCCGCCAGCGCCCAGAGCAGCAACAGCGCGGCCCCCGGCAGGAACCAGGGTTGCTCAGCGACGCTGGCCGCCAGCAGCGCAGCGATGAAATAGGAAGCATCCAGCCGCAGCGGTTGCTGCGCCAGCGCGGTCCCGGAACGGCGCAGCGAATAGAACAGATGCCCGACCCGGAACGCGCCAGCGGTGGAATAACGCTGGATCGCCAGCGGGGGAAACAGCAGCAGCGGGAACCAACTGGCCAGAGTGTAAAGATGGGTCGCCAGTGGTGGCTGATTGAGATAGCGGGTGAACAGCAGAATCAGCGCCCCGACCCACAGCAGAGTGGACAAATCAATCACCCGCGCCAGTTCCCGATCCGCCAGCGCCCAGCGCCAGCGGACGCGCGGCGCCAGTTCCAGCACCAGCGCCAGCGGCAGGGCCAGCGGCCACAGGCCGGTGCGCCAGCCCCAGAACAGCAGGGCGGCGGCCAGCAAACCGGGCGGCAGCGTCAGGGTCATGGCGTCAGCCGCGCCAGTTCCACCGCCAGCGTTTCCGCCGTTGCGACCCGGATACCCGGTTCCGGCGGCGTGCTCGGCGGGCCGATGACCAGCACCACGGTTTCCACCCCATGGCTGCGCAGCAGATCGAGCAGTCGCTGCCGTTCGGCATCCCAGTCCAGCAGGATGCAGACGCAGGCGCTCAATGCCGGCGCATGGCCGGCCAGGAGCGCCAGCAACCGCGCAAATGGCTGGTCCCGTTGCGGCTGAACGCAGGCCAGCACTTCCAGCACCTGCTCGGTCTGGCCCAGGCCGCGACCGGCGGTGAAGCAGTACGCCCGGTCGCCAATGAACAGCAGGTCCAGCAGGGCTTCGGGACTGCGTTCAGCCGCCGCGATGGAGGCGGCGGCGGACACGGCGGTTTCAAACCGGGCATCGTCCACGCCAGCAGCGCAACTGTCCAGCAACAGGCCGTAGCGGACGAAGAATTCATCCTGAAATTCCTTGACAATCGGTTCACCGCGCTTGGCGAAACTGCGCCAGTGGATGCGGCGCGGCGGGTCGCCGGGACGATACTCACGCAGACCGATGAATTCATCTTCCTCGCCGACCGACTGCGCCAAATGGACCCCGCCGCGCTGGTAACGTCGTCCGTCGTGAAAATGCAGGGGCGGCACGGGGTAACGGCGTGGCAAGACCAGCAGACGGTCGTTCAGCGGCTGGCGAAATCGGCGTTGCAGCAGACCCAGCGGTTCGGGACGGCCAACATTGAGCGCGGCGAATTCCAGCCAGCCCCGGCGCAGAGGGGTCAGGGTCAGTTCCGCCTCGGTCACGGCGCCCGGTGGCAGAACCGGCAAGGGTTGCGACGCGCCATTCGCCCCCCGCGCCTGAGTGATCTGCCGACGCCACTGGCGGTAGGTTGGGAACCGTTGGGATGGAACAGGGACGGGTGGAAATTCGCGCAATTCATCAAAAACGGTCAGATCGCGTTGTGCTCTGGCCCCGCGATTGTGCAGGCGCAGGCGATAGCTCAACGGTTGGCCGACGGTGGCAAAGCGGGGCAGCGCACGGCGGGCGGTTACGGGCAAGCCGCCAAAGCGGCTGGCGAGCAAGGCAATGGCGAACGCGACTGTCAGCAGGACGAATAGTTGGTAGGTCATGCCGACCCGGGTGTTGATCCCGAACGCGCCCGCCGCCACCCAACCGCCCAGCAACCAGCCTCCGAGCGGCGTCAACCGGCTCTGCACGCCGTGGCTGAGGCGGTGGACTCCGCGATAGAGGCGCAGCAACGGGCGCATCGCGCTACACCGGCGCTGCTACCCGCCGCACCACGTCGCCGACCACCGCCTCGGCGGTCAGGCCGCTGAACCGGGCCTGGGGGTCGAGCTTGAGCCGGTGCGCCAGCACCGCTGTCGCCAGTTCCTGAACGTGATCCGGGGTGACAAAATCCAGCCCGTCGAACAGCGCCAGCGCCCGCGCGGTTTTCATCCATGCCAGCGAGGCGCGGGGGCTGGCGCCCATGGCCACGCCCGGCGCAGTGCGGGTGGCGGCGGTCAGTTCCACCAGATAGCGGCTCACTTCATCGCTGATCCGAATGGCGGCGGCGGACTGCCGCAATGTTTCCAGGGCGGGGCGGTCAACGCAGGGCGCGAGGGTGTCCAGAGGATGACGCTCACGCTGGGCGGCCAGCACGGCCAGTTCCCCCGCCAGGTCGGGATAGCCCAGGGCGAAGCGCAGCGCGAACCGGTCCATCTGCGCTTCTGGCAACGGGTAGGCGCCGTGAAATTCGATGGGATTCTGAGTGGCGATGACGAAAAACCATTCGCCCAGTAGATGGCGCTGGCCGTCCAGGCTGACTTGCCGCTCGCCCATCGCCTCCAGCAGCGCCGCCTGGGTGCGCGGCGAGGCGCGGTTGATCTCGTCGGCCAGCAGCACCTCGGTGAACACCGGACCCCGGTGCAGACGAAATTGCTGCTGCTGCGGGTCGAAGATGGACACACCCAGCAAATCCGACGGCAACAGGTCGGGCGTGAACTGGATGCGCTGGAACTGCAACGTCAGGGAACCGGCGAAGGCCTTGGCCAGCGTGGTTTTGCCGGTGCCGGGCAGATCTTCCAGCAAAACGTGGCCGCCCGCCGTGAACGCGGCCAGCAGCCAGCGAATCGCCCGCTGCTGGCCGATCATGACCGTTTCCAGATTGGCAAGCAAAGTATGATAAATCGCGCGGCTCATTGGAGAGTTCCCACTCTCTGGCCGAACCGCAGCACTGCGAACCGATACCCCCGGTCGGTTTGCTCCAGACTCCACATCCCCATCGCTACCTCCTGTTTCAGTCCACCTAATGCACAAGGTTAGCGCAAACGGATGGAGTTCTGATCCCGGCCAGCCGCTCAGCGCCAGCTCAGCCCATCAGCGCGCGCCGCAGCAGATAGGAACCGAAATCCACCATCGTCACCAGCA
>ERZ795055.1075-NODE-1075-length-22985-cov-4.280506_pt1 | contig 22985 bp, 24 predicted proteins | sample MGYA00375139_ERZ795055 | MGnify/ENA primary metagenome ERZ795055 (study PRJEB30184, sample SAMN05720283) | anaerobic digester metagenome | isolation source: active sludge of municipal wastewater-treating anaerobic digesters | place: USA | collected 2015-01-23 ... | reverse complement strand
GGTTGAGGGCGATATACTCCGGCCCCAGGTTCACGTGGCCCGCGGGGGACGGAAGGTTCTTCTCCCGGAGGGAGCGGTAGATATCATCGCGCGAGATGCCGAGCTTGGCCATCTTCTCGCGGTTCATTTCGACCGTGATGACCTCGGGGCGCTCGCCGTAGGTGACGATCTTCTTGACGTCCTTCGCGCAGAGGAGGTCGCGCTTGAGCATGTCGGCGATGTCGCTCAGGTCCTTGTAGCTGTACCCTTCGCCGCTGACCGCGATAAATACCCCGTAGACGTCGCCGAAATCGTCGTTGACCGTCGAGGGGCCCGCACCCGGCGGTAGGTCCTTCTGCGCGTCGGTCACCTTGCGGCGCAGCTCGTCCCACACCTGCGGGAGCGAGTTCTTGTCATATTTGTCCTTGATCGTCACCCTGACGATCGACAGGCCGCGCGTCGACCGCGACTCGACGAAATCGAGCTGGCCCATCTGCTGAACCGCCCGCTCGATGACGTCGGAGACCTCCTTCTCGACCTCGCGCGCACCCGCTCCCGCATACGGCGTGATGACCGTCGCCTGCTTGATGGTGAACTCGGGGTCTTCGAGGCGGCTCAGGTTCCCGTACGCCATGATCCCGCCGACCACAACGATGATCGTAAAGAGCCAGGTAACGACGCTTTTCTTTATTGAAAATTCGGCGATATTCATATGGCCGTCATTCCCCTATCTTGCCTTCGATGACCCGCACCTTCATCCCCTCCCTCAGCTGGCCGACGCCGGTCAGTGCGACAGTGTCACCCGCCGCAAGGCCGCCGGTCACGGCGACTTGGTCGGCGCCGGACGCCCCGCCAAGTTTCACCTCGCGCTTATGGACGATCTGCGCGTCCGGATCGATGACCCAAACACAGCCGGCACCGCGCTCATCAGAAAAAACCGCATACGACGGAACCATGAAAACCGCCGCCGCGTCCTGACCGCCCTTCGGCGGGAAGACAAGCTGCACCTGGGCGGTCATTCCCGGCAGGATCTTCACATCCGCCGGCTGGTCCATCAGGAACTTCACACGGAACGTCTGTGTCTTCGCATCGGCCTCGGTGTCGAACTCCGCAACCTTCATCGGGAACGAATACCCCGGCGCTGCGCTAAAGGTCGCCGTCGCCTTGACCGTATCGCGCGACCCCGGCGGCGCGCTCGCCATATCGCTTTCCGGCATCGAGATCGATATCTTGAGCTGCCTGATGTTCTGCACGCGGACCGCCTGGTCTCCCGCCTTGACGTTCTGGAAGTTCTCGATCAACTTCTGCGACACGATCCCGTCGAACGGCGCTGCGAGCACGGTGTCCTGCAGCGCTTTCTCCGCGTTTTGCAGATTGGCGCGGAGGACGTCGGCATCTTTCACGATCTTCTCCATGTCCGCGGTCGCGACCACATTCTTTGCATGGAGGCCCTTATACCGATCGGCATTCCTTGCGGCGTCTTCGTACCGCGCCTTCGCCGCCGCGACCGCCTGTTCAAACTCGCGCGGGTCGATCTTCGCCAGCAGGTCGCCCTGCTTCACCTGCTGTCCGGGGACGACAGGCAGCTCGATCACCTTGCCGGCCGCCTGGAACGCAAGCATCGCAGTGTCGGCCGCGTCGACCGTCCCGGGATAGACGCGAGTCACCCCTGAGAGCGGCGCCTCGAGCTTCATCGCCTTCACCGGCCGTGCGGTTTCCTGCGGGACAGGCTCCTGTTTTTTTTCGCAACCGGCGCACAATACCATTATGGATACGGCCATTACGCACGCATATCTCATGAGTGTCTCCTTTGTATGCGAACCCCATCGCACATCAATTCTTTTCTTTTCATCATGAACCCCCGCGGACATAGCTGTGCTGCCGTATAGGTCGCCGCACCCCTCTCTCAAAAAAGCGAGTGCTGACGATAACCGCCATCCCTAACGCAAAAAGGCAACCCCCGTCCCTGGGGATTGCCCGCGCCCGTCCAGCCTTTTTAACTCAACGCCACACCGCATCGTGGAGTCATCATGGTCATTTTTACCATTTTTCTATCATCTCGGCATTGCTATTTTCCTGTCGTTTTCATCGGAGAACCGGGGCATGATAAGAAGGCAAAACCTGTTACATCTTAGATTTGCGGCATCAACTGCCGTTGAGAGAACTTCAACCTGACCGAAGATCACGTCATGCCGCACAGTAACGATCGCAACTAATATATTACGGAAAGGGGGGGATTTGAACCCCCGAACCCTTGCGGGTTAACGGTTTTCGAGACCGTCCCGATCAACCACTCTGGCACCTTTCCAATTAATTATCTTATTATCCCTTGTACTTCGACCGCTGTATCTTGAAAAATTCCAAGAGCAATGTCCGGGCCGGCTCTTCCATGACGCCGGCGGTCACCTCAACGCAGTGGTTCTGCCGCGGGTCCTGCAGGATGTTCATCGCCGAGCCGGCGCCGCCCGATTTCTCGTCGCGCGCGCCGAACACGACCCTCTTCACGCGGGAATTGAGGATCGCGCCCGAGCACATAAAACACGGCTCCTTGGAGACGTACAATACCGTATCCTGGAGCCGCCAGTTGGACAGCGCGGTCGACGCCTGCGTGATGGCGAGCACCTCCGCGTGCGCCGTGGCGTCCTTGAGCATCTCAACCTGGTTATGCGCGCGGGCGATGATCCGGTTGTTGAGAACGACCACGGCGCCGACCGGCACTTCGCCGCTCTCGAACGCCTTCGCCGCTTCCCGCAGCGCCTCGCCCATGAAATACTCGTCGGACGTGAGATCGATCATAAGAAAAACTGCGCCCAGGAGGACTCGAACCTCCGGCCCTCTGCTTCGTAGGCAGATGCTCTAATCCAGCTGAGCTATGGGCGCATATAAAACAATCTATTTCGTCTGCTTCTCCGCGATGTCGCCGACGATCGGCAGCTTGAAAAGTTCGCCGGAATACGCCTTCCACATCATAACGATCCACAGGACGATCGCGCACGGGCCCAGAAGCAACAGCACAATCCATCCGATGATCGGCACCATGGCCGCGACGGTGGATATCACGAAAAGCGCCACGGACACCGCGACCGACTGCATCGCGTGGAACCGGACGAACTTGTTCTCTTTTTCGACGAGCAGGAAGAATATCCCCGACACGAATCCGAGGATGTAACAGAGAAGCCCTTCGATATTCTGCCCTATCCCGAGCACCGTTTTCTCAACAGTCTTTCCGGCCTTCTTCTCTTCCATAACACAGCCTCCTTTCGGGTTAGTCACTCTGATCATTGCTTCTCGTGCTCACACCATAAGCTATCCCGCCCACCCGGCTGCGCCGCCTGGGCGTGAACGAAGCCATCGCTTCAGTTCCTGTTACTGCGGTGGCTTTTCATGCAGAGCGCGTCCCCTCCCCAGGGTTCGAATCCCTGGAAACAACACGCTTCTTTTCCCGCCCTGCGGTCCCCTTGCTGATCGCTTCTCACGAAAAAATCGGAGGGGCAGGGATTCGAACCCTGGGGACAGTTTTACCCGTCCAACCGCTTAGCAGGCGGTTGCTATCGGCCACTCAGCCACCCCTCCACGCAAGCAATCCCTATGCAACTAATGGATTCCGAGATGTTTAGGGGATTATATATATCAACTATCGCCGTAAAAAGCAAATGATTATCACGAAGCATCGGGAAGCCCGCGCTATTTCGGCCCCGGATCGCTCGCATCGTCCAGATAGGCGTCAAAAAGGAGTTCGATCTTATGGAGCATGTTCTCGTCGATCGAGAAGGTGACGTAGTTCGCAAAGTTGTGCAGTATAGCAAGCGCATTGAGGCTTGCATCCTGCAGCTGCAGGGCGTTCAATCTCCCGAAGAACGCCTGGTTGACCACCTTGATGTCGTTATATATCTTTACCAGGTGCTGCATATGCCAATCCGGCTTCATCCCCTTGCGATATTTGAAATACTGTGAGAGAAGGTACATCGAAACGACCCGGTAGATCGTCTCTTCCGGCGTCGCAAAAGGCAGGTGAAAGCGGACCATCGGCTTGAGCCGCTCCATCACAGTACAGCCCGTGGTCACCATATAGATACCGAGCAGCGAACTGACCCCTTTCTGCAGCGATGTTTTCTTTGTGTACGTACGGGCGGGCGTCTCGATGATGACATCGACTTCCTCATACGATATCGAATCTTTAAAAAAGTCTATCAACTCCTCCAGGCTCACCGCGACAGGGCAATAGGGATGCGTCTTTTCGTCAAAAGGACACACCGAGCACTTGTGGTTCTCCAGACGGGCCCATCGCGGCGGCGTCTGATTACTGTGGCGCTTGAGGGAAAGGGTCTGGGGGTCGAGCCCCACGCGGAATTCCTTCTTCCTGCCGTCGGGAAAGAGGAAGGTATAATGATATGTCAGCGTTATTTCCTCTGTTTTCTTTTCCATCTTCCGCCCACTCGCCTTCCTTGCGGGAACCCGGCGCCTCCGGCCGGCGATCCAGCCGCCCTTAAGCAGCAATATACACCATAACCGTAAGGGCATCAAGTTATTGTAAGTCCGCGAATGCGTCTCCATCTCCACGCATCTATTCAACGTTTTATATGTAAAAACACGCAATATCGTAATACAATATTAAAGATCAGTTTTCCCAACGTCTCTCTGATATATAAGGAGCGCTCATGAAGCTGACAAAAGATGTGTTCAAGATCAATGCCGCCGAGGTCGCTCACGCCCTGAAAGAGTTTATCCGGGACAATTTCGGGAAAATGGGCAAAAGCGGGATCGTCACTCCTATTTCCGGCGGCCTGGATTCGAGCACCGTCGTTTCGCTCTGCGTCAAGGCGGTGGGCAAGGATAACGTCGTCGGCCTGATGCTGCCCGAGAAAGACGGCAACAACGACGCCGAGAGATACGCGAAGATGATCGCACAGCATCTCGGCATCAAGACCGCCAGAAGGAATATCACCAGGACATTGAGAGCGCTCGGGACATACAGCCTTCTTAACGGCTATATACCCATAAAGAGACTGAAGGAATCCCTCGCGATAAAGTTCATGCGCGCCGAAGGCGGCGATCTCTACAAGAAGTGCCGCAGCGGCGAAAGAGGCAAATTCTGGCAGGGTATGGTGAGAAACCAGCTGGCGCGCGCCTACGCCAAGCAACGCGCGAGGATGCTTCACGTGTACAAATACGCCGACGAGAACGACCTCGCGGTCGTCGGCTGCGCGCACAAGTCGGAGGACCTGCCAGGGCTCTTCGTGAAGTTCGGCGTCGATGACAACGCGGATATCATGCCTTTGAAGAACCTGTTCCGGAGCCATATCCTCCAGCTTGCGGAGCATCTGAACGTCCCCGCGGAGATAACCGGCAGGACGCCGAACCCGGACGTCATACCGGGAGTCACTGATAAATACCGCGATATCCTGGGTATAGAGTCCGAAACGGCCGATCTTATCTTCTACGGGCTGGAAAACGGCATGGATCCCCGCGCAATCGCGGAGCAGATCGGGCTCAGCGCCGAAAAGGTTGAGGAGATCAAAAAGGTAGTGGACGGCACATACTACCAGAGGAACCCCTGCCTGGCGCCCGTCTTAGCGCAGCGCTGAACGCCCGCAGGGCCGGCACGCGCACCCGTTTCACCTGGCGAGCTCGACCACCGTGCCTCCCAGGCCCTTCACCACCTCCGCCATGCCGGCAAAATCCAGCGTCTCGTGCGTATCCCCCGCGGTATGATAATGCCGGTTCCGGTAGAACGAGGTGTCCGTGATCATGACGGCCGGATACCCTTCCTGCCAGAAGGCGTAATGGTCCGAGAAATGGACCGCGGAGGCATGGTTGTACACCACGAGCGGAATTATCGGGAAACGCGACACTTTCTTGAAACCCGCTATTATCCTGAAGACAAGACGGAAAGAGCGGAGGTTGCCCAGTACGCCGATAAAATTACCCTTGTTCGGCAGCAAGAAACCGAACACCGAGGGATATTTTTGGGACCGCGGCGCCGCAGTGTAATACCCGATCATCTCCAGGACAAGCACCGCCACGATATCTTTACTGCCCGCCCTGGCGGATTTCGCGTACACCCAGCTGCCCATATCGTCCGTATCGAAAAATGGCGGCTCTTCGGCGGGAAAAGCGATGAGCTTGACGGTGGAGTTGAGCTTTTTGTCGGAGAGGAACCTGGCGAGCTCCAGCAGGCCCGCGATACCGCTCGCGTTATCGTCGGCACCGGGGTTGAAATAGGAGTCGTAGTGCGCCCCGACGATGATCTTCCGGGCCGGGTTCTTGACGCCGGGCTTTGTGACGCTGATGTTGCTGACCTGCTTGTCCAGTATCGTGTAGTTCTGGAACGCCACCTCATAGCCGAAAGATGCCAGCTGGGCGGCGATGTAGTCCGCCGCCGCGCACAGCTTGTCGTATTTGAAGACACTGCGGTCGCCGATCTCGGAAGACAGCTTGACCACATGCTGTTTCAGCTTCTCGATCAGCTCGCCGCTGTTTTTTCCGGTATGCATAGCGCCTCAAAGAGTTCCCCGAGCCGCCTCGCGCGTCTCATCAGGAATATCATACCAGATATCCCTCCATCTTCTTCATATATCATCGTCTCTTTTTCGATCACTGTCGGATAACGCAACCTTCGCCACCAAAAAAGCAAAAAAGCCGTTTCCGGCATGTTGTCATACCTTGAAACGGCTTTCTTAGTCTTGCTATGCAACAAATTAATCCTACAGGATATTGCGTCCGGTCTTAAAAGAACCTCCTGAACTTATAGTTGTTACATAAAATATAGATGGCGGAGGATGTAGGATTCGATAAGGCCTTTTTCGGTCAGATTCTCCAGAACAGCTCTCGCAGCACTCTGCGTTTTTTGAATCAATCTGGCAGCCATATCTGAATCGATACGTCGTTCATGGTAAACAGCGTTTAAGACCAATAACTCATCAAGTTCCTTCTTCCCTATATAGAAAAATACGACGCCTCGGTCTTTTCGTCATCGCAGTTCTCGCGCAAACTGGGGATCCGCCAGTTCCTCATCTCGCCCTCGATAGATCCGCGAAGGGTTCGGGCTGACGGTATCGGAGGCGCTCTGGAAGGGAAAGCCGGTGGCAGCATCGAGTGTGGGCGGCATACCGCTCCAGATCAAGCACAAGTATAGCGGGCTTCTGTGCCGCTCCGTCGAAGGGGCCGCCTATATGATCAAACAGCTCCTGCACGCCCCCGACTACGCGAAGCGGCTCGAGGAGAACGGCCGGGAACACATCAGGCGGAATTTTCTCCTGACACGGCATCTGCGGGAATACATGCTGTTGTTCCTCTCTCTGTATCATCCCGAAGATATCGTGTATCTGTAGTGCCGAGCGGTGTCCCGTCGCGTTCGGCTCCTGCGCGGGCCGTCTTTTCCCTACGCCGCCTGCTCCACCGCCCGCTCGGCGCGGTCGCGCTCTTCCGGCGCGGTCCTGCCGGCCGGGAGACGGATATCGAAGGTCTTTTCCGCGCGCCGAAACAACTTTTCCGCGCCCTCCGCGTCGATCAGCGAAAGTGCCCCGCACCCGAAGAGGATGTTCTGCCGCACCGCGGGGTCTGCTTCCGCGCCCTGCGCTTCCGCCGCCGCCATGTAGCGTGCGAGCATCTCTTTGATGCGGGTCTTTGTCCGTATGGCTTCCTGGAGGCCCCGGGCCTCTCTCGCCAGGACGGGTTGTGTTGCCGCATCCGGGACGGCGATGAAGACCGCGCACGCGCTGAGGGTGGCGGTGGAAGCGGGCGCTTGCGGGACGGTCTGCGGCCCCTTTACCACCGCCGGGAGATTTTCCAGCATCCTGCCCGCTGCACTGGTGATCGGCCGGTAGAGACGGTCCAGGACGGCACGCCACTCGCTGCCGTAGATTAGGGCGCCGATCAGGAGAAAGTCCGCCGCGAGCTTGACCTCCGCTGAATGCGCGGCGAACCCATAGAAGTCGAGCAGGGCGAGGAAGGGGAGGAACGACACGTACAACCGCTGGTGGCGCATCGGCAGCTGCGCCGCATAGTTGATGTAGAGCTTTTGGACGTTCTCGAACACGGCAATAGCGGATCCTGCCGGCTCGCCCGGTGTTCTCTCGGGGATCCCGTACTCAGCGCGTCTTCCCGACAGGAGGTTGTATGCGAGCGGCACGATCATTATCAGCAAATCATCTTCCGTCGGTTCCGGAAGTTCCCTGCCCGTTTGAAGGCGGGACTGTTCTTGTTTTTCCTTAAATTTACTCACCAGCTGGTCGACCTGATCATAGATGAAAGAGACAACCTGCTCTCCTTCGATCGTCAGTTCGGCATCTTTCAAATCTTTCAGCATGGTGTTGAATTTTTCAATCGGACTTTCATCTTTTATCCTTTTCTCCGGAGCCTCTATTTTGTTTTTCACCGCTTTCTGCAGCGTGATCAGCCGCAAGACGATCAGCGAAAGGATCAATGTTTCACGTGAGAGAGGGTCTCCGGAATCGATCCTGCTCCGGTAGATCTCCCCGGGGGTAACGACGTGCTGGACGTAGTCGGGGAACAGTACCGCGCTGATGGGTATGTAGATGGTCCCTTTTCGCGGATGCCTGTTCATGATGCTGCGAGGCTGTTCCGTGAACACCAGCCGGTCTATGGGCAGGCCCGCGCCCTCGATCTCGAGCGTGTCGGCCGCTCTCCGCACGGCGATCAGCAGATCGAACGGCCGCGTGTTTTCCTCCAGCTCTTTCCTGCTTGCCGCCATTTCATCAATTTCCTCAATGAAGTCGGGGACAAAAGGTTCGTCGTCAAACCGCATCCCTCCTTTTTTTCTGAATATCGATGCGTGGTATTCCCTTTTAAAGATTTCTTCTTCCCGCTGTTTGACCAGCTCGGCGATACGTTTCTCTTCCTCGATCGCCGCTTGTTTCCGTTGCGCGAACCTGGTCCACATTAATTCGGTGAGCCAGTGGTTCCGTATGAAATCGACGAACCAATGGGTCCGCACGTAGCGGATGAACTTGTGTTCCCTGAACGATTCGGCGATCCTGCGAAAGAACAGTCTCCGTTCCTGTTGCGCTTCCTCGGTCTTCTGTTCGTAGTAAAACCCGGAGATGAGGTACAGCAATACGACGACGGTTCCCAGGAGGATTGATCCCAGCGTGATCACCTCTATCGAGGAGACCTTTCCGCCGAAGGTAAGGTCGACCATATCGGTATCGCCAGCGCGTAGGGGCGACGCGTTCAGGAGCGCCAGGGTAAGAAGCACCGGCCATGCGGCCCCGAGGGATTTCCGTATGGCGGCAACGGCGGCGGCCGGCCGCGGGACCGAGACGGCTGGTTGGGCACTTTCTTGTGTGTTCTCGTCGGAGAACATCCTCATGACCGCCCGGACCGCCCGGAAGCGGTCTTTTTGCGATTCAGACTGCGGCGAAAGCTTGTCGTGTCGCCTCTCGACGGGCGGCGCCGCGGAGACGACACTTGTCTCCAGGAGCGAGCAGACAAGCGCGCACGCAATAATTTTTATAAAAACGGTATGTTTCATCATAAACTCCGGTTTCTCCGTAAACCGCTCATACCTGTGATAAGTATATTCTGTAAATGCCGATATGTCAATAGGCAGCAGATTTTTTGTCCAGCCGAGGAGTTCATGACGAAAAATCGAGTTCGTCGAATTCGTACGGTTCGACGGGGGAGGGCGGCAGCGCGATATCCTGGATGTCCGGTATGGCGGCGAGGCGGCTGTCGAGCCCCAGTATCTGCCGCATCCGCTCGGCCTGGCCGTCGTATCCCGCTCTCGAGAGTTTATCTATGAAGACGGTAATGATCTTCGGGTCGCGCAGGGCCAGCTGGCGGAAGGCGTTCAGGATGATGTTCGGCCGGATCGACGTTATCAGCAGGAGGATATGGTTATCCAGCCGGGCATCGGGTTCGGACTCCTTCGGTATCTCTTCGGCGGTCCGTACCGGCGCGCCGCTGCGGCGCAGGTCTTCAAGCAGCAGGCAGACGAGACTGATCGCCTTCGTGAAGTCGATGTAGGCCAGACGGTCGATCAGCGCGACGCTGCGGGGGGTGTGCCGGTCGCATGTCGCGCAGCGACTGTGGGCACGGAATGGGCACGAGACCATTGTGGAAATTGCAGCTCAACTGTAAGTTACTGTTAAACTATATTTTACAAACCTGCTTAAAAATATGGCGGAGGAGGTAGGAAATTAACCCGCGCCATCCCCAAAGCCATTATGTTCAAGAAGTTAGAACCGTAAAACTCATTTGGTATACAAGAATCGTACAGTTTCTGCTTCTCAACAGATGAATTATATCCCTTCCTTTTCATCAGGTCTATAGTTAAAGTCCTTGAATGTCTCGCCTAAGAATTCCGGCCTCAAATGCCGGTATCTCCCGGTCATTGCCGAAGTAGTATGGCCAAGAACAGCTTGTATGAACGGCTCCGGGATTCCCTTCTCGCTCGACACAGAACAGAACGTATGTCTTAATGAGTGCGTATGGACTTTCTTTAGACCCAATCTTCTGCACGTAATGTTGATCTTTTCCAAGATTTGCCTATCCTTCACAAAATTATCGTTGGTGTTAGAGAACAGCAGCTCCCCCTGCGTCTTTAATTGCTTCTCAATGATCGGCCTCAGAAGAGCAGGGATCGGAACATATCTTGTCTTCTTAGTCTTGGGAGCCCACGATCTGCCTTTTACAACTTTCGGCTGAATGATCATCAGGCTCTTATCGAAGAGTATGTCATTCTTGGTTAGGTAGAGCGCCTCATTCACTCGCATACCCGTATAAAGCAGGGTAGCTATGATTTCATAATACGGAATCCTGCCCGGTTTGTTCTTGAGGCATGACAATAATTCCTCTGCCTCTATCGCGCTTAGGTGCTCTATATGCGGGGTGGTTAACTTCTTTAGGGGTATCTTTGCTACCGGATTGTCGATGACCCAACTGTTATTAATACAGAACTTGAAGAAGTTATACAGTATGACCCTTTCCATGTTCCATGTTCTTGCAACAATCACTTCGCTCCTCGCGTTTAAGTAATCAGACACCATCTCTCTTTTGATCTCTGAGACATTGGCTACAGGGTATTTCTTTATGAACTCCTGAAATTTTCTTATGATTACTTCGCAGCGTTGTCTGGATTTCTTCGTCGTCAGAGTGGTAGAGAATTTCTCTTTCAGGTATTTCTCGATAACAAGTGATATATCGGCCTGTAAATTGAATCCCTCTACCCGTTTAAGCATTCTCTGATGCTCATAGTCAGAGACCAATCGGTCTGCCTCTGCCTTTTGCTCGGACAGAAACACCCATCTGCTCTTGCCGTTTTCGGTTGGTCTGATATACCAGCCTCGGCATTTAGGACGCCTTACAACTGTAAGCTTATTTTTCTTCACACGAGAATCCTCTTAACGGTGTCTCGGACTTCAAAGGCCCTTGTCACTTCTGTAGGATCGAACCTTAGTTCATTACCGACCTTAAGGAACGGTATCCTCTTCTGCGATGTCATCTTGTAGAGCTTGTCCTTCTTGATCTGAAACATCTGACACAACTGATCTGGTGTTAGGTACGACATTTGTTCCTCCTGCCATTGGTTGTCATCGGTTACGCTCTCCTATCTTTAATATTCATCCGGGAACAAAACCGTTGTAGCTGCTCGGTCTGCCTCGGTGATTATCCATATCTTTGGATGACCTGATCCTTCATAAGCAGAAAATAGTCTACTGCCATCAATCAACGCTCTTTCGTTCGCTAACTTGTCCTCGTCCTCTAAATTCCCCCAATCGCCTACTGCGTGTTTTTGAATAGATTCTGAAACGCATTTCGCGAATTTAAGGTTTTCTGCCACTAGATCATTTACCCCTCTTGTTAGATAAAGCCGTCCCAGATTAAATTTACTTCCCACAATTTTCTCCTTTCATTTTGGCTTTACAGGCTCCACCGTCTCATAAGAACTTGACCCCCCTCCTTACTTTTCATTTGTGTTAATTGTTGGGGGGGGTCAGGTTTCCATCAGGCGGTTAAGACGGTGAAGCTTTTTTCTCCTGTTCAAGTTTGTTCAAAAACTGCACAAATTTTTCGGTTTTAGCGTATCCGGACTTCCCGCTACGAATCAGCCCGAACCTCTTAAAGAAAACCAGCTTGGATTTAATCGTTGAATCAGACCTATCTAAACGTGCAGCGATCTCATTAAGACGGATAATGCTGTTGGCCCTTAACAACCCGATCATCTCCGTCAGGATATTGCTTCGGTCCTTCTTGGCTTCGTCCTCAATGGCTCTCTTGATCGCCATAATTTCATCGGACGTAATATCCGTTACCAACTTCCGATTCGCAGCGTACTGATCAAACCGACAATTCGGCGCAGAGTAAATTCTGCAAATTAATCTCTCGATCGCCTCAACGACCTCTTTGGTAACGATCACTTTTTCATGTCCCTTGTTCGTGCTATGCAGGAGACAGGCTAATGCCACAGAGAGCCGCACGACTTTATATTTAACATCGTTGCTGATGAGGGGGATATCGGACGCTGAACCGAATTTGTCCAAAAGCCGATTCGCAACCTCGTTAATAGTCTTTGTTACGGTTTCCGAGATTTCGATATCATCTATCTTCCTGCTAAACGACCAAAAGATGCTCTGCTGTAGCGTCTCCTGATCAATGTTCATTTCAGGCTTTAGTCTTTCTTCCTGCGGGACATTGATCTCCTCTTTTGGGACATCGGAAGTCGCAAAACAGATACATAAATCGGTTCTTGCAATATCGGGGTCTTGATGCACATCCTTCAGGGCTTCTATCGGATATATGTACTGATTGAGGGATCTCGTTGGGTTCGCCATCAATACGAGTCTTGTCCGGCAAGGGTGTTCGCCTTTAGCGGCTCTCTCAACAAGAAGCTTTCCGGTTCTTCTGGCTTCTCGAGCCATACCCCACTCCTCGGGCTTAATGTAATTCGCCCCATCAATAATCAGAATTGATCTGTCCTGTTGAGGTAGCCTCCCCCACGTCAGAATGGAAGAAGAGAGTGTCTTCGTATCTATACAGTAGAGGAATCCCGTCCTTGTACAGGTCTCGCCGGTTACAAGAGCCCCAACATCAACGTATTCTCTAATTCGACCCGGGATCTTCGATTTACCAGTCGTCGTATCTCCCAGTAAGATAATTTGAAGCCATCCGGGCACATTCTCATTTTCGAAGTTGAAATAAAGCGGAGAGTGAAAGCAAAGCAAGCTCGCGATAATCGCGTCTTTTCGCAACTCTCCGTAGATTCTCACGAAGGTATATGCTGCACTTTCCGCGAGTCTATCAAGGTGCTCATCAATCCCATCAAGGTCCTTACACATAAACGAATCGAACAGTTTTTTGACTTCGGACGTCAGTTTGAATTTATCAAAGTCCTCTTTGATTTCTTTATAGTCACTCACGAGAAACCGGGCTTCTGAAGTTCTGGGATCCGCAAGAACATACCCTGAAGCGTTAAATGCGCTCGTAGTAGTATTCTTGACACCCTGAAAATAGACCGCTTTCTGGCGAAATTCTTTACCTTCCTCCGTAATGATCGCGCCAGCTTTCATCTTTAATTCTTTTATTTTCGGCTGGACAATGAGCTGCGTTATGCTTATCCGTTCTTCAATTTTAAGTTTCTCAATTGTGGCGGAGGGGCCAAGACAGGTTTCTGCGAATCTTCTCAAATCCTTCCATTGGGCCTCGGCTGACTCATTACACATCTTTAGTAGAAGCACGCTATTTTGGGGGATGGTAAACCACTGCATCCGAGCCGGCTCACCGTCAACTTTATAGCGAACCTTAAATCTGACAGGAACGAAGTACGTCGAGCCTACGCCAGCGATTCGGAAAACAACTTGGGCTCTTTTTTCAATATTCTCTGCGGACTCGATGTCGACGAGGTGAATCTTTTTTTCGGGCACCTGATCAAGCGCGTAGTTTACAAACCGTTTCGCCCTTGCAACCAAGAGATTAAACTCTTCTTTATCGTGGCTCTGAAAATAGTCACTGATATCTTTGATGCCTTCGGGCAGTGCGATGATTCTGCTATCTCCATCGAAAATGCGGTCGACGGCTTCCATCCCTTTACGCCCAGCATCGTCGTTGTCGAAACAGACATGCTTCATCTTGACGTTATGGAATTTATCCTTGAACTCTTGTTTGAACAAACCGGCACCAAGAGCTCCTACGGCGGGGTATCCGTGCTGGATTAATGTAATGGCGTCTGATATGCCTTCCGCGATGATCACCTTTTTAGCGTCCGCGAGTACGTCTTCATTATATAACCACTCAATTGTACCCCTGAGATTTCTGTATTTCGGATCACCCTCTCTCAATCCACGAGCGATCAGAGATACGACTTTACCTTTGGCTACTACGGGGAATATGAGAGCATGCCTAAAAGCGTCCACCGCTTCCTTTCCTGAGTATTTAACAAAAACACCGCAACTCAATCCTTCCTCGACGGTATACCCCTTGTTCAACAGATATCCTTTCAGACCGTCGTTTTCAGCTAAACCTACCTTATGCTTTACGAGCGTCTCCCTGCCGAATTTCTTTGAAGTAAGATACCCCTCTCCCGGATGTCCCTCCTTTGCATTCAGTAATTTACCGTGGTAGAACTCTGCTGCATCCTGTAGCAACGCCCCTCTTCTTTCCTCGCTCATCCCAGATTCAGAATCAGCCGCTTCTTCGGTCTGAATTGCTTGCACATGCGACTTCCTGTCTCCTTCATCTTCATCGTTCATTGTTTCCCCGAGCATCCTCGCCAATTGATGAATATTCCCTTTTGCCCCGCAACCAAAACAATTCCAAAGACCTGTTTCGCAGTTTAGAGAACATGATGGATGTGTGTCTTCATGTTCTGGGTTGGGACATTTTATCGTCACTTCGCCTCTGGAACTGGGGTGAAGAGAAAGACCCAACCAAGATTCAATTAATTGTTGATGCTGATACATTTGTTTTCTCCTTTCCAGCAGGGGAGGGAAGCCTACACAGCTTCACACCCCCTACCGTGTTGTTGTTACCTACCTGCTTACTTACTGCTTGCTTCCCGTTCTCTTTGTCTTTGTCCTGCTTTTTTGACCTTCACTTTTCTAGGAACATTAAAATACCTGACCCACATGTTAATCACCTCCCCTCTCTGTAACGATATATCACCTTCGTGACAACTTGATTTAAAAAAAACTATCCCTTTTTCTTGCCCACCAATCCTTCAAGTTCTCCGCAATGATCCTCGACTATTTTTTTATGTTCTTCGAGCATAAATAACACCATTCTCATGGCCTCTTTGTAATTTTGCCACAGATGATCGAACTCTGCCGCCGCTTCTTTATTGGTTCCGTATTTAAGTCTGTCGTATTCTACCGGGGGTGCATCTCCAATCAGGTATAATGTACCGCCTCCCCCTATGTTTTCTCTTTTTGTGTTCTTATCAATCGGAAAATGCCTCTCAGTAAATTTTATAATTTCCTTCTCTGCGTCATATATCTGTTTTATATCAGTAAGCCCAACGCTGACATCGCTCAGTACTTTGATTTTTTGTAATGTCCTTATCTTATCATGACCATAAGAACTCCTCTTACCACGCTGACCGCTGCCCCAGTCAGGAATTCTGAACTTCTTCTCAATCTTTTTTACCCACGCATGAGAGCGTCCCACCTTGGCGGCGACTTCTGACAGACTGTAAGTACCATCGAAATTAGTCATAGTGTTTCACAGTTTACACGATGTAGTACCTTTGTCAACAACTATTTTAAGAAATTGTTTGGGTATCATTTCGGCTGCTCTCCGCAATACGGCTCATATTTCTTTTTCGTGGTGTATATCTCCCATAAAAAGAATTCGCCCCTTATAAATTTATAGGTCGCCACAATATATCGGTGAGAACTGCTATGGCCCTCATAAGTGTCCACTGTTACGCCCTTATCACCCGGCAATCTTGGGTCCCAAAGCCCACCCCAGATCACAATTTCCTGTATTCCGTCACCATCCACGTCTTTTATTGTGTAATTGGATTGAATTCCGAATTCGTCTTTAAGCGTAGATATTAGCCGGCCATCTTTAAATATTTCTATCGAAAGCGGTTTATTAGATATCCCTTCCCCATAAATCGCCTTAACCTGCTCGTCCCGCTTGTCGCCGTCAATATCAATCCGTTGTTCGGTTATAATCGCCCTCTCGCAATCTTCAGCCGCTATTATATTTTCTTTTGTGAACATGGGTACGGTTAAGACAATGCTGTGAACGATCACTAAAGTAGTAGACAACTTGCAAAATATTTTCATGTCCATTTTAACTCTGGGTACTATTGTTGCGAGAAAAGCTCTTCGAGTTTCTTGCTGTACTTCAGATTGACCGGCTCAATTGTTAATGCCCGCTTCATACATTTAATCGCGTTCTCAATGTATTGACGTTGCCGATATGAAGGAATGTCCTCCGGATCGTTCATACTTTCTATTCTTATGTTGATCGTATGAGCTGACACGGATGACTTGAACAACGGCATCGTATTTCTTTCGCCTCCCAGCAATGCGATCCATTCATACGCTTCCGAAAGAAGAGCCCACAACGGGGCATAGTCAGGATTCATATGAATCGCCTTCAGACAGTAATATCTCACCGCCTTCTTATAAAGAATATCCGGTGATTTGTTGAGGTCATCCCTGTCTGATAATTCTGCAAGCGTATAGAAAACAAGCCAATCCTTGTCTGTAGCGAGAAGTCTTTTACAGAAACGAATCCTTCTTTTAACTTCCCGGAAATATTGTTGCTCAAGAAATTTGAACCCCTCTGTGGAGACGTACCTTTCATAAGCGCCGTTTCTCTCGAGATACCCATCCCACGTTTCTGTCTCACACCAATCTTTCAGCAATGCTTTATCGTATTTCATAAATCCCCAAACAATCGGACGATTATTTGTCGGTTGATCCTTCCCTCGTGTTCTTCATCAAATATTGGGGGGAGGATTTTTTGTTCCTGCGTAACGTAGATAATATCCGGAGCGCTTCCTTGGTCTGGAATCATTCTTTCCTGTTGGACGCCCCAGTTTCTTTCCTTGTCGCTTCGCGCGTTCAAGACCTGCTTTTGTTCGTTCTACGATCCTCTTCCTTTCTTGTTGCGCCACCCATGAAAATATAGCCAACAACAACTGTCCCAGTCCTTCATCGGTTGTGTCAAGCCACGATTCCTGTAGTGACTTCAAAGCGATTCGATTCCTCTTAAACCGTTCCAGATACCCAAGAGTATTCGAGATACCCTCCCGGCTGAGACGATCAAGAGCCCAAACAAGAATCATGTCAAATTTGTGCTTTTCTGCGTCCGTGAGCATCCGTTGAAAATTCTGCCGATCTCCGCTTCCACCAGAAGCAAGGTCAACGTACTCTTCAGCGATTTCATACCCCAGCGCCCTAACATAATCTCTTAATGGGGTTAGCTGATTCTGAATGTCCTGACTTTCGTCATTCTTAGATACTCGTGCATAAAGGGCAACCCTCATCGTCCTCTCCTTATATTCTGATGCGCTTCATGTCATCAATCTTTTTAAACATTTCTCTGAGCATGTTGTATGTTCTCTTATCTTCTACCACGTTACGGGTCGGAGACCTTGATGGGACCATCCACATGTTATCCATTTTTATGGGTTGTTCCTTTGGCCTTTCACTGATCACTTTTACTTTCAATAGCCATATTAATAAATCAGCAACTCCACATGCGATAATGACCCGCGGACGTATCATGTAGATTTGCTCCCTTAACAGCGCTCTGTCATGATTGGCATAGGCGTTCACGACTGAAATATCGGATGCTCTTTCTCCGACCGTTTTCTTCAAATTGATTACCGCTGTCTGCGTCAGTTGTTGATGAAGCAATTCTATTCTGGAGTCTATTACTTCTTCGAATGGCGGCCAGTTATTATGTATCCCATACGCCCATATGGCCAGTGTCATCCCGATCCCAGATGGTCTCAATCTATATAGGTCTCGGATGTCCTTTATCTCCTTTCCCCTTTTACATAAACGAGCTTCTTTTAGAACAAACAGAATTCCGCTGAATTTCTCGTTATCAATAATTCCGTCTTTGCATATTGTCCCTGCCGCCATGCCGCTTTCATTGTAGTGTCGTTCCCACTTGCGCCAGATTTCTTCCATGCAGTCCTCCTTTCAAGACCGTTTCGTTTGTTTCGTTAAGAAAAGCCCCTAGTTAATGCGAACGCTGTTTTCCCTCACCGCGCCCCGCGCTGATCATCGATCGAACGTCCACAGCGTTGCTAGGGGGCAAGTTTCCGTTGCTTGACGTTTCCCCGAAGCAAGTTTTGCGGAACAGGCAAAAAGATGTTTCTATTAACGTCTTTTTGGAGTTTCGCTTTTCCCCAAAAGGTTTTAACAAAAAATCAAACGATTCGCGTAAATATTTTCTGGGCGACAAATATCAACGCTATAAACGCTTTGTGGAGGGCGATCGGGGAAGCTGTTGAAGCTTTGTGACCAAAATATTTTAAACGAGCTGGTTTGGCAGAACTATGGCGCAAGGTGCGGCGATTTAGGAGACGACTCAAACATAATCATAAATTTCTTTCAGAGGGGAAAAGGCGGGTTGCTTCTTTTTGCGCTTGGTTTTGGTGTCTTAGCTTTTCTTGAAGCTTCTCCACCCGGCCCCGATCAAACCGAGAAGCCCCATTCCGAAGAAGGCGACAGATGATGGTTCGGGAACACCGTTTATCTCAAGATTATCAATGTTGCCATAGACTGGATTGCCCAAGTCTGTGTTACTTGTATATCCCAAGACCTCCACATAATGTAAAGAATTAACGGAGTTTTTTGTATTAAGAGTGAAAGAGTCATACCCTGCTACTTGAATGGTATAATTACTGGAATCAAAACTACTGATTTTTATTGAATATGTGTCACCTGCAGTTGCAAAGAAAGGGGTACCACCCGAAACTAATAAATTTTGCGCATCATTAGCACCTTTTGATGCATATAACCCGAGACTACCACCAATAACAGCAAAGCACGAATAAAAAGCCACCCCACCTTCAGTTCCGGTTTCATCTTGGAATAGAACGGTGAACGTGGCATACGAACCTTGATCTTGAAGATTACCTACACCCTTGGTTAGTTTGACATCATACTTTATCCCGTTGCCGGAAAGTCCGCTTATAGTATTAAATTCTCTTTGTGCATGAGGCTGTGGAGTTAAACTACTGGACAAATTATTCCATTCGCCCCACCCAGAACTACCAACAAAAGAAGGGTTCCCTCCCGCCGGTATATTTGCCCGTTCCCAAGCTTGAGTCCAAGGATCAGCACCGCTTGAGCCGGCATTGTCAAAGATATCACCAGAGCCGTAACTCGAAAAATCATCCGCGATATTCAATGCAAAAGCGCTCGACACGTAACTAACCGCAAGAACAACGATAATAAGAACAAAAAGCTTTCTCATGAACCCCTCGCTTACTTCGTTAAGAAAAGCCCCTAGTTAATGCGAACGCTGCATAAAATTGGTCAGAACTAACTTGACCGCTACAAAGACGAGCAGCATAGAAAATATCGCACCCATTATTATTCCAAATATTGCCCTTCCCATTCCACGTTTGTCTTTGTTTTTCTTAACATCTTTCACTCCAAGTATCCCAAATAGAAACGCAAATGGAGCAGGGATGATTAAGACAGAAAATAAGGCTAAGTAAAAGGCAGCAATTGCATATCCGGATAGTTTTAGTGGCACCAACGTCCTCATTGCAACATCTGACCGACTCGTTATATTTTGGGAAGCAACCGTAGACAAATCACAATTGCGTTTTACAGGAGTCAATAGTTTCATAATTCCGGTCCCAATCAAAGCACATCCTACAAACCCAACAACGGGGTATAAAATAAATGCAATCGGTCCAAGTGTGGCAGTTACTAAAAGAACCACCACTCCTGTGCTTAATAATAATATACCCCCGCAGCCAATGTATCCCCACCCTCGCCGTTCATAAAGTTCTTTTCCGCAGTGTTTACAAACTGTCGCATCATCCAAAATCTCTTCTGCACAATAAGCACACTTTTTCATTGTTTCCTTTCAAGACCGTTTCGTTTGTTTCGTTAAGAAAAGCCCCTAGTTAATGCGAACGCTGTTTTCCCTCACCGCGCCCCGCGCTGATCATCGATCGAACGTCCACAGCGTTGCTAGGGGGCAAGTTTCCGTTGCTTGACGTTTGATTGCAGGCTTTCCGACAGGCATTGCCTTTGGCGAAACATGATCCATTAAACAACGCCTCGGATCTCCTTCGCAACTTTCTGATAGTTTTGATTCAGCTGGATTTTTCTATTCTTGATGTATTCGCGCGCATCCTGAATGTTTTTAAACACTTTCGGCCCTTTAATAGCGTTGCAGTAGTGGCAAGACGTTATGAGATTAGTTTCTATATCTCCTTCATCAGGGATAAAGTGATCTACAACACAATCATGCCAGTTCTCTAAAGAAGCCAGCCCATCTTTGCCACAATATTGACAGATGAAGTTATCTCGTTTCTGAACCTTAAAAGCTAAACTTGCCTTAAGCATCTTATATCCTCCTTTTAATCACTCACTAAGTTATGCCTTTCCAGCAGTATGATGAATCTCTTCAAAGTCAATCATACACCACCACATAAGGGGGTGTCTATCGGTAAAACACCATGAAATAATATGGTGTATGAATAATCTTGCTGGACTAAGGCTAGGGAGGAAGATAAAAGAGTTCCGTGAGAAACGGGAGATAACACAGGAGCGGTTAGCGGAACTAACCGGGACCAGCTATAAATACATCCAAAGGATAGAAGGGAAGACTCCGCCGGATGTTCGATTGACTACTATCGTAAGACTTGCCAAAGCACTGAAAGTTAAGCCTGCGGATCTACTGAAATTCTGACCAGATAATCCTTATTAGGGTTATATGATTTTCCAGACTTTTCAAACATATTCCTGATATTTTCGATATTCTCCTCCCCTGCCCTAATGTTAAGACATTCCGATCTCCTCTTGTAGATAACACCATCCTTGAGTATGCCAAGTGGATTCAATGGCGAAATACAAGCTAAAGCAGTATCTCTCAAGCACAGCGTTCTCCCATTATGAAATATCGTTACGGAATGGTAGCCATTGCCTTTCACATATGTGAGATTCAGAAATGCAGCACTTTGCTTCAGCGTTTCATGAAAAGAGCTCATTTCACTTGTCGCATCGAGTATGAATCTCGCGTCGAATGTGGATCGGCAGTCATTGAAGGCATCTTCGGCCGAGTTCTTGTGTAGATCGAGAATGAGTTCATATCCTTTACAGTTCCGCTTTTCCGACTCGCAGTGAAAATGTTCCGAATAAACCTGTTCCGCTTTCTGGTTCGCATCATGCTTTAGACCAAAATGCGAGCAATAGGCTATGAAAAAGTCAGTGACGGCTCGACCCGTGAAATAATTTGCCACGATTCCATAGCTTGATAAAACACAGGAATCACCACTTTGGCGGAATTCTGTATTTACTTTTGATTCGTCTATCATGGCTATCCTTCAATTCAGCCCTTCAATTTTAGACTAAAGCAGACCAATTTTGCTATTGCAACTATAAGCATTATCTCTATAAAGTTATCGTACCCCTCTTTCATTGAAATACGATTTCAATCGATCTTCTAGCACTTTATATATGAATTCCGTCATAGGTAAACCACGGAAGATGAAATCTAAACGCTCCCAACTTTTCTGATATACCTTATAATTATCCTCTCCAATCGCTAATACTTGACCAAATCCAATTGCTTTAACGTCTGGCATTTCTTTATCACATTCAAAGTAAATATCTATTATCTGTTCCCGTCTTTTTATGTTTTTTAAATAGTAATAATCTATAAGCGGTGATTCCATTGCATTGTCATAGCTTTCCTTAACTTTAGAAACACATATTACAACCCGATCAAACATGTTGAAATAACATAGGTCATCTTTAATTTTTGGAAAACAAAGGCTTATAAAAGAATCGTATACTTCAACAAACTCTGAAAATAGTCTTCTAATATTTTGCTTAACTTCATCACGCGACCAAAAGGACCAGATAAATGCATTCTTTCCGCCTTTAACTCTATCATAATTACGCGGTATAAATATTCGATCAACAGTATGAATATTATTCTTTTCCAAATAATTCAAAGCTTCAGTAAATAGATTAAAGAAGCAGAAATCCTCTCCGATATAAAACTTTTTCGTGCCGCCTTCTTTTCGAACTAATCGGTTACAAACTATTATGTCAGTGCTCTTAATTTCAGATGGGGACATTTGAGGCAAAACGGTGCCAAGATTAACAACCCTCTCTTTTTTTGACACTCCCGGTTTATCATTTTTTAGAATCTCATCGCACCAAACAGGAAAATACTCATCTATTCCATAGCGCAAATCAGAGATCTTATATTTATCACTGCGTTTAATGCCTAATATTGTTATTAATTCATCAGTGAAGTAAAAAACAACTTCTCGGGTTAAAATAGGGTGATTAAACGGAAATCCTTTATGTCTAATTATATCCTGTAACTTCCTATAAATATTTTCATAAGCATATTCAAGTGGTCGTTCACTAACTGGATTATTTGCATAATTTATTGACCAAAGATTTTGAAATTCCTTCAATTTGGAAATAGATTCTTTACCTATTTGTTTAATCTGGACATCGTTCTTTATTAATGGGATTGGATATAAATAATATGATATATCACTTTTTTTATACCGCATGAATGCTAAACCTAATTTCCAAGAGCCCGGAAAGAAGATTTCTTTTACAATTCTAAAAGCATTATCTAACTCTCCATTTAAGCAATCCAAGAAACTATGTATTTCGCCAAATCTTTCATCTTCTAATCCCAGTGTAGCCTCTGAGTTATCGGCTAATCGTTCGTATGCTTGTTTATACATCTCACTCTCTTCTCTCAGAGTCGAGACCTGCTTGTAATGATCTACGACTATTTGTTTCCATTGCAAATAATAACGATTATCCCCCCTTTTTATGATGTTGTCCTTTGGGAGGTTAATACATTTT
>ERZ795055.1062-NODE-1062-length-23194-cov-8.307878_pt1 | contig 23194 bp, 23 predicted proteins | sample MGYA00375139_ERZ795055 | MGnify/ENA primary metagenome ERZ795055 (study PRJEB30184, sample SAMN05720283) | anaerobic digester metagenome | isolation source: active sludge of municipal wastewater-treating anaerobic digesters | place: USA | collected 2015-01-23 ... | reverse complement strand
AGGATGATAATCCTGGGCGACTGGTTCAGCTGCCGTGAGAGTTATGCCGTGTATGACGGGAAAGAGCTCACCCTGGTCACCAATCAGTGAAATCCCTTAACCACAGGTGCCGCTCAGGCAGATAATAAGAAAGCTGATCCGGATTAAACAGTTGCGGGTGATTTGAAGCCTTTTGCCCTTACCCTTACGGTTATTGTATAGTAAGCATACTGGTCATTCACATCTTCGAACTTGTAGGAAAGCCTGTTGCCTGACCTGCGCGCCATCTCAAGCAGTCCCATGTAGCCGGTAGAGATCTTCGACATATCCTGTCCCATCAGCGCCACCTTGAGCAATTTCTTGAGTCCTTCCTCATCATACCTGTTCACCATGTCAAGCTTCTGTATAAGGTGTTCGGTGTCACTTCTCCTGATCAGGTTTCCTGAAGTGATAATGAATGATGCGGGTGTCTTTCTTATCATTGCAAGGGGGATGCCGTAGTGTTTCTCGGCTTCAAAGCCCGGGCTATGCTGTGCGACATTCTGCAGAAGTTCGATGAGCGTAGCGAACACGCGTTTGTGGAGGTTCTGTTCCAGCTCGGCTTCGCGCATGGTAGTCTCACTAAAATTGAGCAGCTCTTTGCTGATTGCATGGGTCATGGGCCCTGCCCAGATGAAGAAAATATTGTTTGACTTCATCATCCGCTCGAGCTGCACTATCCTTTTCGAGTCAAATGTGCCCTGATCAGCAGCGGGCTCGCTCATCCCCTTTCCGCCAGAGTCGATTGTCTTGCTGAGTATGAAATAGGAATACTGTTCGTCAATCGGAAAGAAGTCATAATCAAGCCTGTTTCCCGTCTTGCGTGCCATCTCCATGAGACCAAGCCCTGCCCCTCCCTTTTTTCCGATTTTGGTATCCTGGAGCATGGTTCTGTAAACCTCTCTTATCTTGTCAGGATCAAGGCTGTTGATCTTCTTCAGGTTATTTCTCAGACCCCTGACCTCGCTCTTTTTAAGTGCATTGCCGGTACTGACCGTATAGCCGTCGGAGGTTTTGCTGTAAACGACAAGGGAGGTGATGTCCTCACTTTTGGTAATGCCGTGCCTTGTTATGTTTTGCAGGTTTTCAAGGACGAACATGAAGAGCCGTTTGCGTCCCAGCATACTGAAGTCAGAAAACTCCATTTCACGTTCCAGCAGGGTCAGCAGGCTGACTGAATTATCCCCTGTAACCTCTCCGCGGTAGGCGAACATCAGGTGTTCGTCTGAAAGCTTCTGCCTTAGTTTGTTAATAAGTTCCATACATTCCGACAAAATGAGGTACCAACATTCCCCGGAGACAAAATAAGTAAAAAGAAATGTCACTAGCTACAGTTGGTGCAATTTTCAGCCTGTCCAGCCCTCGCGGTCGAGGTTCCTGTAGTTGATGGCTTCGGACAGGTGGTCAGGCCTAATGGTGTCTGAGTGGTCGAGATCTGCTATTGTCCGGGCTACCTTAAGTATTCTGTCATAGGCACGGGCTGACATTCCGCGCTTCTCCATCGCAGCCCTGAGGAGTCTTCCTCCTGCATCATCGAGATGGCAGTGCCTTCGTATAAGTGCCGAGGTCATCTGTGCATTTGAATTGATTCCGTCATTTCCTCCAAAGCGTTCAGATTGTATTTCACGGGCCTCGACCACCCTTTTTCTTATCACCGATGAACTTTCTGTTTGGGCTGTCACCGAAAGTTTCTGATAATCAACCGGCACCACTTCGATGTGAATGTCTATCCTGTCAAGCAGCGGCCCGGAGATCCGGCTCATGTATCTCTGCACCATCCCGGGTGCGCAGGTGCACTCTCTTACGGGATGGTTATGAAATCCGCATGGACATGGATTCATGGAGGCGATCAGCATTACCGAGGCAGGGAAGTTACAGCTCATCCTGGCCCTTGCTATGGTTATAACCCTGTCTTCGAGCGGTTGCCGTAAAACTTCCAGCACACTTCTTTTAAACTCCGGCAGCTCGTCGAGGAATAGTATTCCGTTATGCGCCAGACTTATCTCTCCCGGCTGTGGTACCGGGCCCCCGCCAACCAGCGAAATATCAGAGCATGTATGATGCGGGCTGCGGAACGGCCTGCGGATCATCAGCGGGATATGATTGTCTATCTTTCCTGCCACCGAATGGATCTTTGTAGTTTCCAGTGCTTCCTCCAGGGTCAGAGGCGGCAATATTCCGGAAAGGCGGCGGGCGAGCATAGTTTTACCGGAACCGGGCGGGCCAATCATTATTGCATTATGGTTGCCTGCTACTGCCACCTCCAGGGCACGCTTGACATTCTCCTGGCCTTTCACATCGGCGAAGTCAGTGTCATAGACATTCCCCTCGCGGCCGAAGAGTTCCCTGATGTTGACGGCGACAGGTGCCAGGAAGCTTTCACCACGGAGTAGACCAAGTACCTCTTCGAGGGTGTTGACGCCGTATATCTCCAGTCCCTCAACAACGGCTGCCTCAGGACCGTTGAGGGCAGGCACCATCATGCTTCTGAAGCCTTCCTTGCGGGCCTGCAGCGCCATGGGAAGCACTCCCCTGACAGGCCGCACCGCCCCGTCGAGCGACAGCTCGCCGGTGATCAGCATCCCGTCAAGCCGGCTGCCGCTGACCATTTCCGAGGCCACAAGTATGCCGACAGCCAGGGGAAGGTCATATGAAGAACCCTCTTTCCTGATATCAGCCGGTGCCATATTGATTATCACCTGCCTGCCCGGCCAGCGAAGTCCCACAGACCGCAGAGCTGACTCAATCCGCTGCTGGCTTTCCTTGACAGCAGTGTCAGGCAGCCCGACCAGCATATAACGGACACCGCGGGAGACATCCACTTCAATAGTGACAGTGACAGCCTCAATACCGGAAACGGCAGCGCTGAAGGTCTTGACCAGCATGGCTTAATCTTTAAGTTGCACGTTAAAAGGAGGAAATGCAACGTAAAGTTAAACAAACACCGTGAAAACTGCAATAAAAAGGAATCAGCAATCTGAATGTGGCTTTCCAGGTATCTGGATTTACCGGGTCCGTTCCTGTTTCTCCCCGGACTTGTGCAGAATCACATCCACATGTGCAATTGTAACCAGGCAGCCTTTGGGGAGTGACTCCAGCCCCGGGGCTATCACCTCATAGAAGGCTCTTATTTTTTCTTCCGTATCGACCAGTTCCACAACCACCGGGAGTTTTTCAGTCAGCTCCCAGAACCTTGATGAGTGGATATGGCTGCTAAGACCATAGCCCATCATGCCCCTGTAAACAGTTGCTCCTGAAATGCCTGCTTCCCTGGCATGGATTACAATGACTTCATATAGCAGCTGGCCGCCAATCCTGTCGGTAGAGCTGGCATAAATCTTAAGTACTGAATGTTGTCTTTCTTCCATTGTCATAGCAGGTTAGTAAGAACATAGCCCAGGTACACGGCCAGAAAACCCAGGAAGATGCTGAGCCCGGTATAAAGAAGTACTGTCAGTGCCTGGCCGGTGTGCATCAGCATGAGGTTCTCCCCGGTAAATGTAGAAAAGGTTGTAAACCCGCCGCAGAGGCCTGCCATCAGGAACAGTCTCCATTCCGGGTTCATGATCATGCTTTTTTCGGCAATCCCCGTAAGGAATCCTATCAGAAAGCTTCCGGCAACGTTCACAATCAGGGTGCCAACCGGAATTGAATGAAAACTGACAGTAAGATTCAGCTGTGAGACCAGGTATCGGGCAATACTGCCAATAAAACCACCTGATCCGATTAAAAGCAGGTTTTTAATCATCGGTCAAAAATCTGCCGTAAATGTACATTAATAATTAGGTTCAGCGTCCTGTCAGTCCTCGAGATGACCGAAATTGCCATTCTCAACGTCCTCGAAAGCCTGGTAGATTTCAGTCCGGGTGTTCATTACGAAAGGTCCGTGTGCAGCGATAGGTTCCCTGATAGGCTCGCCACTGAGGATCAGCACTATGGAATCTTCTTCAGCTTTGATTGTAAACTGTTCACCGTCATTGCCGAAAAGGATAAAATTGTCAGCGGGGGCCTTCTCTGAGCCATTAACCAGGACCCGTCCCTCTATGACCAGCGCGGCCGTGTTGTAATGGGCCGGGAACTCAAAATCAGCACTTCCGCCGGCCTGCAGCCTGGCATTCATCAGTTCAACCGGGGTAAAGGTAGATGCAGGACCCTTTGCGTCACGGTATGATCCGGCAATCACCTCAATTAATCCCTGGTCATCAGGCAGGGCAAACCTTCCCATCCGGTCATTCGTTATCGGCTGGTATTTCGGGGGAGTCATCTTGTCTTTTGCCGGCAGGTTAACCCAGAGCTGTACCATATGGAAATCGCCTCCGGAACGTGCAAACTCCTTCTCATGGTACTCCTTGTGGAGGAGCCCTGAAGATGCTGTCATCCACTGCACGTCTCCCTCACCTATCACCCCGCTGTTTCCAAAACTGTCATGATGAGCTATCCGGCCCCTGTAGGCTATGCTTACAGTCTCAAATCCGCGATGGGGATGCACGCCAACTCCCCTAGGTTTAGCCGTAGGCGGGAAATAGAACCTGGAATTGTAGTCCATAAGTATAAAGGGGTCCATCCTTGCCATTGTCAGCGGATAGACTCCCGGAATGAAGTTGTGTACCCTGAAACCGTCACCGACAAAATGGACTGGCGGTGGTGATATAATCTTTTCTGCAGTTCTCGTTCTCATTCTGTTGCTCTTTAATGAGATAACAACATGATAAATGATTTGTTCTCCCGGCGGCAGGGGACATGGCATAAGCGGGAACAATCTCCCCGCGGGGGGCGCATGACGGGGCGAATGTCAGCTTTCTTCCGGAGCCGGCATGCACTCAGTCACGGTAACTCCGGGTGGCAGCTGAATAGTCAGCGCTGAATCCGTGATGGCCTGTGAAAATGTACATTACACCCTCGAGACCCAGGATATTATGAACTGATCTCCGGGCCCTGCGGGCATTCTTGTTGATGTATTTAGGGAACAGCTTTATTGTCCCGTCCTCAAGGCTCACAGCATCACCTGTAAAGAGATAGATGTCATTGACCAGGTAACATGTTAGTCCGGCAGTGTGCCCCGGGGTTGGAAACGGTTTTATCCGAATGTCTCCAATCCTGATTGATTTGTCATCAAGCAGAACATATTCGGTTGCATCTATTTTATTGCCGATCCAGAGCATTCTTCCGGTCTCGCCGTTTATCATCTGTTCCTCATCCTCATGCATATAAACAGTTGCCTTTTTAAACAATGAGAGGCCGCCCGCATGATCAGCGTCACTGTGGGTCAGGAACACTGCCCTGACTTTGTCCGGGTCAATGTCAATCTTCCTCAGTTCACCCCTGATGCTCCCTGGCTTTATGCCGGCATCAATTGCAATGTAGTCATTGCCGTCCCTGACAAGGTACATATTGACATATCTGTCCCTCACCGCATAGACGTTGTCCGTCAGGCGGCCGGTCTCTGCGGGAGTCATTTTCTTCTTCGCCGAAGCTGAAACGGCAACGAATACTATAATAATTACAATCAGCAATAATAATATTCCCAGCAGCCAGCGGCCCAGTTTCTTAAAGAAGTTTTTCATTGCATCTGTCTTGAAAAGAGAAATAATCGGATGATCAAATTTAAAAAAATGTCAAATCACTTGCAAATAATAAATTAACTGCATATTTTTGACCCTTTGGTTAATTCATTTGGTTAAACTATATAGTTAATTATCATGACAAAGGCAGCAGCAACTGACAGCCAGACAAGGCTGAAGATTTTCAGGGCAGCCTCAGACATTTTTGAAGAGAAGGGCTATGAAGGTGCAAGGATGCAGGAGATAGCTGACAGGGCAGGTATTAACAAGGCTCTCCTGCATTATTACTACCGCAGCAAGGATCAGCTCTTCATGGCAGTATTCCAGGTACTGCTGAAAAAGATGTTTGAAAAGATCATGACAATTTTTGCTGCCGACATCACATTCAAGGAAAAAATCAGGCTGTTTCTAAGTCAGCATATTGACTTCCTGAGCAAAAACCCGAAGCTTCCGATCTTCCTGCTGAATGAAGTCTCAAGGAATCCTTCCATGGCCGCAGGGCTGAAGGAAACACTCCTGTACGGGGAGGTGCGTGACCTGCTCTATGAGAAGCATGCAAAGGAACTCAAGGGATACGGTATTAAGAAAAGCGATATGCCGCAACTTATGATCACGGTAGTTTCGATGTCGATATTTCCCTATGCAGCGAGGGACATGATAGGCATCATGATGCCACAGATGCATGACAACAAGAGGTTCAAAACATTTATGGAGGAACGTAAGGAGTTTGCCGCCGATTTTATCCTCGACTCCCTAAAACACCGGAAGAAATGAGAAAATTACTCGTTATCCCGATCCTGCTCCTGCTGGCATTATCCGCAATGTCTCAGCGGACAGTAACCCTGTGGCAATGCTATGACTCGGCCGCGGTGACGTCGCCTCTCTCTGGTGAGAGGGAACTCTACCAGGGCATGACCCTGCTGCGTGACCAGAACCTTGCTGCCGCCTGGTTTCCCTCATTGGATCTGGGAGGTTCATTCAACTATCAGTCTGACGTGGTCGATATTTCCGACATGCTTGGCTCGATACCGGCACCCCCCGGATCACTGCCCTCAATACCCCATGAGCAGTACAGGGCAACACTTGACCTGAGCCAGGTGATCTGGGACGGTGGGGTTACCCGCAGCGCACGTGAAGTGGAGAGGGTGGTCAGCGAGCTGAACATGCAGCAGAGCGAGGCAGATCTGTACCGGTTGCGGGAACAGGTCAACAACCTTTTCTTTCCCTTGCTGCTTACAAGAAGCCAGGCAGAGGTGACATCTGTACTTATCTCAGAACTTGGCACCCGTATCATGGAGGCCTCATCAGGGGTGGAGAACGGTGTGGTTACCCCGGTCACGCTCGAGGTGCTAAGGGCAGAAATGATAAAGGCAGAACAGGCTGCCGCTGAACTGGGCCGGAGGCATGAAGCGCTGGCTCTTGCCCTGGAACAACTGACCGGGATGACAGGACTGAAATATGCCGGGCTGGCCCTGCCTGAACTTATTATCACCGGCGATGAGAATCTTGAAAACCCTGACCTGCAGCTCTTTGATACGAGAAGCAGGCACCTTGAACTTTCAAAGAACCTGCTGAAGAGTCAGCGCATGCCCAGGCTGTTTGGTTTTGCGCAGGCAGGGTATGGCAATCCTCCCGGCAACAACTTTCTCTCTGACAAGGCCGACATTTATTATTCGCTCGGGGCAGGAGTGAAATGGAACATATATGACTGGGGCAAAAACAGCAATGAACGTAAGGCACTGGCAATTCAGCAGCAATTGCTGGAGATCAGAAAGAGTTCCGCTGAAGAGTCGCTGCATCGGATGCTTACGCTGAAGATCGCGGAGATTGAGTCATTGCGTGAAGCGGCAGGCCGCGACGAGGAGCTGATAAGCATTCGCAGCCGGATAGCTGCCGCCGCGGCTTCACAGCTGAAGAACGGAACGATTACTGCCTCACAGTATATGACGGAGCTGAACAACGAGAAGCAGGCTGTCATAGCCGCGGCAGCGAGAAAGATCAGCATAGCCAGGGCCGAAACAGAATATCTCTATATAACAGGACACAAAACACAGGAATAATATGAAAAAACTGGTTATACCCGTAATTCTGTGCCTGGCCGCAGCAGGATGCGGCCGGGGTGAGAGCGATGCCGATGCCTGGGGGACCTTTGAAGCCGACGAGGTTATCATTTCTGCCGAGACCCCGGGCAGGATCATCAGCATGGATGTGACAGAAGGCATGCTGTTGGCGGGCGGCGCCGTCATCGCCGTCACCGACACTACGATGCTTGTGTTGCAGCGCGGGGAGCTTGATGCGGTGACGGCGCAGGCGCAGGCGCGCCTGGCGGGCATTGCGGCGCAGGACGCGGTTATACGCCAGCAGATGGATAACCTCGCCGTGAACATTGAGCGTACGCGCCGCATGCTCGCTGACGGCGCCGCCACCCGGAAACAACTCGACGACCTCACCGGGCAGATGGAGGTCTTCCGCCGGCAGGCAGAGGCCAACGGTACCCAGCGCCGGTCGGTGGCAGCAGAACAGCAGGGCATAGCCGCCAAACGCGCCGTACTTGATGAGCAGATTGCCCGCAGCACCGTCCGCGCACCCTACGATGCCACCGTCATTGAAAAATATGCCTCGGCACATGAACTGACAGCTGCCGGCAAACCCCTGGCGAAACTGGCCGACATGAAGACAATGAAACTGAAGGTGTGGGTCAGCGGGGCACAGCTGGCAGAGGTGCAGACGGGAACAACATGCACCGTGCGCATCGATCAGGGAATAAAGGAGTTCAAAAACTACACAGGAACAGTAACCCATGTCTCGGAGAAAGCTGAGTTCACTCCCAAAATCATTCAGACAAAAGAAGAGCGGGTCACACTGGTCTATGCAGTAACTATCGAGGTTCCCAACGACGGTTCAATCAAATCAGGAATGCCCGGAGAAGCAATTTTCAACTGAAAGATGACCCGGGAAAGCACCATTCAAACGAATCATGACACGGGAAGGCACTGATCATACGAAATGTGACCCGGCGAGGCAATATTCAGATAATACGTTGCCCGGAGGAATTGTCAGATACCCGGATTAAGATCAGCGCGGAAAAGTCAGAATGAGATGAAAGCCGCAGAGGCAAACAGCATAACCCACAGGTACGGCAATATAACTGCCGTCGATGATGTATCATTCGGCGTCAATGATGGTGAGATCTTCGGCTTCATCGGTCCGGATGGCGCAGGCAAGACCACCCTGTTCCGCATCGCGGCAACGCTCATCATTCCGTCCGGAGGCAGGATGACCCTCTTCGGGCTCAATGTCGTGAGCGACTTCCGTGAGCTGCGAAACCATATTGGCTACATGCCCGGCCGCTTCAGCCTCTACACTGATCTGACCGTGGAGGAGAACCTGCAGTTCTATGCCACAATCTTCGGAACATCCATAAGGGAAAACTATCACCTCATTGAACCAATATACAGGCAGATAGAACCCTTCAGGAAACGTCGGGCAGGTCGTCTCTCGGGAGGCATGAAACAGAAGCTTGCACTCTCGTGCGCCCTGATACACAAGCCGAGGATACTGATCCTTGACGAGCCCACCACCGGAGTGGATGCTGTCTCGCGTACTGAATTCTGGGAGATGCTTGAAGGGCTGAAAAAGGAGGGGATAACTATTTTAGTCTCCACCCCCTACATGGACGAAGCTCTCCGCTGTGACCGCATCGCACTGATGCAGCAGGGGAAGCTGATGGGTATTGACACCCCTTCAGCTATCCGCGCTTCCTACGGCAAAAGGATTTATGCTGTCAGCCATCCTGAAAGGTACAGGCTCCTCATGGCCTTACGTGCAATGACCGGAGTAGTCAGCCCGGAACCTTTCGGTGAGGCAGTGCATATTAACCTTAGGGAAGGGGTTACTGCGGAAGAAGTTAAGAGGTCGTTGCAACTGGCCGGACTGGAGAACGCTGAATTAACGGAGATCACCGCAGGGATAGAGGATGTGTTTCTGGAAATGATGAGAAGGAGGTCTGAGAGTCTGAGAGTCTTAGAGTCTGAGGGTCTGAAAGTCTGAAGGTCTGAAGGTCTTGCGGTCGTGCAGTCGTGCGGTCGTGCGGTCGGATGGACAGAGGATCAGCAAAGGATGAAACAGGATTATAAATGGAGAGGGAGAAAGTCATAGAGGTAAAGGATCTTGTGAAGCGGTTTGGCTCATTCACGGCCAATGACCGTCTGACCTTTGACGTTTACCGGGGCGAGATCTTTGGGTTCCTGGGCGCCAACGGCGCGGGCAAGACCACTGCCATGAGGATCCTCTGCGGCCTGTCGCGCCCCACCTCGGGCAAGGTACTGGTTGCCGGCATCGACGCCTCACGCAGGCCCGAGGAGATCAAAAAGCGCATAGGCTACATGTCACAGCGCTTCTCCCTCTATGAAGATCTCACAGTAAGGGAGAATATCGAGCTCTACGGAGGCATCTATGGCATCAGAATGAAGGATATAATTCCGCGGAGAGAGGCTTTACTTGAAAGACTTAGCTTCACATCATACGGTGACATGCTGATAAGTGCGCTGCCTCTCGGATTGAGACAGAAGCTGGCATTCGCAGTGGCTGTATTTCATGACCCGGAAATAGTCTTCCTCGACGAACCCACCAGCGGTGTTGATCCCGTCACGCGGCGTCAGTTCTGGGAAATGATCTACGAAACCGCCTCCCGTGGAATCACTGTCTTTGTCACAACTCATTACATGGACGAGGCTGAATACTGCGACCGCATAACAATCATGAGCGAGGGCCGGATAGTAGCCCTTGATTCTCCTGCCGCCCTGCTCCATGAGTATGACACAGCTTCGGTTGAAGAATTGTTCGTGAAAATAGCCAGACCTCAAAAGAACATTGTATGAAAAGGTTTATGGCATTTGTACGCAAGGAGTTCCTCCACATCTTCCGCGACTTCCGGACGCTGATTATCCTTTTCGGCCTGCCAGCGGCCCAGATCCTGATTTTTGGCTATGCAGTCCGTACTGACCTTAAAAATGCCGGCATCGCAGTGCTAGACAATGCCCGTGACGATGTCTCCAAAGAGCTGACACTCAAACTTGAAGCATCAGAATTCTTCAATATTGACAGGCAGCTCTCCTCCTATGACGAGATTGATGCCACATTTAAAAAAGGGAAGATAAAAGCTGTGATCATCTTCCCTGAACGGATGGCATCCACCCTCGCCCGTGAGGGCAATGCCACAGTAAGTATAATCGCCGACGGCTCGGAGCCCAACACAGCAAGCCTTGTGACCGGGTACGTCTCAGGCATAATGAATGACTATTCGGCAACGCTGACAAAAGGTATAACCTCGGCAATGCCTCTGATAAACCCGGAAGTGAGGATGTATTTCAATCCGAACCTGGAGAGTCATTACATGTTTGTACCGGGGGTTATAACGCTCATTCTCATCCTTATATCTGCACTGATGACATCTGTCACAATCGTCCGCGAGAAGGAATTCGGCACAATGGAGGTACTCCTGGTCTCACCACTAAAACCATGGCAGATAATAGTCGGGAAAGTGACGCCGTACTTTTTCCTCTCGCTTGTGAATGTGACAGTCATACTGCTGATGTCATGGCTGGTGTTCGGGTTGCCAGTAAAGGGGAGCGTGGCGCTGCTTATAGCAGAATGCATGCTCTACATCCTCCTGGGATTGTCATTTGGAATACTTGTTTCGGCCTCGGCCACCAAGATGGAGAATGCTATCTTCATATCAGCCATTGCGCTGCTGCTGCCGTCACTGCTGCTTTCGGGATTCATTTTCCCGATAGAGAATATGCCTAAGATATATGACTATTTCAGCATGATCCTCCCCCCCAGGTGGTTCGTGGAGACAATCAGGGCTATAATGATCAAGGGAGCAGGATTCAGCTATGTCTGGAAGGAGACGGCCATACTGGCCGGAATGACACTGGTGCTTATGGTTATCAGCGCACGGAAATTTAAAACGAGGCTCGGGGAGGGAAAGAAATGAGAAAGCTCTTGTTCCTTCTGCGGAAAGAGTTCCGTCAGATACGCCGGAATCCGTTCATGATCAGGGCCATCATCGGTGTTCCGATAATGCAGATGCTTATCCTTATCCCGGCAGTTACATTTGAGGTAAAGCGGATTGACCTTGCAGTAGTTGACAGTGACCGTTCGCAGTCATCGCGCCAGCTGGTGGCAAAGCTGACCGGTTCATCATTCTTTGTTGTGACAGCCACTCCGCAAAGCATTCCGGAAGCTGAATCAATGATGTTTGCCGGTGATGCGGACATGGCACTTGTAATTCCCTCCGATTTCTCCGAAGGGCTGGCCGGAGTAACCCGTCCGTGCCTGCAGGTGCTTGTCGATGCCGTCAATTCAACCAGCGCCCAGCTGGGATGGAGTTACCTCGTCTCAGTTGTAAGGGACTTTAACCGTGATGTGATCATAAGCAACGGGATGTCAGCGGGAAGTGCCGGCGGGAGCACAGCGGGAGCTTCAGGAGGGATGGCTTCCGGAACTTCAGGAAACATAACCGCCGGCGCAATCCCCGGCCTCTCAGTTTCTCCCCGCTACTGGTACAACCCGACCCTTAACTACAAGTACTTCATGCTTCCCGGGGTGCTTGTCATCCTGATTACCGCCATCGGCCTTATGATGGCAGGCCTCAACCTGGTAAGGGAGAAGGAGATAGGCACCATTGAACAGATAAACGTCACCCCGGTGATGAAATGGCAGCTCATAGCCTCAAAGGTGATCCCGTTCTTTATAATAGGCCTCATCGACCTGGTGCTTGGGTTAAGCATCGGCTGGCTGGCATTCAATATCCCCTTCGAGGGGAGCCTGCTTCTTTTCTTCGCCTGTGCGGCGATATTCCTCGTGGCAGTTCTTGGGCTGGCGCTCTTCTTCTCGACGATGGCATCGACGCAGCAGCAGTTCCTGTTCGTGGCCTTCTTCTTTGTCATGGTATTCATCCTGATGAGCGGCATCTTTACTCCTACTGAGAGCATGCCGCAATGGGCACAGCAGTTCAACCGGATTAACCCGGTGGCCTACCTGATGCGCATTAACCGGATGGTTATGCTGAAAGGTTCCGGATTCCGCGAGATTGCAAGTGATATGGGGATACTTTCCCTGCTTGCAGCAGGATACCTTGCACTGGCTATCCGTGCATACCGCAAGAGAGCATGACCGCTACATCTGACCGGCTCTCCCTGCCCTGTCGGGCGAAGGAGGCTGGCAGGGGAATCCTCTTGCGAATAAGGCTGGTCAGAAGATCCTTTGGTGAATAAGGCTGGTCAGAAGATCCTTTGGTGAATCAGGCTGGTCAGAAGATCCTCTGGTGAATCAGGCTGGTCAGAAGATCCTTTGGTGAATCAGGCTGGTTAGAAGATCCTCTGGTGAATAAGGCTGGTCAGAAGATCCTCTGGTGAATCAGGCTGGTCAGGGAATCCACCGGCGAATTCAGTCTGGCCGGGGAATCCACCCGGCAAAGCAGGTCAGCCGGCTGCCTCGGTCAGCTTGCGGATATCAAGCTTCTTCATCTTCAGCAGCTCTTCAGTCACCCTGGGAGATCTTGCCATAAGGGCAGGAAGTACTGTTGGGACTATCTGCCAGCTCACCCCGTACCTGTCCTTCAGCCATCCGCACATGCTCTCCTCGCCTCCTGCGGAAGTGAGCGCCGTCCAGTACCTGTCGATCTCCGCCTGTGTGTCACACTCAACGACAAGGGAGACACCTTCCGTGAAGCTCAGGTCAGGCTGTCCGGAACTGTCCATGATCATTAACAGGTAATCCCTGATCATGAACTCACCGTGCTGAATGTTACCTGCCACCTCTCCTTCCGAACCGGTGTATCTCATCATGCCACGAGGCTGTGAGTCAGGCAGGACGCTGGTGTAGAAGCCCACCGCCTCCTCTGCTTTCCCGTTGTTCCTGCCTGTAAACATGAGGGTCGGGACCAGCTTCTGGATTATATGTTCCTCCAGGCCGCTGTATAGCTGCCACGATACACCATACCGGTCCTCGACCCATCCGTATTTCGGGCTGAAAGGATATTCACCGAGCGGCATCAGCGCCTTCCCGTCTTCAATCAGCTTTGAGTAGATTTCCTCCACTTCGCTCTGCGATGGAGTGAGGTACATCAGTGATATTGACGGATCGGGCCGGAACATGTCGCCGCCGTTGATAAGCATGAGCTTCTGACCATTTATTTCGAGCAGGACCACTACCGGATTTTCATCAGCAATCCTGGTTTCCGGAAAAACGGACATGTAAAAATCTGCCACCTTACGGGCATTGTTGTTGCACCATACTGACGGATAGATTGAGTTGTTCATTTTACTTCCCTCTGCAATTTGTTGATTTCTTCAAGCTTGTACTGAACCATATTGCGGATCAGATCATAAGGTATGGGCCTGTCAAGCGGAAACTGAACCGCACCCTTTGATGACCGGTATCCCTTCAGATTTTCACTGAAGGCGCTATTTGCCGAGGGGGTGGCATAGAAACCGAGATGGTTCCGGTTCAGCGCAAAATAGACCAGGGGTCTCCCTCTGAATTTAAAGGCAGGCATGGCATAACTGATGGATTCAACGGCCCCGGGAGCAGCCTCTCTGATTGTCTCCCTGACTTTCTGCAGCATTTCCCGCCAGTCCTGAGGCTGGTAATTTATATATTCATCAATGTTTCCCGGCTGTCTTGCGTTCATTTTATGATGTGTTTTGTCAGCTGCGCGATATAACTCTGGCATATATTATATATCAACAAAATACGGTGCCTGAATGTTGAGAGGTGTGACCAATTCCTGCCATCCGTTACCCTTTCAGGATAAATATTTTTTGTTTGCACTGACATATCTGCTTATCTTTGAACCTTTAAGGGGATAACTGTTTCTAATGTTAATGCAAGGCAACTATTGCCATATTCCACCTACCGACAAGACGCCGGAAGTCATCTTTACCGCCGACGGCACGCTCAGCATCAAAGGCAGGGCGATGGCCCTGAACAAAACGGTGCCATCGGAGAAGCTGCTCGATTGCATTGATCGTTACCTTAAGAATCCCGCCGGCACTACAACGGTAACAATTGAACTGGAATATCTTAACAGTTTCGGAACCCAGATCCTGGTTGCAGTCATAAGAAAGATATCAGAGGTCATTATCCAGGGTAAAAGACTGGTAATCAAATGGTACTATGACGAAGAGGACGATGACATACTTGAAAGGGGTCATCATATATCTGAGGCTTTTGACATCCCGATCGAATTCATCCCAACAAAGAACCACTCACTTTTCAATTGACCCTGGCAGTCACCGGCCAGTGATCTGAAATGAATACCCCCTCTTCAATTACCCTGTGCGTCTCATGCAATAACGCCTTCATGCCGTTCCGGATGAAAATATAATCTATCCTCCCTTCTCCCGGTTCATCCTTCCAGCCGTTGAATGTATAAGCCGGACCTGCGGGAGTCGTCTCCGAGACCAGGTATGAATCCATCGCCAGACCGCCCTCCTTCATGCGTTTAATTGCCAGGCTCTCCGGTGTGGCATTGAAATCGCCGGTTATAATGAACCTGTTATCCCCGGCAAGCTCTTTTACCTTTTCTAAAAGCACTCCTGAGCTCATCACTCTTGCCGAGTCGCTTATGTGGTCAAAATGAGTATTGAAAAAAAGAAGCGTATCCTTTGCAACCCTGTCATAAAGCCTGACCCATGTTGATATACGTGTGAGCGCTGCTCCCCATCCTACCGAACCCGGCACATCCGGGGTGGCTGAGAGCCAGAATGTTCCGTCTGCCAGCCGTTCAAATCTGCCGAGCCGCCAGAACACGGGGCATGCTTCTCCACCCTCCTGACCATCATCACGGCCAGCTGCCACAGACCCATACCCCGGCACAACATCATGAAGATATTCATACTGGTGCCACAGGACCTCCTGCATACCCATCAGGTCAGGGATCTGTTCGTCAATAAATGCGGCCACCTTTGCAGCACGATGAGGCCAGGCATTGTGTCCATCATCAGGGTTGTCATACCTGATGTTGAATGTCATCACATCAATGGCCGGATCATCAGCCGGTACACATGAAAAGAAAAGAATTGCGAAAAGTGCGGCGGTGATAAGTGATCTACGCATATCTTTGAAGTTTGTTTGAAACCAGGCTAAAGTTACTTTAAAATTTACATTATGTCGAAGAAACGAACCATTGCGGAGATCAATGAAAAGATCCTCAGTGGAAAGGCGGTAGTGCTGACGGCCGAACAGGTTGCAGCCATGGGTCGCGAAGCAACTCCAGCTGAGATTGCGGAAAAGGTTGACGTTGTCACCACAGGCACCTTCGGGCCGATGTGCTCGTCGGGCATGTTTATCAACTTCGGTCACACCGATCCGCCTATGCGCATGGAGAGAATCACCCTGAACAATGTGCCTGTCTTTGCCGGCATAGCTGCCGTAGATGCTTACATCGGCGCCACTGAGACCGCACTGCCTCACGACCAGTACGGGGGAGCACACGTAATCGAGGAGCTGATAGCAGGAAAGGATGTGATGATGCAGGCCACTGCCAAAGGTACCGACTGTTACCCGCGTACCGAGGTCAAAACCCTTATAAACAAGGATAGCGTCAATGAGATGATAATGTTCAATCCGCGCAACGCCTACCAGAACTACAATGTTGCGGTGAACAGTACATCAAAAATGAAATTCACATACATGGGCACCCTGCTGCCGTCATTCGGAAATGCCACATTCTCAACATCAGGAGAACTGAGTCCGCTGCTGAATGATCCCGAGATGCGGACAATCGGGATCGGCACGCGCATATTCTTCGGCGGTACCACCGGTTATGTAGCATGGCACGGAACGCAGTTCAACACCGGCAAACCGGTAAATGAACATGGTGTTCCCGTTGGCAACTCTGCCACACTGGCACTCATCGGAAATGCAAAGGAGATGAACACCAGATTCATCAGGGCGGCATACTTTGAGAAATACGGAGTCTCAATCTTCGTTGGTGTCGGCATACCCATACCCGTACTTGATGAAGACCTGGCGCGGAGGGTTATGATCCGCAACAGCCAGATAGAGACAAATATTCTTGACTATGGCTCACCCGGCCACGACCTGCTGGGACGGGCCAACTATGAGTCTCTGTTCTCAGGTGAGATATCCCTGAACGGAAAGAAGATTCGGACAGCCCCGCTCTCAAGCCTGAGGGTGGCGCGCGAGATAGCCGAAACACTGCGCCGGGAGATCGCGGCAGGACGGTTCCTGCTAACGGCTCCTGTTGAAAACTTCAAAAAAACCTCCGGCCTCAACAGCCTGGAGATCAGGCTTTAACCATTAATAATCAATTGTATTATGAAAAGCAGGAGATTTGTACTGACTTTCCCGCCCGAAGCTACGGGTGAGCCTATAACATATAACCTTATCAGGAAATTTGACATCATGGTCAACATAGTAAAGGCCGACGTTTCACCGGGCCAGGTAGGCCACCTTGTGATGGAGATGTCTGCCCCTTCCAAAGTCCTGAAGGATGGAATTGAATACATGAAACAGCAGAAAGTTGAGTGTGTTCCCATTGACCGTACAGTCACATACCGTAAGGAGCTGTGTGTTCACTGCGGCGCATGTTCGGCTGTCTGTTTTGCCGGTGCGCTTACAATGGACCGGAAATCGGCAGAGTTGGTATTCGAGCCTGAGAAATGCGTGGTCTGCGAGCTCTGTCTCACAGCCTGCCCGCTGAAATTATTTGAAATCGATCTTGGCTAAGAGCTCAGCATATCAGCCGCGGCTGTACCGCGAAGCAATGGGCAACAGCCGGTGGACAAGCTTCCGTTCCGTTTTCCGCGAAACCGACCTGTGGGTGGCAATTGACAGCAGCCACTACCGTAAGGAGGCTGAACGGTTTACCATGGACCGGATTCTGTTTTACAGGAGGCTGCTGGAGGAACATATTAAACTGCACCCGGAGTTCAGGGATTCGCTGACTCCGGTTGTGGCGCCGGGGGGTGTTCATCCGCTGATACAGGAAATGAGCGATGCCGCTCTTGCAGCAGGCACAGGGCCGATGAGCGCCGTGGCCGGGGCTATGGCTGAATATATCTGCAGGGACCTGCTTGAGGAATCCGGGGCCGATGAGGTGATTATAGAAAACGGAGGCGACATATTCATGAAACTGGCGGCCCCTGCAACGGTGTCGGTATTCGCAGGAGACTCACCCCTTTCTGAGAAGATAGCGCTTCAACTGTTGCCCGGTGAGACACCACTGTCACTATGCTGCTCATCCGGAACTGTAGGTCATTCGCTGAGCTTCGGGGTGGCTGATGCATGCATGATTGCCTGTCACAGCGGAGCGATGGCAGACGCCTGTGCCACCGCTTTCTGCAACAGGGTGAAAAACCAGGAAATGGTCAGTGAGGTTACCGAAAAGGCCCTGAAAGTTCCTGAGATACTCTCTGTAGTGATCATTGCCGGCGATAAGGTCGGCCTTGGGGGCACCCTGGAATTTAAGGTGGTGTGACATATGTCCGGATGGCAGGCAGAGATGAGTGATACCTCCAGGTGAGGCAGCCAGAGCTGAGTGATACCTCCCGGTGAGGCAGCCAGAGCTGAGTGCACCTTCTCCGGTCATCCCCATCAACGATTTCAGATCTTCGGCGGGTAGCCGGTCACATCCCTGATCTGCTCATAAAGCGGCTGGAGATGGCGGTACATCTTCGAATAAACCTTTTCATACAGTTCACTGTAGATCTGCACATTATGAGGGTCAGGCATGAACCCGTCACCCCTCCTGGTCATTGCTCCCACCGCTGCCGGGAAGTCGCTGTAATACTTCATCCCCACAGCTGCGTTAATCGCTGCTCCCAGGGCGGAAGTCTCGTAAGTGTGCGGTCTGAAGGTCTCCAGGTTGAATATATCTGCAGTGATCTGCATGGCCTGTCTGCTCTGCGAACCTCCCCCTGATACAACTACGCTTTGTGCAGGCACCCTGGTACGTTTTACCGTACGGTTAAGTCCCTCTTTAAGTGAATAGGTCAGGCCTTCAAGTATGGCCCGGTACACATGTGCACGGGTGTGGACGTCGCCAAATCCTATGATTGCACCTTTTGCTTCCGTTCCGGGCACCTTGACGCCGGGCGACCAGTAAGGTTGGAGAACCAGGCCCATTGACCCTGCCGGCACATCATCAACCATTGCATCGAAGAACGTTTCCGGATGGCGCCCGGTCTGCTCTGCCATCTGTATCTCCTTGAGGCCGAACTCCTTCTTGAACCAGCTGATCATCCAGTAACCCCTGTAAATCTGCACTTCGGTGTTGAAGCAGTCAGGGATGGCGCTGGGGTATGACGGAAAGAACGGTATCACCTCATGATACCTGCTGTGGGTTGTCTGCACCGTTGCCGTGGTGCCATAGCTCAGGCATGCCACCTCGGGGCTGATGACGCCGGAGCCAAGTACCTCGCTGGCTTTGTCGGCAGCAGCAGCTATCAGTGGCAGGCCGGCTGGGATACCGGTCAGCTCCGAAGCTTCGCGACTTATTGTCCCCAGCACTTCTGACGGTTTGACCAGATCAGGCAGCTTATCCCTGTCTATCGGAAACATCTTATAGTTCATGTGCTGCCTGTCGGTCCACTTCTGCGTCTTGTAATCGAACGGCAGGTAAGCCACCGTACATCCTACAGAATCCCTGTATTCACCTGTCAGCGCCCAGGTCAGATAGCCGGAGAGAAGAAGATACCTGCTTGTTTTCTCCCAGATCTGCGGTTCATTCTGCATAATCCAGTTGCACTCGCCGTTCTTGACGGCAAAATGAACCGCCTCCCTCATGCCGACGAGCCTCAGGGCAAGATCCATCATCGTTCCCGGATACTTACCCACTGCACTCAGCCTCTGGTCGAGCCAGGTGATGGCGGGACGGAGCGACTTCCCCTCAGAATCGAGGTTGATGAGTGTTGAACGCTGTGATGTGAGTGTCACCGCCTTTATACTTTCCTTTTTACAGGTTGTCTCGCTGAAGAGTTTACGCAGCGACTCGAACATCTTGTCCCTGAAGTATTCGGGATACTGTTCGGCCCATCCCGGGGCCACCGAGAAATAAGGCTCGATTTCAACCTTTGCCAGCTGGAGCACGTTGCCTTCAAGATCGATGAGCACGGAGCGGACCGATTGTGTGCCGAAGTCTATTGACAGAATGAGATCGTCAGATGTTTTCATGGTCAGTTTATGGGAAGCCGGTCTTTGTGACTGAGTTCAATGTTATTCTTATCTGGTTACTGGCATCACGGTCTTCCGCCGGACTTGCCTGGTCACAGAAATCCCAGTGTGCCGCCGGGATTCATTATGTTATTCGGATCAAGGTGTTTCTTCACTGCCCTGAGCAGTTCCATTGAGCTCCTGCCCAGATGCCCCTCCATCCATGGCGCCAGCACCCTTCCCACACCGTGATGATGTGAGATAGAGCCACCGTGCTCCAGTATGGTTTCCACAAGCCCGTGGTGAAAAGCCGTAAAATCATGCTTCTCATTTCCTTTGTCCATGGGACTCAGAAAGGTAAAATAGAGGTTGGCACCGTTCTCATAAACATGTGATATGTGAATCATCATGAACGCCTTCGGCCTTCGTGAAACATAATCATGTGCCGCCTTCCAGACTTTCAGCAGGTTCTCCCAGGTAACAGCAGTCTCAAGGGTGTCAGTCATGATCCCAAGGTCCATCAGCGGATCACGCATATAAGCGCTTGAATATCTCTGTTCCAGCCACTTCCTAACCGGAGAGGTTCCTATATACATCCCTTTCCAGGCCCTGGCTTTTCTTTTTATCTTCCTTATAACGAACCGTGCGTAGCCCCTCTCACCTTCCACTGTCACGAACATCAGGCAGCGGCTGCCCTTCCTGAATCCCAGCATCTGCAGCGCCCTGTCTGCAATGGTGCCGTCGAATCCGCTTGTCCGGAATGCAATATCAGTTTCGTCGGGATCGGATATTCGGAACAGGTGGGGTTTACCGCATTCCGCCTGTATGATGGTGCGCATAGCCTCAACCGCTGCTTCAAATGATCTGAAGATGAAAGCGGCAGAGGCTGTGTTCCCGGGGGCATAATTGAAGATGTGGAGTGTGGCCTCGGTGATCACCCCCAGTGTTCCCTCGGCACCGGCGAAGAGCCTGAAGATATCCCAGCCCTGTGCTGTGCGGGGAAAATCTTTCGTCTCTATGATCCCTGCGGGTGTTACTGCCTTCACGGCCACAAGCATATCCTCAATCTTTCCATACCCTGTTGATGCCTGTCCTGCCCCCCGGGCAGATATCCATCCTCCCACGGTTGAATATTCAAATGACTGCGGGAAGTGGCCGCAGCTGTAACCCTGCCTGTTGAGCTCCTCCTCCAGCGCCGGCCCGTACATGCCGGCCTGCACGGTCACAGTCTTGTTGACTTTATTGACTGCGAGCACCTTATTGAGATGTTTAGTGAGATCGAGGGCAATGCCTCCGGCAGGTGCGCGTACTGCACCCGTGACCGAAGAGAGTCCGCCGGCAGGTACAACGGCTATCGCCTCGCTGCTGCAGTACCTTATAATTTTTTCTACTTCTTCATGGGTTCGGGGAGCCACTACAGCATCAGGGGGATCAGGCACGAGACCAAGACGCAGGTCAAGCAGCTCTCCGTAAAACTTTCCGCATGAAAAACGAGCCCGAGACAGGTCATCCGCAAGTACGTTCTCCGCACCCGACACGCTCCTGAAAAAGTCAAACTGCACCGGCTTGAGCATCGGAGGTTTCTCAAGCCTCACAGGCTCTGTTCCCGGCAGGTGCCTTCCCTTAAAATCCTCATCCGACAGCCCGAATTTCTCCCTGATCAGGTCAGCCATATGATGGCTGATGCCCTCCTCCCTCTTGTCTCCCCACTTCAGGATGTGACGGTAACTATTCTCTTTGTGCATGTTGTCAGAATAAATCATAAACTCTCATGAGTGAAGCAATCTCATCCTCTTTCCTTCTTTCGTTCCATCCCATCATGCCGGCAGCCAGCGATGCGATCTTATCAATCACAGCCTTGCCGGGATTTCCCAATGTGCCGATGCCGGTCCTCCGGAGCATTATATCCCTCAGGGTCTTGGCGCTCTCGTACTGTATCGCGTAAACCACCTCAGCCAGTATCTCGCCGTCATGACTTACCTCTTCGGCAAACCTGGGATTACTGCGGGCAATGCGGAAGACAACCTGGCTCTCAGTGCCGTAGTTACGGCTCACATACTCCACAGTATTGCGGCTGAAGTCCTTGTAGTTCAGGTGCTGCCTGATCATAAACTGCTTCATGTCACGGATCTCGCAACCCGAGAGATACAGGTTATCAGAGACGGGGTCCGACAGGGTCCGGCTGAGCTTTACCGAGATCAGCCTCAGCACCTCGCGGGCAAGGCTGCGGCTGGTTGTGTACTTGCCTCCCTCGACGGTGATCATCCCGTCTATTCCGTCAACGGCATTGTCATATACTTCATATTTCCTGGACGTTTCATAGGAGCCCTTCGTCTGGTCATCAACCAGCGGACGAAGGCCGCCATAGGCATGGATTATATCTTCACGCGAAATCTTCCGGCCGTAATTGGTGTTCACATTTTCAATAATCTCATCAATACTTTCCATTGATACCTTGTACTCATCGGGGTCACCCAGGAACTCCTTGTCGGTTGTGCCGATGAGCGAGTGTTCGCGCCAGGGCATTATCATCATATGACCTCCGTCAGCCTTCTGCAGCGAGACCACATGATTGCCGGCGATTTTCTTCGTGATTATATGGATCCCTTCCGACCGTTTGACGCGGTGTTTAGACTCTCCATCGCCGGCGGCGAGGCTCAGTATCTTGTCAGCCCATGTGCCTCCGCAGTTGACTACCAGTCCGGCATGAACCTCCCTGGTCCTGCCGGTGAAGATATCTTTCACCCTTACTCCTGTAATCTTCCTCCCATCACCAAATACGAATCCTTCCACGGGGGTATAATTGGAGACCGAGGCGCCGTATTCAGCAGCCGACTTGATGAAAGCCAGTGTCAGTCGCTCGGGGAAGATACTCTGATAATCAAAGAAATAGAAGGCATTCCGCAGGTTTTCCTTCTTCAGGTTGGGTTCCACCCTGATTGTTTTCCTGTGGTTTATCAATCGGTGGTTCTCCAGTTTCTTGCTTCTGTCCCATGTGTCTTTCTTATCGTAGGAGAGGGCGTCATAGAGGTACATACCCATCAGCATCTTCCAGATATTCCCTCTCCATCGCTTGTACATGGGCAGGATGAAAGGGAGCGGGTAGACGAAATTCGGGGCTATATTGCCAAGTATCCGTCGTTCGCGGAGCGATTCGCGTACCAGTTTCAGTTCGCCATTGGCGAGATAACGGAGTCCGCCGTGGATGAGTTTCGAGGTGGCAGCAGAGGTGGCGCCGCCATAGTCTTTCTTCTCGAAGAGTGCTACCGAGAGGCCACGTGCAGCCGCGATATAAGCAACGGCTGCACCGGTGATGCCTCCGCCGACAATAACCAGGTCAAACTTATCAGGCCCCCCTTCTTCAATATACCTTTTAAGCATAATTGATCAGTCAGTTTAAAACGACGCTGTAAGTTAGTCGAAAAAGCCGA
>ERZ795055.1061-NODE-1061-length-23204-cov-4.225798_pt1 | contig 23204 bp, 25 predicted proteins | sample MGYA00375139_ERZ795055 | MGnify/ENA primary metagenome ERZ795055 (study PRJEB30184, sample SAMN05720283) | anaerobic digester metagenome | isolation source: active sludge of municipal wastewater-treating anaerobic digesters | place: USA | collected 2015-01-23 ... | reverse complement strand
TACACAACGCACAACACTCTTTCCCTACACGACGCTCTTCCGATCTCCGCGGTGTCCGCCACCAGGTCCGGGGCCACCGAGGCCACCCGGATGGCGGCCACGGCCAGGGCGGTCTGGTGCACCTCGTGGAACCAGCTCCCGTCGGGCGCCTGGCGCTCGAGCAGGTAGTCGACCGCCTCGGTCACCGGGGCGCCGCTCACGTCCCGGGTCTTCAGCGCGAGCAGCGCGAGCGCGGTCTCGTAGACCGTGCTGAGCTGCAGCCCATAGCCACCGTCGATCTGCTGCTGGCCAAGGAGCCAGGTCGCGCCGGCCTGTGCCTGCGCCTCGGTCTGCGAGGTGTCCGCCAGGGCGTCCAGGGCGAGCAGCACCTGGGCGGTGGCCTCCACGCTGCACACGCCATCCGCCGTGGCCCAGCAACCTTCGGGCCGCTGCGCCTGCTGCAGGTAGCCACTCGCGAGGGCCTCGACCTCGGGGTGGCCGTTCCCCACGGCCAGGAGCGCCCGGAGCGTGAGCGCGGTGTCCACCGGGCTGCTCCTGAAGCCCGCCCCGAGACCCCAGCCGCCATCATCGTTCTGCCAGCCGAGCAGCCGGTCGCGGAGCGCGAGCGCCCGGAGGTCGGCCCGCGGGAAGGCCAGGATGGCCCGGGCCAGATCGTCGGTGCCCTCGAGCTGCCGGCCCACCAGCCAGTCCTCGGCCCGCTCGACCGAGGTGTCGGCCTCCGGGTAGGCCCGGAGCGCCAGGACCGACTCCTGGGTCTCGCGGACCGCCGTGAGCGCGTCATCCGACCAGCGGCCCTCCGCGTCCTGGTGGGCTTGCAACCAGGCCAGACCCTCCCGCACCTCGGGCGGCGTGTCCCTGGGCTCGAGCGGGTCGTCCGGGGTGCCCGGGTTGGTCGCCAGGTCCTCGATGAGCACGGGGTCCACGACCACCTGGGCGCGGCCGTCGGTCAGGCTCGAGAACCACCACACCCAGTGGGTCATGATCGAGCGGACCATGGCGGCCTCTTCGCCCTGGTACCCGCCCGGGCGGGTGACCAGGACCACGGCCACGCGGAACTCCTTCTGCGCCTGGGCCGCGGCCGGGAACCGCTCGCCCTCCACCGCGATGATGTCGTCGATGGTGACCACCCTGGGGGTGGCCGCGATGGTGACGTAGGGCGCCGGCAGGCGCTCCCGGTTGATCTCGGGGTTCTCGAGAAGCACCATGGGCGGGACCTCGGTGCGGTCCAGGACGCCCAGCAGGTACAGGTCGAGCGGGTTGTAGTAGAGCCGGCCTGGCAGCGAGGTGTAGGTGCCGTCGCCGTTGTCCTGCCAGGGGTTGCCCAGCATGGTCGAGCCGGCGCTGTCCAGCAGGAAGCTCCAGTGGACCCGACGGAGACCACCTGAGTCCTTCACCCCGAGCAGATCGTCGCTCGGCTGCCCATCCTTGAGGAAGCGCACGCGAGCCGCGAAGCGATGCAGGAGCTCGTGGCTGAGGGTATCCAGGGTGTCGCCGAACCCGGGATCGAACGGCGAGGAGGCCTTGCGGTACACGTTGCCCATGGTGATCAGGCCCTGGAGCACCCCGCCGCTTCCATAGTCGGCCGAACGATCCTGGAGCTCCTGGCCGAGGCCCAGGACGTTGTTGCGCGCCGACGTGTAGAAACCAACCGCCTCGTACTGCTCCCCGGCGGCCTCGCCGATGGGCATGGCGAAGTCGAAGTTGGTGAAGAAGACGATGAAGTCGTAGGCGTCCTGGTGGGTCTGGAAGAGCGCCTGGGCGATGGCCTGCTGGGCAAGGTGTCCGTCCTGGCTGTCCTCGAAGTCGAAGCCGCCGGTCCACTCGATCACCGCCACGCCGTCGACGGTCTCGAGGGTGTCGGCGCCGGCCTGGGCCGCGGGGGCCCAGGTCATGACTGCGAGCAGCAGGAGGAGAAAACTCAGACCCCGCAGCCCCAGCTTCGGACCCATCCCACAGGCGCACTTCGACGCTCTCATGGAGACACCTCGCGGCGGTGGATGCACGGCCCCACGCTTGGTGACCTCTCCCGCAACCTGGCTGTGAAGACTTCCCCGATGTGGGAGCCATCATACCACAGCGCAGTGACGCCCGCGGAACGGAAAAGTTCGCACTAACAATTACTTACAATCGATTTCGGGACACCGGACAGCGGGAGTTTCAGGACGCTGGAGGAGCAAGCACAAGGCCCCGGCCATGCACTGTACGGAGCCATCTCGGGCTCCTGGCGGAGTCGCCGAGCTTCTTGCGGAGTTGCAGGACGAGCACATCCAGAGACCGAGTGCTGGGGTCGAGGCCGGCCTCGCGCAGGACCTCGATGAGTTCGGCCTTGGGGACGACCTCGCCGGGCCGCCGGGCCAGGGCCGCGAGCAGCACGAACTCGGCGCCGGTGAGCACCAAGCGGTCCCCCGCCAGGCTGGCCTCGCGGCTGGTCGTGTCCAGGCGGAGCGGACCCACGACGAGGAGGTCCAGATCGACCTTTGCGCCGATCGCAAGCGCAGCCGCCCGGGACGACCGGAGCCGGGCCTCCACCCGAGCCATCAGCACGGCGGGATCGAACGGCTTGAAGATGAAGTCCTCGGCGCCGTCCGTGAGGCCCTTGGCCTCCTCGCCAGGCATGATCCGCCCGGTCAGGATGATGATCGGCACGTCGCAGCAGGGCCGGACCTGCCTGAGCACGTCCATGCCGTCGATGTCGGGCAGGCCGAGGTCGAGAATGACCAGGTCGGGGCGCTCGCCGACGATGCGCTCCACGGCCGCGAGGCCGCTGTCCTCGATCTGGACGTCGCGCTTGCCGCCGTCGGCCACCAGCTTGGCCAGGTGGGCGGCCATGACAGGGTTGTCCTCGACGACCAGGATGCGGTTCCGCGATGTCTCGCCGGGCGCTGTTTGACTGTTCACCCCTCGTCCCCCGGTCCCCCCGGTTGATGTTCCTCGACGCGATGGAGTCGCAGGATCGGTTGTAGGCCGAACCGCCCGCGGGATCAAGGAGGGTCTCAAGGTGGCGCATGAGCGCCACGATAAACAAGTTGTTGTAGAGACCTTGCGGACTGTCGAGCCAAGGCACCCAGGTAGGCCAATTAGAGTTTCGATCCCGCCCAAAACCACTTGGAATTGCTATCGAAAAGCTATCGAGCCGCCGGACTCAGGATCGAAATTATCAACTAACTACTCAAAATAGCTACAATATTTTAGGATTTTGAGTCCCGTGCGTCTGCCAGTTTCGCCACGCCGGCCGAACAAAAACCTTTACTACCAAAGAACTTAGGTGCCGGTCAAGGAGTAACTTCAAGCTGCTTTTCTGCCATGGGATCGATATTCGGAGTTTCGATCCCATGACTTTGGCCTCCGTTGACGACCTTGAGCAGTGCCCGTGCCCGGACTCGCTCGTCAGTGCCCGGGGCGATGTAGTGCCTCTTGGTGACTCCGTCGTCTGCGTGTCCGATCTCCCTGGCGACTACGTGGGACGCGACTCCGGCTTCCCGGGCGAGCGTTGCGAAGGTGCCCCGTAGGCCTTGTGGCGAGACCCTCGGCACCCCTGCCAGGTCGCAGATGCGCCAGCAGTGGTGGTGTGGCCATTCGCGCCTCCTGTGCCCTGGGGTGGCTTCTGAGGGGAATAGCCACTCCTCAGGCCTCTTGTCCTGGGTTTTGGCTGCCAGGAGGCCTGCGACCGGTTCGGGGACCTCGTAGTAGCGCTCTGCGGAGGTGGTCTTTCCGTGGTCGATCCAGAGCAGAACGCCATCACTGCCGATGTCGATGTCCCGCACGCGTCTTTCCAGGATTTCGCTGACCCGCAGCCCCAGGATCAGGATGGTCGCCAACGCCAGTGCTGCTTCGTCGCCCGCCTTTGCGAGTTGCAGTGCTTGGGTGAAGAACGTGCGGGCCTCGCCTCTTCGGAGTTGTGGCTTTCCTCGCTTGCGGCGGCCTGTGCCCTCAACGCTTTCGGCTGGGGAGTGCTGCACGAGACCTTTTTTCACGCACCATCTCCAGAACGTCTTGTTCTCGTTGAGTTCGTTGCGGTGCGTGTCAGCAGCCACCTTCTCGGCCACTCGCTGGGCGTAGGCATTCGCCATCATGGTTGGAGTGACGTCCGCTACTGGCATGTCTTCTTTGTTGAAGACTTGGATGCGGCGCATCGTGCGTTCGATGCTGGAGGGCCTGTTGCCCCTCTGCTTTAGGTGTTGTTCGTACATTGCTAGCGCCTTGCTCAGGGTCAGTCTTCCTGGAAGCCTTCGCCGTGCCGCCCGCGCGGCCTTCGCTGCTTCATCTTCTCTTGAAAACGTTTCCACATGGCGTCGCCCATCTGGTCCGACGAGGACAACTCGCCAGCGTCCTGCTCCTTCGGGGTACGGTCCGCGGACACGGTACTGCCCGACTTTCGGCCGCGCCATCGTCCAGCCCTCCTTTCTCCCGGGCGCGGCAGACCAATGCCAGGGAGTAGTATACCACGGCGCCGCGCCAGTTCATCAAGGAGATCCTCCAGGAGGCCCATGCTTTGAGCAGCGTCCGCGATGCTTTCCACGGCCTTTTTCGGGCCTTCTGCGGCAAGCTCGATCGGTCGCTGCTCCTCATCACGCACCCGACTACCTCCACTTCAGGAGCATTCCATCTTCGGAGGCATTCCTGTACGCGCTGAAACCGGGAGGCACCCTGCGTGAGAGCTGCTCATTCCAGCTTTCACGCAACAGTCCCAGGACGGCAGGAGCGAGCTCGTCGGCGTCACTGAATGTGCAGGTACGCCTCAGGAAGGGAACGAAGCCTACTAGGATTTCAAGGCCGACCTTTCGTACAAGCTCGGCTGCTGGCCTACCATCCCCTGTCACTTTTCCAGCCAGGAGTAGCCGTGTTAGTGCGTCAGCAAGTACAAGGCCGCTTGAAGAGTAGCCTTGAGGCGTCTCAACACCTGGCAGGCCACCTTGAGGAGGTGTTGTTTGGGCGCAGATGCTTCTTGGGATTCCGTTGTGGTCATACAGCCTTGCTGCCAGGTGGTGGTTTCTTTTCCAGGAATGGTTTCCGGTCCTGGCCCATTCGGGAAACACCCCAGACGAAGGGATAACCCGGACCAAATTGTAATCTTCGGCTCTTACTGCGTTGATTCCTTGCGCTTCCAGCCATTCCCGCGCGTTGGGGTTGTCCATGACTGGCGTGGATTGGCGCCAGAGCTTCTCAACCTCTACTCGTGGAGGATGGCTGAGTATCTTCATGGAGACTACCTGGCTTTTCACGACTAACTCTGCCGGTCCTTCTGGCGGAAGCAGGAAGTACCTGATGACTTTCGGCTCATCGAACGACACTCCCTTGAAGACTCTGCTGCTCTGACTTAGGAGCATTTCGTGCCTGAACCACGCCTCATCCTTCCTCTTCTTGTTTTCTTTCGCGTGGAAGCAGGTATTCTTCGACACTGACGACCTCCACTTCTTCTCTGCCTAGTTGTTTCGTGATGCATTTCAGGTTTTTCGTGCTTGTGATGATGATTGTTCTCTCCGCACCAGCCTGTTTGTTCTTTTTGGTTCTTTCTTGGAGGTTCTTGGAGTTGCCGTTTGCGATCTCGACTGCGACCCAGCCATGCCTGCCCGGAGATTCCAGTCCAAGGTCAGCATCGTGGAATTCCTTGCGAACAACATACCCTTCCTTTTTGAATTGCTGTGCTGCGAGATGAGCATGGACACGGTGTTCTAAACCTCCGCGGCCACCGAGCATGACGGGCGTTATCCCAGGATAGTGCTGCTTCAAGTACTCGAGGCCTTTCCTTGTGGGTTCGAGTAGTACTGGCTGCCTGCCCCTACCCTTGAAAAGTCGGCACGTGCATGCTTGGACGAGGCCGTTTTCTTCGAGGTGCTTCTTTGCGTTGTTGCCCTGCTCGACCTGGACGCCAACCTCCTCGTAGGCCTTCGTGACTGGCATGATGGGGTGTAGGGCTGCGTGTTTCAGCAGTGCCAAGGCTCCAGGTACCAGTGGCGAGAACAACAGCTGTTCCTTCACCCTCTGCTTGGCGGTGGTGGCAGGTGCCGGCAGGCTCGCTCCGGCTTGGCTTGAGTACTGCTTGATTCTGTCAAGGAGTGATTGTGTGCGTTCCTGCCTATCCTTTTCTGGCTCTGGTTTGAAGTCTGGCTTGTCGAGCTGGCAGAGTAGTGGCTGGTTGTACTTGTACGTGGTGATGACCGCCTGGCCGACTTGCAGGTTGAGCTTGGCCCAGTCCTCCTGCTCCCTGCTCAAACCCATCGACGCTGCCGTTTGGTGGAAAAACCTTCCGTCACCGGGCCGAAGCGCTACCTTGGTGGCGGTGTTCGCACCGAAGTAGTGAGGGAAAGCTGTCTGTGTCGCTGCAACAAGGGAATGCCCTCCGCTTCTTTGTGTGCAGATCATCTCTTCCAGTACGTGGCTTCCGTAGTCAGCGCTTTGACGTTCCCGGTCCAGGCTGAGTAGGTATCTGCTTTCATCGACCAGGGAGACGGTTCGGAGGTTGTCGCGGTGGCCGTGTGCGATGTTGTATTCGTACACGGTCCACATCATCCAGGCGATGACGAGTGCGTTTACTGACTGGTCTCCAAGGTTCATCAGCAGCACCAGTTTCTCATCTGCGTGCTTTGCTGGCTGGAATCCTGACCTCAGGTCTTTGGCGTTTCCGAAGCAGTGGCACAGGAAGTCGAACACTCCGACAAGCTTAGACACCTGTTGCTGCGTGAGGCCGCTACCTCTTCCTGCCTTGAGTTCGCTCATTGTGTTTCGTACTTCTTGGAGCGTCGGGTTTTGCCCTGCGCTGTAGTACTCGGCTAGGATTCTCGTGATGGCAGTCCTGCTCCATAGCAAGTAGAAGGTGCTCGCGACGATGTCAGCGAGTCTTGCAGCCTGAACTTCTGGTGAAAGGTACTCTCTTCTTTCGAAAAGGCTCGGGAGGCATTTTGTAATTCTCAGGTTCGTGAATCCAGGAAGCTGCGTGTTGACTTCGTCTCTGATGTTGAATACCCAGCAACCAACGTCCTGTAGTTTGGCAATGCCTATGGCTAGGTGGGTGAGCAGCATTGTCTTGCCCATCCCGGTGCCGCCGACGATTCCGAGTCCTAGAGGCAGCGCCCCTTCCAAGTCTAGGTGAAGCGCTTGCTCCTGCTTTCCGACTATTCCGAGCCTGAACTTTCCCTCTTCGAACTTCAGGAAGGCTTGTGCTGATGGGTACTCGAACGGTCTGCCTAGTCCCATGGCCTGCTGCGCTAGAAGCTGGTGGAACTCATCATCGTTTGTTATCTTGTTCCTTCGACAGTAATCCCGCAGCAAGGAATCTTGGCCGGTCAGTGCTGCTTGAATGCGCAAGGCGCGCAAGGCTGGAGTCAGTCTTCCCCTGCGCTCATCCTCACGAAGCTCCATCAGGACTTTCGCGGGTAGTGCTATTCCTTGGTCATGCAATCCTGCACCCACTTACTGTTCGCCTGGTCAGCATGAGTCTCGAAGTGCTTCTTGCAGAATACCAGGCCGGGTTCTCCCTTCGCTTGCCTCATGCATGCCGGGCAAAGCTGCGTTCCGCACACACAGCAGTAGTGGCATTCCTCAACGTGCTTTGCGCAAAGAAGTGCCCTGCAGTCCGGATTCTGGCACCTGCCAGCCGGGGGCTTGTATCTCAAGTCAGTATCGAAAGACGACAGAGCGCCGCAGCAGCCGCACTCCAGCACAACAACGCTCGAACGCCTGACGTATCCCTGTACTTCAACGCAGTCCTGCAAGGAGTGCGTGACAACAACTTCCTCATCCCTCGCAGGCTTTTTAATCGTGTATGTCTTCTCTTCGGAAGTGCTCGGCGCCTGGCATTCTCTCTCGGATTCGCTGCTCATGGCATCTTTCTCCGTTATGGCTTTCCGACGAAAGAGCGTAGTCGGCTCATGATGCTGCTCGTCTCGAGGATGATTGCCTTCCAGTTCGCTACCAAGGCAGGCACGGAGCGCAGCTCGAAAGGCATGTACCTGCCGTATTTCCTTGCGTAGTCATTCATCAATTCTGCAATCTCGTCGAAGTTTTGCTGGTCAACCATGGTGGCAAAGACGTATTCGATGTATGCGTGAACCTGCTCCTGCTCCAACTGCTCAGCCACAACATCAAGCGTTCTCTTCAAGCCGCCATTGGTTCCTCGCCTACAGTCGTCGTACACGTGTTTGAGGCTCAGACCACGCCCTTTCAGGGCATCCTCAGCCCTGCTGAAAGCGACGTCCTCAGGCAACTCCACCCGACACGTCACACTAAAGAAATGCTGTACAAAACGAGAAAGCACCTCGACAAGCTCCCGAAAGCTGCTGGCCGTGTTACTCTTCACTTGAAAGTTATGTCTTGCCAACGCACACAGACTGCTGACCTTCTCCGCAATGGTCTGCGGATCGACCAACTCGCCAATGCGATTGAAATCTGCCATGCTTCCTACTTCCCATCCTCACCAAGAGCGGACTCCAGCACACCAACAATAGATTCTCCCGATACAGGAGCCAATTCGTAAACGGCCTGCGCCCTCTTCCCCTCAACCCTCACCAAGCCCTTCTTCCTCAATTCTCTCAGGACCGCTGCGGCACGCTTGGACTCAACACCAAGCCTACTCGCCACCTCCCGACAACGGACCCTGCCGCTCTCACGAACAATCTCCAAGACTTCACTATGGAGAGTTTCCCTGTCGGAACTCGAGAAACGTCCGACCTTCCCGCCCGCACTACACCCGTTAATTCCGATAATCCTTACCAAGTCAGCCAGCTTCGCCTCCATCAACCAAGGCAACCAACCCTCCTCCCTCGCCAACTCCTCCATGTCAGTCCAAGAACCAAGCTCAACACCCCTAATGCGGTGCTCAACGAACCTCTCAATCGCCCTCTTCTTCCCACCAACCTCCTCCAACAGAAATGCCAACAACGTAACCTCAGAAACACTCCCCTCGCTCATGACAACACCTCCACAATCCTAAAAAAGATCCCCACGGATCTTCTCCATCGCCAAGAAGTCCCTAACAGCCTTCAAACCAACAAGCTCCCTTCTCTTACGCTCCAAACACCACCCCCTAAAAGAATCCAATCCCTCCCCACCAAACAACAACCCCTCGAAGTGAAGTTCGCCCTCAAGCTTACGAATCAAATAATCATAATTGAGAACTGCATCTTTCAAACACTTCACCTCCCTAAGAAACATTCGACAACTCCTTTCCAATAGAGCGCGAATGAGCTCAACCCCGAGCCTTATTGCCTATTTTTCTTGCTCTATCTTTCTTTATGCCTCCTAGCGATGCACTTCTTCAGAACTTCTTATATTGTGCCATCGCGTATTTTTCCGGCAAGCCCTTGTTTCTGTATTTGTTTGTCTATATATGCAACTATTTACAGTCCACAATGCTTCTATTTACGTTGATATACTTCTATTTTGCGCATGACTTCGCCAGTCTATCGTTTCTGATTCCGAAGCATCGCCAGTTGGCTTCTAGTGCTACGGTGTCTTAGATTCTTAGACCAATCCGACCGTAACGTCGTGTCTTTTCATCCTGCATTAGATTAACATAAGGTTATTCTTTCGAGTTGTCTGTAACCCAGGTAACGCATCGTTAATGGCAATTATCAACGACCTTCAAGGCCAACTGTTTTCGACCATGCACTTCCTGGAGCGATATAAACAGACAGATCGGGCCGGATGACTTCGCCATCTTCATCTGCACGATACATTTATATTTTTCAACTTTTTCAGGTTCCTCCACTTTGCTGCCTATAGACAAAAACATGAAAAACCGCTATACTGTCAGACATGAACGCGAATCGCTTGAACAGTCAGTCAGTGCCTTATCTGCCGATTCCTGCCCCGTTGGCGCTCCAGAACCTCTCACGGACGCAGAACTTCCCTTACAACAAGAAGTTGCGGATTCTTTACCCTTGGATTGTTATAATGAGAATTGGATGACCATCGCTATGCATAATTTATCCGCTGAAGACAAGGCATTTGTTCAAGATGTCATCGCTCGTGCAAGGTTTCACCATTGCAAGCCTGGCATGATAGCAAACATGCTCGCCAATCGCCCAAGAACAGTTGAAAGCATCTTGAGCGAACTATTCGCAACCGGTAAATTCAATCGTCTTGAAGGTTACAATACAGCCGCAAGCATCCCCGATGACCATGCATACAAACTCATTAATGATATCATTCGCAATACGAACCGGTACCTCAGCAGACATCTCGGCGACTACTTCAAACAAACAGGCAAAATAGCCATAGTCAAAGTAGACAATCCACCACCTTCTTTACCAAAGAAAAAGGCCACCTGCGGATGGCTAGTAGAAGAATACAAGAAAGAAGCAGAATGCCAAATGGATTCTGATGCAGCTACCAATCATGATGCCGATAAGGCCTCCTCCCCACCCGTCATTTCAGGAACATTCATTCAACATGCTGACTATGTTCAGTCTTTCTCGGCCGATAACAACGTTATCCATATTGACGCTCCTTTAGTCATTAATGGAAGCATCTTCGGCAACACTGATTCTGAACCAACGGAAGACTAGAACGGAAGAATTCTTGAAAGAGTATTTTGATGATAATAGTCTGCTGGCTACGTTGGCAACTGATTGCGCTATTACTCCTGAACACACATCTCGTTCATCACTTGATATTAGTCAGTTGCTGCACATGTTTCTAGAAAAACTTTCAGAACAGAACGAAGATAATACCGCAGTTAATAGCATAAACATCATTGAACGCGTCAAACAACTCATTACATTCAATGCAACAAACACACAAGTTAATATAACACTTCCTGCACATATCGACGAAAACAACATCATTTTACTTGCCAACTTCATTGCCAGTCAACTCCACAAACTTGCATCAAGAACTCTTGAGGCTTATTCAAAATCCGATAGTAACTCTGATTCAGCACCTAGTTGTTCCGGAATACCTACGTCGAGTAAGACAGTCACCTCACCGTCTCATACAATCACCAGTGAAACTGAGTCAAAGGATAAGACGGCTCTTCGCACCCACGAAAAGAGCAGCCTGCATCTAAATGATGTTGCTCCTAATGCAGTAGAAGCGCCATGCGATACGAATGTGCTCGAAACGTCACGGCTTGAACTGACATCATACGCAGAATACCTGAATGAAAGAATCGAGGAACTGCGAAGCTACAGCGGTCTTGAAGGTGTATGCGATGAGACGATAAGAAACATTGCAAGCCTAGACGCGCTAGCGAATGTATTGAGAGATTTCGGTGATTATAAGGCAGCGAAAAAGACAGTTAAGTAGTGCATACTCTCTGTTGTTAATACAAGTGACCATTCTGTTAGTAATTACTATCGTTCTATTAATTGACTGGAGACTTGTTCGATGATGCGCGTGGTTGAATTGTCGGAGTGGGAAATCGATTCAATTGTGATTGCACCTGACTCTTCTTCATCAAATGTGATCCGCAAGAAACTTGGACTAGATAATCCTGTTTTGGTTGATGAGATTCTCGTTGAACTCTGGAGCACCAAACCTCTCGAAGCAGATTACCAGGCCATGAAGACCTGCGGTTCGCAAGACCGTTACACCTGGTTTCTTGAACACGTACTGCTGCCAGCTGGATGGCAATTAGTATCAATCAGCCATCAACCTGCAATGCAAAGTCCACTAGGCTTTGGTTTTACAGGCCCAAGACGATCCTGGACACTAATACGCCAGTTGCCTTAGTGCCTAAGCCTCGGCGGTATTGTCACTTATTCAGTCGCTCCTTGTTCTATTCATTTTTTATTTCGTACTACCAAGCCATTGTAGCATTGTTGCGAGGATTGTGATTGTGGATCTTGCATCTTCTCTTGTCCATTCAAACTTTGCAGTGGTGTCGTCGGAGTGGTGCGCAGCACTTGTAAGAATATATAAAGCTCTTCTGACCAGTCGTATCCTATCTTCTTTGAGAAGGACTCTGGTTTTGTCAAGAAGTTCCTTCCATTCCTTAGCTACGAGCTCCGTGTCACCCATAGCTTTATGAAGTTGTTCGAGGACCTCCCTACAAGCGCTCATTGAGTCTTTGTAGTTTCCGTTCATCATGGCTTTCTGGGCGGAGGAGAGGTGTTCTGCTGCTTGTGCGAGTTCTGGGTGGGTGTTCTTTTCCGGAAGGGGTACTTCGAGGAGCATGTATTTTGCGTACCCGAGTTGTGCGAGTATTTCAACCCATGTTCCCTGGTTGATGTTGTGGTGGAGGTCTTGATACAGTTGTTGAGCTCCATTCTCTTTTAGTAATGCTGTTCCCCAGATTGTGGCAACAAGGTAGATTTCGCCGCCATTGCGCAGAGCTTCGATTGCCTCGAGGCTTCTTCCTTCTAGGTCTACTTCAAAGTCACAGCTTGCTTCTGTAGAGTGGTTAGCTGGTTTGAGGATGCGGTCGCCTCTGCTTGGTGTCATCTTTCCGATGACATGGTCGTTTCCCTGGTTCTTTAGCTTTAGTTCGCCTCCCAGGTTGAGGACCATCGGTTTGTCCTCATTTGGGTATTCTGTTATTTGAAAGGCGATTCTGATGTTGAGGCGATGAAAGCCAAGACATGGCTTGCCTGTGATTTGCTTGATTTCCGGCTTTGCGAATGTCTTACTGCCTATTGTAAAGCTTGACATCTCCCCTCCAAGAGTATTGTGTTACTGTTTGACATTGAGATGAATTGTGTTTTCCGACAGTTCCTTCAACCCGATTACGTATTTGTGTGGTGCGTGGTCGAATCTTTCGAAAAGGTCATAGGGATCCAGTTCTTCACGTGTAAAAGCGATTACCCGATAACCTTGCCCGGCAAGACCGCGAAGTCGTTCCTTATCCGTGTTTGAGAATTGTTCTTTGAGCGTTGAAAATGCCAAGAAAGGTTTTTTGGGAAAGCGTTCAGCGATTTCGACCATGTTCTTCATGTCTCCGTCACTAAAATCGCTAAATCGTGTTGCTTGTCCGAGAACGATATCATAGGAAGTATCAGTAGACCCCATGACGATGTAGGCGTAGTCAATCTCACACCGTTTTCCAGTGTCGCTGGCTATGAAGTTCTGCGAGGTCAGGTAACGACCGCAATCTGCCTGGGTTAGGTGCTCGAAGCGCCAGAGAGAGAGGATTACTGCAACACTCCCTTGAGCTGAGTCAGGAATGCGAAAGAGGCCATCAGACTTGTACTGCCATTCATGGACAGATGCGAATGGCACTCTCTGTGAAGCAAAGCAATATCGGCAAGTGTACTCCTCGGTGAATTCGCTCACGTGATACCAGTCTTCTTTGAAGCACGTTTTGCATCGGAAGGATAATCCAGGTCGGAGTATTCGATTGTCAAGAAGAACATCGAAGATTGTTGTGAATCCCAGAGGACGTTTCTGACCATGCTTCAGTACTAGGTCTTCATATAATTCCGGCCGCCAGTTCTTACCGTGCTCGTCCGGAGTCGTGGACTTGACTATCTTGCACATATTGCCTTTTGTGAGTGTCGAGCCATCTCCGAGTTTGTCAAGGATCTCCCGTACTCCACGAATCTTGAAAACTCGGCATTTCCTGTGGAGAAGTCCCATTTTCTTTATTATTTGTTCGGCATATTGCCCTGGTTGACTTGGCTCCGCCCTGAGCCCGGCCTGTTTGAAAAGAGCTTGAAAGACGTCCTTCGTTGAGACTGGCATTGGGTTGATGGTTGATGGCGCCCACTTCTGCTGCATGACGACGCCACGGCGACCAAGACGGACCTCTCCTGGCTCCCCAAGCATTCCACGTCGAACGACTTCTTCAACCGCTGGCTCCTCAGGGAAGGAGAACATGTACTCCGGAGTATGGAATCCGCCGCTCATGGTTACTTCCACTGCCCATGAGTATTGCCTCTCTCTTATGTTGTCGCGAGTGAGGTACGGTGGAGGAATGAGCTTCACTGGTGTCATTTGTCCATCTTCAAGGATGGAGATCTCTTCGCCGTCTGATGCCTCAAGCTCTGCGACGCGGATATCATCGCTCTCATGGCCGAATCTTGGGGAATAGCTACTCCTGGTATACTGACCGATGTCGAGGGTATCGATCCAGTCGCACACTTCTTTGAACAATGCATCACTCAAGCCAGGGCTCTTTTGGAGATCTGCGTGATTCTCGACTTGATGGTTGATCGGGTACTGACCTTCTGTAGCAACCAGGCGGATTATGGACTCGAAGTTCTTACAGGCTTCAGCGGGTACGAAGACTACTGTGCGGCCTGTGGCGCGGATGTTCCAGAACTCAACAAGATCTTCTAGGCTTCGGTGGTCGCCAACGAAGATTATATGGCTGGAAAGTCCACCGGTCCCTCCGATAAGCTGCAATCCGTAGGCAGTGAAGTCAAGCGGAAGTAGTAGCGCGTCATGGTTGGGTGGCGGCATGAGTTCTGGAAGATCGACGTTTCGTGCACGGAGACCCCGCCGGAATATCTTCTCGAAGTCTACATCTTGCGCTGGAAGCCACTGGTATGAACCGTAGGCGAATGCTGCGAATTCTGGCCATCCTGGAGCTGCTTGAGGTTTGAGGACTGCAGCGCGACTTTGTTCCGCTGAATGCCGAAGTTCTTTTTCATAGACGTGACGAATGACTGGTATGATACTGAAGCCGATTCCTAGAATTCGTTGGTTTGTATAGTTGTCCATTTGGACAAGGATGTCTGGTCCTTCTATCCGGTGCTTGTACCGGTCGTCAAGTTCGGCCGGGAGATCCGCACCGGTGAGATTAATCAGAATATCAGGGTCAAATGCTTCAAGTGTTTCATTCCGGTTCTTGCTTGGCGTGAGAGGTACTATTGGATTGTAGATGCCGCCCCAGAGAGATGTGTTCAGTGATGCCGCTTGGAGTGCAGCGTCAAGATCGCCTTCGTTCACGATGAATGCGTATCTAGTTGGGCGTAGGCGTTGGCGGATGTGGATTGATTCCATTTGCGATCCTTACTCGATTTCGTTCGACAAGATCCAGTTCTATTTGTCGAACGCGGCCTTGAGTATAGCGTAGATTGCGAGTGCCACGCCAGCGCCAACAAGCAGGCCGACTACCACGTCTCCGATGTCTGGTTGGTTCTGCCTTGCCTTCGTGAACGACTGCAGCATCGCTGCTTGGTGAGGAGAAGGACTGAGCTGGCCTCGCTCCCACTTCGAGACGGTAAGGGGGTGTACTCCAAGGAGCTGGCCGAGCTGCGCCTGAGTCATTCCAAGGCTTTTACGCACAGCAGCTACGTCGCTGCCTGTCATGCTCCCCTACCCTTCCTGAGCAGCGTGAAAGCGCCGAAGGCTAGCAATGCAGCACTGGCCGCCTTTCCGAGGCTGGTCTCGAGGAAGAAGTGCAGCAACGAACTCACAATGTCCCTATCAGGATTGTACCTGTCACGGTGCAACACCAAGCTTCCGGAGCTGAACTCGTGGACGTGAAGCCTTCCGCCATCCATCAAGGGAAGAGCCCAGTCGCCAGACTGGCCAACACCCTCAGCAACTCCCAGGCGAACGAAACCCACTCGGCTCGGATGAGGCAGCCAAAGAGGCACGCTCACCCGTCCACCACTCACAAGCACGCTCCAGCTTCTACCCAGCCATCCGCTCCAGCCCAGCATAGCCGACACCTCCAAGAAGCCACAATGATAGCTCCTAAGGTAACACTTAGTCTTAGCCCAAGCTCATTTTTGTCAAGAAGAAATATTGAAGTATCGTCAACATATTGAATTGTATGCAAATTATGTATTGCCTGTCAAGTCCTCAATATCGCGTATCTTCACCAACACCTCTGATTTTCCTTCAGTCGGTCTTGAACTCTAACTGCCAGGCCGGAACTGGGTACCAGACATAGAAAGTCCGCAATAAAATGTGGTTCGGGCGCTTGACGCCACTGCCGGTGGTGGTTACGTTTCCCCGGTCGCACTAGAAGCAAGGATGTACCAGGCAAAAAGAAGACGGAGAAACAGGTAGTTCGCCTCTGCTGAAGAAATCATCTTCGACCCTACCCGTTACCCAACTCACCTGATACATACTTGAAGTAATTGGTGCCGCCTGCCGTTGGATGAAAACCCGACGGGCCAGGAGAAAGATATGGTCAGCTCGAGATGAGCAAGCCTGAAAAGCGCTGGTACGAAACCTTCTACACGTACATTTGGGTGTTCAACACCGGCCGCGGCCTCTCCATCCTCATCCGACTACCCAACAACATAGGCATACTTTACGACCTCGGCAACAGCAAAGAGTTCTCGCCATGCGACTTCATCGCCAAGCACATCGCGCCACACCTCACAAAATACAAGGCCGGCGAAACCTCCACGAGCATCGCACAATGCATCCTCTCCCACCCCCATGCCGACCACATCCGGGAAATCGACGCAATACACCTACAAACCGACAAGGACGGCCAAGAAACGACAAGTCCGGAATTGCGCCCTGCACTCCTGACTTGCCCAAACGACAAAGGCGACCAAGATAACGACCAGGATGACGACCAAAAGGTGGACTTCACAAGAATCAAGCGCGATGACAACGCCGAACTGATTGAAAAGTACAAATCTTCCTACTCGAAACGACAGCTACCGCTTCAGACAATAGAAAGTTGTGGGTCCAACGTTCCGAATGTTGAGTACGGAGTCTACTACCTCAAACCAGGCGAAGTCGCAACAGAGCACCCCAAGACCGACCAGGACTACACCAACGGACTCAGCATCCTCTTCTACCTTCGCCATGGCAACCAGTCCATCCTCATTCCGGGTGATGTTACCCCGGAAGTCATGTCGAGAATCCTTGAAGACGATGATGGCGTAGAGAAGCGCTACACATACTTCCGGAAAGTTCCAAGAGCCATCCTTGACGATTTTCACAAGACCACATCCACCCAACCCAGCCTTTCCGACCTACTGTCTGACCGCGGCCTGTCCATCCTGGTCGCACCACACCACGGACTCGAATCAGGCTTCTCCGAAAAGTTCTTCGAAACCATCTACGGGAACAAGACGCGGCTCAACGTCATCAGCGAGAAAAGGCATGAGAACGAGGACGCCGGCACTGTTGACCCTCGGTACCAGTCCTCCGACAACGCATCAGGCCTTAAGGTTAACATCGATGGTAAACAACAAGACTGCTTCTCAGTCACAACCAGAAACGGCCATCACATCCTCATCATATTCAAAGGCACAGACAACACACCCCACGTTTACCTACGTAAGAACCCTAAAGACCTCTTGGAGATAATCTGACTATGAACGTCTTTCACGTTACGCTCATATCGGGTAAAAGGGCCCTGACATGTTTATCAAGCCCTTATCGATTCCAATGCTTAGTCAACAAATAATCATTTCCGTTGATCTACCATCAAATATGGGGAACCTCTATGCATACTGAGGTCCACTTCATTTCAGTTGGATGCGGCAACATGACCCTGATACTCTTCCCAGATGGTGTCACGTGGCTCTACGACTGCAACATCACGAACGAAGAAGAGGACAACATTCTTTCCTACTTGCGGAGAGCCATGAATGGACGCAAGCATCTCGATCTTTTCATCTGTTCGCACCGTGACGCAGACCACATGCGAGGTATAGAGACACTGCACGATGCCTTCCCAATTGCTCTCATTGCAGATTCTGACGTGCCAGGTACCACTACTGACAGCCCTGAATACCTTGAGTATATGAAATTGCGTCGTGAGATAGGAAGCAAGGTCATCAAGTCCCGTACTATACAAGAAGTCGGTGGAGCAGTCGCGCGCTGGATGAACGCAGCTGACCAAGACTTTTCTGATGCCAATGACCAAAGCATTGTATTGAAGATTGAATACAAGAACAATAGCGTTCTTCTTCCTGGCGACACAAGCTTTAGACCCTGGAAAGATAAGATACTACCGTTTTACTCTGATGATAAGATATCCTCAGATATCCTTCTTGCATCACACCATGGCTCCTTGTCCTTCTTTAATGATCCCGCTGATGAGAAGAACTATTTCACGGATCACATCAGGAAGATTAAACCTGCAATGACAATCCTGTCGGTCGGGCCCAATGTGCATGATCTTCCAGATACAAAGGCCATTTCACTTTACGAGAAGTATAGTACAGGATCTAATAAAGGGAACAAGTTGCGACGCACAGACGAGCTCGGCAACATAAAGCTTGAACTGAAGGAGGATGATGGTTGGCTAATTTCCATAAATCAATAATGATAGCTCCAACTCCAATTGTTACTAATTGTTTATCTACCAATTCGAGTATTGGGACTTATCGGAGGCGTTAACTGAATGAGTTTCTTTGATGCTTATGAGATTCGGGCACGCATCGCACCAGCATTTATAGTAACTTCGCCATTCCTCCTGCTGCTTGGTGCTTTCGAACCTCAAATGCTATCCAGCCTCCTTGCATCATCAGCAGCTGTGCTGATCTTTTTAGTTATGCTATACGTCTTTTCCTTCGCTGTACGCCATGCTGGACGTAAACACGAAAAGAAGCTCTGGGATTCGTGGGGTGGCCCACCCTCTGCCGTTGTTCTTTCAGAATCCGACACAACATTCTCCCTGCAAACCAAACAGGACATTTGTGATGCACTTGCCTCTGCTATGGGTATTCAAGAAACACGGCAGCCAGGCTGGAGGCAAGATACCATTCGAGTTCAGCAAGTATTCGGCCAAGTAAGACAATACATCCGACAGCATAATCCGAAAGGCCTCTGGGACATCCACAACGCTGAGTATGGCTTCCTTCGAAACCTATACGGCAGCTGGCAACTATGGCTTGCCAACTCCGTACTCTCAACTGCACTTTGTGGAATACTCTGGTTCACACAAGGCGGAGAGCATCTACTCTGGCTCGCTATCGCAGGCCTTGCCTTTTCTGTTACTTCCGTCGCTGTACGCATTGCCGTCCTTCCAAAAGCAGTACGAACAGCAGCATTCCGGTACGCCGAGTCTGCATGGCTGTCCTTCCTCACTGCAACAAAAAGCCAGGAATCTACAACCAGAAGCTGATTGAAGGATACGCCTATGTCTTACAACGGATTAGAAATCGACATGCTTGGCGTTGGGGATGCATACTGCTGCCAAGTCTCCGAAGGCGGAGTTGCCACTGCAATTCCAGTCGAAAAGATATGAAACCCGTTCTCGTTCCATCTACAACAAGCACTATTGGAAAGATGGTTTGGTATGGAGCCTGAACTTGCTGCAATTGCAATAGGCGTTATTCTAGTTGCTGCAGTTGTTCTCGTATTCGTTAGATCCAAGTCCTTTCCGATGCGTCTAGCGATCTGGCTCTCTACCGGATTCTTTCTCAGTCAATGTATGCACGTCCTCATTTTTGTCTTTTATGATATGGCCAATTCAGGAGGAACTCCAAACACAGTACTCAATATCTTATACTTCTGGCATGTGCCTTGGTTCTACGTTCTGGTAGGTTCTTTACTTCTTTCTGTCTTCTTGGCTGTAGCTGTGCTGGCCTTGTCTCTTAAAGAGAATACCATTCACTTACGCTGGCTCCTGTTCTCTGTATGCCTGGCTGTTTTACTTTCCCAGTTTTCAGGCAGCAGTCTTCCCAAGTTGTTCGGTGAACTGTCTTTAAGCGCTTTTTTCATCCTAGGCATTTTCTCTTACAGGTATTTTCTCACGTATGCTCGAACGTCAGCACCAACGGTATCGCAAGTTCAGTCTGATGCACTCACAGTCTTCGGCATGCTCGTATCGCTCATATCTATCTGGGCACCATTTGTCCTTGGTTTCGCCGAATTCCTGTTCAACCAGTACTTTCAATCGGATAAGCTCATGCTTCAGTACCAACTTACGCGGTATGGTGCCTATGTTGCATGGGACCTAGTCGCGATTGGTCTCATCGGATGGCGTGCACTGGAATGCCTGATCAACGCACGTCGTGGCGTAGCACGAACCTGACAACTAAGCCATATTGAAGGCCTCAGGAGCTACCGCCGCCGAAAGTTCTCAGCCTGTTATTTCAACGATCGTAGCGTGGGTTTTCTACTTCGAACCACCATGCGCCATTCGAGTCCTTCGTTTTCTTCAGGCACTTGACTTCGTCTTCCTTCGCTCGATGGGCCTTCTTCATGTACTGGAGCATCTTGAGCCAAGCGCTCTGGTAATCTTCTGCCTCTATTTGTAGTATGATTGTCTTTTTGACGACCGGTTTGTCCACGACTCTACCTCGGCCGTCTATTTGGTCGCTGCACCTTTCGTTCCGCTGAGCATCATTTTTGACATGTGGTTACGCAGCTAAGTTCGATCTCGCACTCTCCGCCTATCCACTTGCCGCGTGTCCTCTCGTCGTTGGCCGGATAATTACCTGTGCAGCCGGTGAATGCACAGGTCGGCGGCAGGCCTTTCCAGACGTCTCTGTTTCCTTCTCGTGATTGTGTGAGGGGTATTATTGCGCAGTTCTTGGTTTCACAACCTTGAACTCCTGCGCAGGATGTTTCGTAGACTCCAGCTATCGACACCTTGGAACAGTCATGGTATGGCAGTCCGATGAAAACCACTTCTTGTCCATCGACATGTACTTTTTGTCGGCTCCTCTCTTCTTTGATACACATCTTTCCTTGTGCGCAGACCATTCCTTCGTTGCAGAGATTGCCCTCAGTTCGGCAGGCGTTGCAAAGGCTTCCCTTCAAACCATCAGGTACTGGATGTGCTGGTTTGCACAGAACAGGATGACAACATGCAAGGAGCACCAACGCGACACTGACTCCAATGAGAAGTAATGCGGTTTTCACCGCTCGTGTCGAAAACTTGTTCAAAGATTTCTGGGACCTCTGCATGATTGCTACCTCCCTTGGCTTACCGCTTAGAGTCACCAGTTCACTGTTACCATTCTATTAGTCTGTATAAGGAATAATTTTTCCTGTCAATATAAATATATATATGCCGTTATTCGCTCCTGCAACAATCTGTTACCTTTGACACAGGGTGGAATGCTGCAAGTTCTCGGTCACCCTGCGCGGCATGCTGCGCTACATGTACCATGCTGCCTCCGCTATCGGCCTGGCCCTGGCGCTCTGCTGCCTCGAGCGCCATCCGTGAGGTCCATTGCTCCGGGGTCAGTCCCTGGCGCCACACTGAGCCCTTCGGCTGGCTCAGCCATACGGAGCTGGCTGCGCTCCGCCAGTCCTCCGCTGGGAGCTCATTCATCTCGGTGTGATTGACCGCACCCCCCTGCCCGCCCTGCTCGCCTGTCTGGCTGGCCTCTCCATGCGGGCTGCCGAGAGGGTCGCGACCTGTTCTCACGGCCTGGGCCGAGCCCTCGCTCCCTCGACAGCTGCCGCTCGCGGCGCTGACGTTCTACTGGGCGAGCAGGCTCTCTGATTCCCATCGGCCCGGTCTACCGCCTGGCCTGCATTGGCACGTCGGTCCCGAAGCTGTTCGCTCTGTAGCTGTTCTGTGAGCTGACCTGCTGTCCAGCCCTCTATCAGTTGCCTTGATTGGTCGGTCGGATACATTATCGAAATGTATTTATAGTAGTTGTTGTTCCCACTTTTGCATAGAGGTATCGGAGGTTGATGTGTTCGTGAGTGAAGAAGATGGAGAGGGAGAGGGTATTGAATCTAAGGTCAGTACTGCTAGGAGTGTTGTTCATCATTCTTTGGTTTATTTGGTCGGTACAGATGATGAAATAGCTAGTGCAAGTCATTCCTCTAAACGTGTTTTAGCCGCATACTCTCTTGCTTTTGCTTGTCAGGCGGCGTCATATCCTTTTTTTCTCGTGATTGATAAGGCTATGAGTGTTGCGCAGGAAGACTACCATGGATATCCATTCTTAGCGTTCACTGGTGCAGTGTTTTTTATTGATGCCATTGTTCGTATTTATGGAGATGAGTTGTGCTCTGGTGGAATAGTCGGAAAGGCAAGAGATTTAGTGGGTTGTCTTGCTAGAACATTTTCGACCAAAGTTTGATCACCATAATTATGGTTAGCAGTAGGTACAGGATAAATACGAAGCCAATCAGTAATCTCAACTTGATGATGTCCCAAACGCTTTTTTGCTTCTCGGTAACGTCTTTTCTCCCTGAGAAGCCGAGGATTCTGTCAATGACGAGTAGGTTTTGTTCTGCGGCTTCGCTTGTCTTGCGATGCCTGAAGTAGTATGCTGTGCCTACACCATACAGTAAGAATCCAAGAAGTACACCATAGCAGGCTTGTTGAACATCTGTGGCGTCTTTAATAATATACCCAGTGACTCCGAAGCTGGCTGTGAAGAAGAATAGCGTGACGCCGCGGCGCCAATCTGTATAGTGCTTTTTTATCTGTAACAGGTCGTTCTTCTCATCCAAGATACTATTTCGTAGAGGGTCTCCTGTTGAATCGCACTCCAGTCTTTTAAGGGCATTCTTGTGTTTTTCTATCAGCAAGTTTTCTTCTTGTTGTCTCATCAGTTGCACCCGCTCTTCGGTGATTTCGTTCTTTGCTGCTTCCTTGGCCTCGTTATTCATGGTAGAAGGCCTCCTGTTTGTTCTTCTTGAGTTCGGGTGCTTCTTCAGGATCGATCTGTTCCGGCCTGTTCGTCAAGTCCTGGATGGAACAGGCCGGCGAGGCGCCCGGCAACGTGCCTAGCCTGAAGCTCTGCACCATAGGCCACGTCCTCCGAGGGCGTCCTGGCGGTTCGTTGGGCCCTTTGGTTGGTGTCGGCCGTTGTTGGCTTCAAGGCGTCGTTAATCGTTGTGAGCAAGCCCGGCCTTGACACCCGGCCTTGTTCAGCTTGCTTTCGCTGAGCCTCGGGGCGTATCCTCTTTCGTGCAGGCCGGATGGGACAGACGATGGTCAGACAGTTGTCGCGGGGTTGTGGCGTGTGTTTTCGGCTTGCGGTCGTGGAGTAAGAGCCTTTGAGCCAGCATGGCAGTCAGTCCTCTGGGGAAAGGCCGGCGCACAGCCAGGGCACGGCCTACGGACCAGGAGCCAATAGCGGGCAGGCCGAGGGTCCGCTGCAGCCAGCGCGTATCCTGTTGGTCGAGGACGACCCACTCGTTGGTTCTGAGGTTGCGAGGCGCCTCCAGAGGGATGCGGGATTCCAGGTGAGCCTTGAGCCTAGTGGGTTGAGGGCGATTGAGCGCGTTCTTACTGAGGTTCCTGACTTGGTTCTTCTTGATCTTGGTCTTCCAGATGTTGACGGACTCGTGGTTCTCAAGAAGGCAAAGCAGTTTTACAAGGGACCTGTTATCATTTTGAGTGCGAGGTCGAAGCTTGAGTGCCAGGTTCAGGGTCTCGACCTTGGCGCTGAGGACTACGTTACCAAGCCTTTCGAGATGCGCTACCT
>ERZ795055.1060-NODE-1060-length-23204-cov-10.106138_pt1 | contig 23204 bp, 26 predicted proteins | sample MGYA00375139_ERZ795055 | MGnify/ENA primary metagenome ERZ795055 (study PRJEB30184, sample SAMN05720283) | anaerobic digester metagenome | isolation source: active sludge of municipal wastewater-treating anaerobic digesters | place: USA | collected 2015-01-23 ... | reverse complement strand
AAACACTCTCTTAGTTTTTGTCTAAATCAGTACACTTTTTGCTGACGATTTACAGGATTGGGTTGGGATCCAAATGAAGGTACTGGTCACGATTTTGATCTAGATGCTTCTGCTATAATGATTAATTCTGAACGCAAACTACTGAGTGACAATCATTTTATCTTTTACAATAATCTTTGTGGATTAGGACACGACAATCCAAATCAATGTAAAAACAATAATTGCTCTCCAGGTCAATTTGGTTTATTACATACAGGAGATGATCCAGATGGAAAAAGTAGTGATGGTGATGATGATGAAGCTATAGAAATTGATTTATCAAAAGTTTCTCAAGATGTACAAGAGATTTTATTTGTTGTAACTATTGCAGAGTTTGAAGCTAGAAGACAAAATTTTGGTCAAGTTAGAAATTCGTACATCAGAATAGTTGATAATTCTAATAATCAGGAAATTGCAAAATATGAACTTGATGAAGATTTTTCTATAGAAACAGGTATCGAGTTTGGAAGATTATATAAAAGAAATGGTGAGTGGAAGTTTGAAGCATCAGGTATTGGATACAAAGCAGATTTAAGTTTCTTTTTAGAAAAATATTATAACGGTACGATAATTAAATAAATTATGGCAATAAATCTTCAAAAAGGTCAAACTATTGACCTTCGCAAAAACGATAAAGGAGAATCTTTTGATTTATCACAAGTGACAATAGGTTTAGGTTGGGATGTAAAGCAAAAAGAAAGTGGTTTTTTTGGTAAATTATTTGGAGGAGCTAAAGAAGAAGAGTTCGATTTAGATGTAATAGCTTTTTTATTAGATTCAAATGGGAAAGTAGCAAATCTTGGTAGAGATTTAGTTTTTTCTAACGGAAATAAAGTTGGTTTACATGGTGGTGATGTTGTTTTTTTTAATAGCATGACTTATCCATCTGGTTCAGGAACATCAAGCACACTATTTCCCGAAGGGACTCCAAAGTATTCAATGGAACAAAAAATAAAACAATTATTAAATAATGGAGAACTTATTGTTCATACTGGTGATAATTTAACTGGTGAAGGAGATGGTGATGATGAGCAGATAATTATAAAATTAGAATCACTTCCAGCAAAAATTGAAAAAATTGTATTCTTAGTTTCTATTTATCAAGGTATTCAAAAAAATCAGCAGTTTGGTAAAGTAGAAAATGCTTTTATTAGAGCATGTGATAAAAACAATAAGGAAATTGCGAAATACACACTGTCAAATAGCCCAGAACTTGAAAATAAACATTCATTAATTTTTGGTGAAACATACCGCCACAACGATGGGTGGAAGTTTAGAGCAATTGGAGAGCCACTTTACACTGATAATTTTGTAGAAGTTTTAAAAAAATATTTAAACTAACTGACTTAAGTTGAAATTAGATTATTCAAATTATAAGCATCTTTCTTTTGATTTATGGTTAACATTAATAAAATCGAATCCAGAATTTAAGAGTAAAAGAAATTTACTTTTTAAAGAGTATTTTAACATAGATTGTTCTTTAGAAAAAGTTACTGAGGTAGTAAGATATTATGATGTTTTGATTAATAATACAAATGAAAAAACAGGACTAAATGTTGAAACTTACGAAATTTATTTTTTAATTCTAAATGCTTTAAACGTTAAAATAGAAGAAATTGAAATTGAGAAGCTAGATGATTTTTATAAAGAAACAGAATTGTTGTTTATGCAGTTTAAACCAAACTTAATTTATCCTCAAATTCATATATTATTTGAAGAAATTTTAAATCAAAATAAGAGCATTAATATATTGAGTAACACAGGTTTTATAAAAGGAAATACATTACGAAAACTATTAAATCATTATGAATTAGAACAATATTTTTCATTTCAAATTTATTCTGACGAAACTGGATTTTCTAAACCAAATGTCAAAATGTTTGAATTAGTGTATAAGCAAATTAGAGAAAAAAAAATAGTTAATAAATTAGAAGTTTTACACATCGGTGATAATAAAGTAGCCGATTATAACGGAGCAATAAATTTTGGATTTAATGCTTTGTTAATATAAATATAAAACGTGAATAGTAGTTATAGTTTACATAAAATTGATGATGAAAGCCTATATCCATTTGACCCAAATGAGTATAGTTGGTTTAAGTTTGGAGATAAGCAATATGCTGAAAAATTTGCCTCAGATTTATTTGAAGGATTTATAGAAGAATTTGGTGATATACTTTTGTCAAACAAAGAGATTATTATTTTGCCAAGTCCATATTTGTCAATTCCAACGGCTTCAAATTTCTTATGTTATTATTTTAAAAAACGATTAAATAGCTTTCTATATAAAAATAATATAAAGGCAAGTGTTGAATCTAAAATTTATAGAAATCAAACCTATGTTACAGATTATGGGAATTTAGATTTTGAGGAAAGAGTAAAGTTAATATCTAATGATACATACTATATAGACAAAGACTTTATTAATAATAAGTTATGCATTTTTGTTGATGATATAAAAATTACAGGTAGTCATGAACATACAGTTAATAAAATACTGAATCAATATGATGTTCAAGGCGATTTTGTTTTTGTTTATTTTGCAGAATTAACTAATAAAACAATTCATCCAAAAATTGAAAATCATTACAATTATTTTGCAGTAAAAAATGTAGAGGATATAATTGATTTAATCAATAGAAGTTATTTTCAATACAACACAAGAATTATAAAGTTCATATTAAAATTAGAAGAAGAACAATTTAGTTATTTAATAAATAGTATTCCGATTGATAAACGTAACGAATTATTTCATTTAGCAGTTAGTAATAATTATCATCAAATCGCTGAATATCAAAATAATATTGAAGTAATAAAAATAGATTAACTAATAAAATAATTTTAAAAACATTAAAATATGGCAATCAACTTACAAAAAGGGCAAAGGGAGAACATTAATGCTCCAAAATTCACAATTGGTCTTGGCTGGGACACTAATAGCAGCTCTACAGGAGTAGATTTCGATTTAGACGCATCTGTCTTTATTTTAGGCGATAACAAAAAAGTACTATCAGATAGCCATTTCATATTCTATAATAATTTAAAGTCACCAGATGGCTCTGTTGAACACACTGGAGACAATTTAACAGGTGATGGCGATGGTGATGATGAGCAAATCAAAATTGATTTGACAAAAATTGATTCATCGGTTAAAGAGATTTGTATTGTAGTAACTATTCACGATGCGGAAACAAGAAAACAAAACTTTGGACAAGTTCGTAACTCATTTATTAGAATTGTTGACGATAGTAATAACACTGAGTTAGTAAAATATGAACTTGAAGAAGATTTTTCTATTGAAACAGCTGTTGAATTTGGTAGAATTTACAACAGAGAAGGACAATGGAAATTTGAAGCTATTGGAATGGGTCAAAAAGGAGGACTAGAAGATTTCTTAAATAAATACAATTAAATAAATATAAATATGGCAATAAATCTTCAAAAAGGTCAAAGAATAAACCTTGAAAAAAGTAACGGTAGTAAATTACAAAATATTTGTGTTGGAATAAACTGGGGTGCAATAGAAAAAAAAGGATTTTTTGGTAATTCCAAAAAAGAAGCAGTTGATTTAGATGCGTCTTGTGCATTATATGATGATAATAAAAATTTATTAGATATTATATATTTTGGTCAACTTAAATCTAAAGACGGTTCGATTTCTCATAGTGGTGACGATTTAACAGGTGATATGGGAGGTGATGACGGTTTAGATAATGAAATTATTACGGTTGATTTTTCAAGATTGAACACTTCATGTAGTTATGTAGCTTTTGTATTAAACAGTTTTCAAGGACATGATTTTGGTACAATTCCTTTTGCTTCAATTAGAATTTACGAAGGAACGCCAACAAGAGTAAATGAAATTTTTGCAACGTTTGACATTGCAAACGGTTCAGGATTTGCTGGTCATGTTTCTATGGTTATGGGTGTTTTTTATAAGAAAAATGGAGAGTGGAAATTCAATGCAGTTGGTGAACCTACAAAAGACAGAAAATTAGAACAAACAATACAAACTGTAACAAATCAATATTTATAAAATGAGAAGACTACCCGTATATTTATTATTAGACACTTCTGGATCAATGTCAGGAGAACCAATTGAAGCTGTTAAAAATGGAGTTCAAATAATGATTAGTTCATTACGTCAAAACCCACAAGCAATAGAAACTGCTTTTTTAAGTGTAATTACTTTTGACAGTACAGCACAACAGATTATTCCGTTGACTGATTTAGCTTCTTTTCAAATGATCGATATTAAAGCCACTGGAGTTACAGCTTTGGGAGAAGCTTTAAAATTAGTAGCTCATAAAATTGATACTGAAGTTCAAAAAACTACTACAGAACAAAAAGGAGATTGGAAACCATTAGTTTTTATTATGACAGATGGTATTCCTACTGATGATTGGCAAAGTGGATTAAATGAATTTAAAAAAAGTAAAGTAGCTTTCACGGTTGCCTGTGCAGCAGGTAGTGGTGCAGATGCTAATATTTTGAAACAAATTACAGAAAATGTAGTTAGTTTAGATACTGCCGACAGTGCCAGTATTGGAAAATTCTTTCAATGGGTAACTGCTTCTATTGGAGTTAGTTCTACAAAAGTTGAAGATTCAGGTAAAGAGGTTACTGGTTTGAATGAATTACCACCTCCACCATCTGAATTAAATATTGTTGTATAAATTTTAAAGGTATGGGAAAGTTTGGATTTTCATTTTCGCTAAATAGACTTTTAGGAATCACAGGTGCTAAACAAAGTTTTGCACGAAAAACTGGGGTTCCAACTTCTAAAATAGGTATGGAAAGAAAACTTGGAAGTTTCTTAATTAAATTATTATTCGGAAAAAAGTGATATGAGAAGATTACCAGTATATTTTTTATTAGATACTTCAGGTTCAATGAGAGGTGAGCCAATTCAAGCATTAAACAATGCTTTGAGTGGTATGGTTAACACATTGCGTTCAGATGCACAAGCACTAGATTCACTATGGATAAGTATTATTACTTATGATAGAGAAATTAAAGAAATAGCACCATTAACAGAATTAGTTAGCTTTCAACTTCCAGAAATAACGTGTCCGCAAAGTGGTCCTACAAATACTGGAGCTGGTTTAGAATATGTAATTCAAAAAGTTAAAAACGATGTTATTAAAGGTTCACCAACTCAAAAAGGAGATTGGAAACCTTTGCTATTTGTATTCACCGATGGTAAACCATCTGACATGCCATTATACAGAGAAAAAATTATAGAAATTAAAAATCTAAATTTTGGTGCTGTTGTAGGTTGTGCGGCTGGTCCGAAAGCAGATGATGAAATCCTTAAAGAATTAACAGACAATGTTGTACATCTTGATTCTGCAGATAGTTCAACATTAAAACAATTCTTTAAATGGGTATCTGAAACAATAGAACAAGGCAATAAAAGTCAAGGAACTGGAGAAAGCGTAACGTTGCCTCCACCACCAAGTGAAATAACTGTTGTTATATGAGTAGATTGATGCCTATTTTGTTAAGTGTTTTAATAGTTGGTTTGTTTCTGTATTCCAAATTATTGCCTTACAAAGACAAGTTAAACCCAAATTATAAAAAGATTTTTGACTTTTTCAATAGTATTTTTACGCCAATATTTAATTTTTTAAAAAACCTTGTCAAGCCATTTCAAGTTGGAATAGGACTGTCTGTTGATATGTCTCAAATTGTGCTTTTAATTGTTTTTTTAATACTTTTAAGTTTTTTCTAATATGAGGATTGAATTGCATTTTGGAGACATTACAGAATATAATGCAGATTGTATTGTAAATGCAGCAAGACCTTCACTCATAGGCGGTGGTGGCGTAGATGGTGCAATTCATAGAAAAGCAGGAGCTCAACTTTCAGAGTTCTGTAAAACTCTCGGTGGTTGTTCTGTTGGAGAAGCAAAAATTTCTCCAGCTTTTAATTTGCCTTGTAAAAATGTTATCCACACAGTTGGTCCAAGATATTTATTTAAAACCGAATCAGAAATTCAAGATTTAAGAAACTGTTATTTGAGATCATTAGAAATTGCAAAAGAAAAAGAATTTAAAACATTAGTGTTTTCAAATATTTCAACAGGTGCTTATGGTTTTCCAAAAAATTTAGCTTCTAATATTTCTTTTGAAACAGTAACCGCCTTTTTATTGGAAAATGAATATCCAGAAAAAGTTGTTTTTTGTTGTTATGATCTAGAAAATTTAGAATCGTATATGAATTTAATAAAAGAAAAAATATGAGAAGATTACCAATATATTTCCTAATAGACATTTCAGAATCAATGGTTGGCGAACCTATTCAACAAGTTGAAGAAGGTTTGGCTACAATTATTCAAGCATTAAAAACAGATCCTCATGCTTTAGAAACTGTTTTTGTTTCAATAATTGTTTTTGCAGGTCAACCAAAAACATTAGTTCCATTACAAGAAATTGTGAGCTTCTATCCGCCAAAATTTCCAATTGGTAGTGGAACATCATTAAGTAAAGGTTTAGGACATTTAATGCACGAATTAAGAACAAATATTGTTAAAACAACATATGAAGTAAAAGGCGATTGGAAACCTATCGTCTTTCTTTTTACAGATGGTGTGCCAACAGATGATAGTAAAGCAGTTATTAATGAATGGAAACAAAATTGGCAAAAAACGGCAAATTTAATAGCGGTTTCTTTTGGAAATAATACAGATATGCATCTTTTAGGACAATTGACTGATACTGTTTTAGAATTTAAAAATACCAATGCTCAGTCCTATAAAGATTTTTTTAAGTGGGTTACTGATTCTATAAAAACAAGTAGCGTTAGTGTTGAAAATAATGATACTGGATTTGAGTTGGCTAAGCTAGATGGTGAAACTCTTTCTAAAATTGATTTAACAAAAACGGAACCCAATCGTCAATTTGTTGATGATAATTTTGTAGTCTTAAACGGTAAGTGTCAAAACACAAAAAGACCTTACTTAATGAAATACCGCAAATCAATCGCTCCATCAAACTTTGCAGGAGTTGAATTAAGTACAAAAAGTTACAGATTAGTTGGTGCTTACCAAGTTGATAATTCATATTTTGAATTAGCAGATAATACTAATTTTAGTAACAAAGTAAATACTGACGAATTAATAGGTGGGCCGACTTGTCCATGTTGTGGTAATCAAATTGCTTTTGCAGTATGCAGTTGTGGAAAAATACATTGTATTGGCGAAGAAGAGATGAGTACTTGTCCTTGGTGTAATAATCAAAGCACTTATGGTAGCAGTGAAGGTGGATTTGATGTGAACAGAACACAAGGATAAAACATGGAAGAAACTAAAAAATATATCCAGGCACTTTTGGCACAAAATAAAATAGAAATTACTGCAAGTAAGCTTTCACTTTTTGAAGAATTTTCAACAAAAGAAAACAATAGTAATTTGGTAAAAATAATTCAAGAAAATCAAAAAATGATTATGGCAAATTGGAAACTAAAAACACGTATTGATGATATTATTTCTCAACAAGTACTTTTGCCAAACGGAACCGTAAATAAAAAATACGAAACAAAAGTTGATTTTATTAAGTTAGGTTGGAATGATGTAATTTATTCAGAAATCCAAGGTTTAGAAGAAACCGGTCTTGATTTTGATAATGATGCAGAAATCCTTTTTGGTAACCCTTTAATAAGCGGTGACTTAAAAATTAAGTTATTATTTAGAATTGATGGAGAGGAAGAAGAATCAGTTTTGAATGAAAAAACAATAACTATAATAATTAATCCTGATCCAAAATCATTATGGAAAGACCAAGAAAGCGATAAAAATGACCCTTTCTGGAAAGAAGATAATGTTGCAGCATCAACTGATTTTCTAGATAAAAAAATTGTTATTTCTTCAAAAAGAGGTCGTAGTCATGCAAATGTAGGTTCTTTTAGAGATGATGATTTTGCTTTAAAAAGTATTAATGATACTGGATGGAATGTAGTGGCAGTATCAGATGGAGCTGGTTCCGCTACATTGTCTAGACAAGGTTCAAAACTAGCTTGTGAACATGTTATAACTTATTTTGAAAATAATTTCACAAACGAGACATTAAAAGATTTTGACGAAACCCTATTAAATCATCACAATAAATCAGAAGAGGATTCATCTAAAAAAATCAGTCACTTTGTTTATGATAATCTTTCTAAAGCAGCTTGGTATGTTCATAAACAATTAGAAGAGTTTGCAACTAAATCAGAAAGACCATTAAAACATTTTCATTCCACTTTAATTTTTGCTTTAGTTAAAAAGTATGAATTTGGTTATGCAATATTAACTTTTGGAGTTGGTGATTGTCCTATTGGATTAATCAGCAAAGACCAAACCGAAATAAAATTAATGAACTGGCTTGATGTTGGAGAATTTGGAGGTGGTACACGATTTATAACGATGCCAGAAATATTCCAAAGCGATAAATTCCACACACGATTTGGGTTTAAATTAGTAGAGGATTTCTCTTATTTAATGCTAATGACTGATGGTATTTATGACCCAAAATTTGTTGTAGAAGCTAATTTAGAAAAAATTGAAAAATGGAATGAGTTTATTGAAGATTTACAAGGAAAAAATGAAGATAATTGTAAAGTAGATTTTGATAAAGATAATTCTGAAATCGCTAGTCAGCTTTCAACTTGGATGGACTTTTGGAATCCTGGAAATCACGACGACAGAACCCTGGCTATAATTTATTAAACTATGAAAACAATAACAGTAAAATCCATTAACGATCCATCAAAAACATATCAATATATTGATAATGGTGAGCCGATGCGTGGAGGTGTAAAAGATGTTTATTTTAGTCCTGATCGTAAATATGTGGTAGCAATATTTAGAGATAAATTAGATTTCAATCAAAAAGAGAGGTTACAGAAAATTACAAATCATTATTTACCTCAAATCCAAAATAAAGAGGCAGGTGACTTTTATTTAAATGAAGTATATAGATGGCCAACGGATGTTATTGAACATAGTGGATTAACTGGAATTATTGTCCCTATCTACAATAAAAAGTTTTTCTTCATAAAAGGATATGAGACAAGTGATTTAATTCAAGGTAAAGAGAAGAACGGAAAATGGTTTGCAGGTGCAAAATTCAGAAACCCTCAGTTTCCATTAAAAGTTGCTAAATCAGAATTGGGGGATTGGCTAAGTTATTTTCAAGTATGTGTTAATTTAACTCGTGGTGTAAAAAAAATGCATGCTATGGGATTAGCTCATTCTGATTTATCATATAATAATGTATTGATAGACCCGGTTGAAAAATCGGCGGTTATTATTGATTTAGATGGTTTAGTTGTTCCAGGAATGTTTCCAGCTGAAGTAATTGGAACAGCAGAATTTATTGCACCAGAAGTACTCTCTACAAAACATTTAAATAAATCAGACCCAAATAGAAAATTACCCAACAGATTAACGGATTTACATGCTTTACCAATTCTTATTTATATGTTTTTATTACATAGACATCCATTAAAGGGAGGTAAAGTTCACGATTTAGATACGGAAAAAGATGATTTGTTGTCGATGGGTGAAAAAGCAATGTTTATTGAACATCCAACAGATACAACCAATCGACCAAAATTAAATCAAGTTTCCAAGTGGGATTTACCTTGGGCTGATATTTCAAAGCTTCCATATTCTATTACTGGTCCATATTTAAAGGAATTATTCAATGATGCATTTATTAAAGGACTTCATAATCCAATGCAAAGACCAACCGCAGATCAATGGGAATCTGCATTATTAAAAACAACCGATTTAATGCAGAAATGTCATAATGTTTCTTGTGAACAGAAATGGTATGTTTTTGATAATACAAATACTCCTAAATGTCCATTTTGTGGTACTGCTCATAAAGGAACTTTACCAATTTTAGACTTATACTATCAATTTAAAGAATCTGTTTGGAAACCTGAAAATCATAGATTAATGGTTTACGATAATCAATATTTGTTCCAATGGCACGTTAATCGAAATGTTACTCGAAACGAAAAAACTACTGCAGAACAGAAAATACCTGTTGGTTATTTCACTTTCCATAATAACAAGTGGGTTTTTGTTAATCAAAAATTAAAATCATTAGTTGATAAAACTGAAAATAAAGATATTCCAATAAACAGCATGGTTGAACTTACAGATGGAAAACAATTACTATTATCAAAAGAAGAAGGTGGAAGAGTTGTTGTAGTAACAATGGCAAATAAATAAAATAATCAAAATTAATATTAACTAACTTTAAATTAATCAAATGGAAAAAGGTATTTTAGAATTACACCCCGGTCTAATTGTGGGCTTTGCAGTAATCATTTTCATAATGTTACTACTAGATTTAGGCATTTTTAACAAAAAAGCTCACGAAGTATCTTCAAAGGAAGCATTAGTTTGGAGTGTAATTTGGATTTCACTTTCAATGGCATTTTCTGGTGTTGTCTACTGGATATTTAACCAAGATGCTGGTGGACACGATATAGCTATTGAAAAATTTACTCAATTTCAGCTAGCCTATTGGATTGAAAAAGCACTTTCTGTTGACAATCTTTTTGTTTTTATTTTAGTTTTCGGTTTTTTTAAGGTTCCAAAGCATTTGCATCATAAAGTCTTATTTTGGGGTATTATAGGTGCTTTAATTTTTAGAGCAATATTTATTTTTGCAGGAGTTGGTATTATCAATGTTACATATTTGGAATCATTTCTTAAAAATGACAGTAACACATTTTATGTGGTTTGGAGTTTAATTGCAATTTCTTTAATAGGATTAGCGATAAAGTTCTTAAAAGAAGAAAAAGCATTTTTAATTTTAGCTATATTATTTGGGCTTTTTATATTAGTAGGTGTTAATGCTAAATATTTTATTGATGTCAATCAACTTGCCCTACCTCCAATCAATTTGGTAATGACAATATTTGGATTATTCTTAATATATGCAGGAATACAATCGTGGGGTAGTGGAGATGGTGATGATGATGAAGATTTTAGTGATACAGCTGGAGCAAAACTGGTGAAAAAGTTTTATAAAGTATCAGATAATTATGATGGTGATAAGTTCTTTACCGTGCAAAATGGAGTGAGACTGGCTACACCTCTTTTAGTTGTTGTAGCTGTAATAGAGTTTACAGATGTGTTATTTGCTGTAGACTCAATTCCAGCAATTTTTGCAATATCAAAAGATCCTTTTATACTGTATACCTCTAATATTTTCGCTATTTTAGGTTTAAGATCTTTGTACTTTTTACTTGCTAATTTTATTCACATGTTCAGCAAGCTACCATATGGTTTAGCTATAATTTTAAGCTTTATTGGATTCAAAATGCTTATTTCACCTTGGTTTCATATTCCATCTCCAATTTCATTGGGAATAGTTGGTGGTGTTCTTGTACTTTCGGTAATAGTTTCAATATTATTTCCAGAACCAAAAGAATCATAAATAATAATTATTTAATTAAATTCTCAAAAGACCTCTTTCAAAGAGGTCTTTTTTATATATCTATGGAAAAATTTATAAAAATTGTTTTATCCTTATTACTTTTCAGCTGTCTTTTAGATATACCATATGGCTATTTTCAACTCGTCAGATTCATATCAATGATAGGGTTTATCTATTTGGCATTAATTGTTAACGAACAAAAAATTAAAAATGAATTTTTTATTTATATAGCACTTGCACTTCTATTTCAACCATTAATAAAAATTGCTTTAGGTAGAAGCATTTGGAATATTGTTGATGTAATTGTAGGGGCGTGTTTGATAATCTCTCTTTTTAATAAAAAAGCAATTAAATAAAAAATCATTATCTCATTCATCTGCACAAAATCACTGTTTAGTCTAAGTATTCCTAAACTCATATCTTTGTTTGCATCATCTAACTAATTTCATTTTCAATGATAAAATCATTTTTTCTGATTAATTTGATTTACAACTATTCATAATTTATTTAAAATATAATTATAACAAAAGCATTATTTTGCTTTAAAAACGACATTTTTTATTACTTTTGTTTTATGGCTACAGCTGAACAAATAAAATCTTTATTGCAATCTCATTACAAAAATGATAATGAGAGATTTACTTCTATTGCACTACAAGTAGCTGCTCACGAAGCACGTCAAGGTCATATGTCTATTGCTAAAGAGATAAAGGATTTAGTTGATAGATCAAAAACGGATGGTTTTAAAGTAATTAAAATTAATCCTGATTTAAGTGATTTAGTTTTAGTTTATTACCCTGAAAACAGATTAAATGAATTGATCCTTTCTAAAGAGGTATCAACCAAACTAAATCGAATAATAAGAGAACATAGAGAGCGTGATAAGATACTTAAGCATGGTTTACAAAACCGTAGAAAAGTATTATTATCAGGACTTCCTGGTACAGGGAAAACTGTCACAGCTTCTGCTATTGCAGGTGAATTAAAATTACCATTATATGTTGTTATGATGGATAAGTTAATGACCAAATACATGGGAGAAACAGCTTCTAAATTACGACAGATTTTCGATATGATGATTTCAAATAGAGGAGTTTATTTGTTTGACGAATTTGATGCTATAGGTGCTGAAAGAGGAAGAGATAATGAAGTTGGTGAAATGCGTAGAGTATTAAATTCATTTTTACAATTTATAGAACAAGATTCATCTGAAAGTATAATTTTTGGAGCTACTAATAATATTAAAATCTTAGATTCAGCATTATTCAGACGTTTCGATGATATAATAACTTATTCTTTGCCAAACAAAGAAGAGATTGAAGAATTGATAAAATTGAAATTACATAAATATCTTGGAGACTTTTCTTTAAAAACTACAGTTGAAGCTGCAGTTAAATTAAGTCATGCTGAAATCACAAACGCATGTAATGATGCACTCAAAGAAATTATTTTGACAGATAAAAATACAGTTACTCAAAAGCTGTTAATCCAAATGATGAAAGATAGAAAAAACAGTTATAATGTGTAATTATTTATGAGTGAAAATCATAAGCCACATCTTTTTATAAAAAACGTCCATACTTCACAATCCTTCACTACTCCTCCATCGGGTGGTGGTGGTGATGCAAATTTACCTTCAAGACAAAGAGATTCACATGGCAATGCTTTGCTTCATTCATTAAGTCAGATTTGGGAAGCACATACACAAGAGGTAACCTTAAGAACTGAACAAGGACTACCAGTGAAAGATGGTGAATATTTAACTTTCAAAAGTGCTGAAAATAATATGTTAAAAATTGAATCATTAGATTCAAGTGGTGCGGTTTTATTAAATGTTAATACAGATAAGGGTACAAACCAGCAAATAGCAACAGTTTACATTCCAGAAAATCAAAAAGAAAAACTTTCAAAAAAAGTAGAAAATTATTTGTATGGCGAACAAAATGGTAAACCTCATAATCAGGATTTAGTTGAAAAAATAGAAACGATTAGAAGAACTTCTGTAGAGAATTTATGGAGTAGTTCTATTGAAAGTTTACCACAAGTAGAACCACTATGGTGTGAAATATGGTTGGCTACTGAGGGCTTAAATTTAGAAACAGTAATTCCTAATTTAAAGGAAGTTTGTACACTTTTTAATGTTGATGTTTTAGATAGTATATTAAAGTTTCCTCAAAGAACAATATTAGTTGTTAAAGCAAATTATGCACAGTTAAGTGAATTAATTTCTTCATTCGGATTAATTGCTGAAATACGTAAAACAGAAGAGTTAAATAGTTTTTGGTTAAGTCAAAATATGACTGAAAACAACGATTGGATAGACGAAGCTTTACATTTAGTAGATTTTACGAAAACCAATAATTTTATTACTATTTTAGATACAGGAATAAATAATGGACATAAACTTATTGAGCCTGTTTTAGATGAAGTTAATAGACTTACAGTAGAACCAAGTTGGGGCGTTAATGACAGCGTGGGACATGGAACTAGTATGGCAGGAGTCGCAATGTATGGGAACTTGAATGCTATTCTTGAAAATAATCAAGCAATTGAAATTCATCATCAGATAGAATCAGTAAAGATATTACACCCAGATTACCCAAATGAACAAAATAAATTTCCTCTAATTACTTTAGATGCAGTTAATAGAGCTATTATAAATAACTCCAATAATAAAAGGATATTTTGCATGGCGGTCACGACTGATTTTCAAGTAGATTTTGGAAAACCTTCTGCATATTCTTCAGTTTTAGATAGTATTATTTTTGGAGAAGATAATGATGATAAAAAATTATTTATCGTTAGTGCTGGTAATGTTAGAGGAGAAGAAAATTGGAAAAATTATCCTGAAAGTAATTTAAATCTTTCAGTAGAAAGTCCTGCACAATCATGGAATGCCATTAGTATCGGAGCATATACCGAGAAAATTTTACCAGATGTTAATACTGTAGCAAAAAAGTTTGAATTATCACCCCATAGTACAACATCAAGTTCTTGGGATTCGAATTGGCCAATTAAGCCAGAAGTAGTTTTTGAAGGAGGTAATTTAATACTTCTTGATAATGGTGATGTTGAAGGTCACGATGATTTAGAAGTATTAACAACATCAAGAAGTTCAATTAGACATTATTTTACAACAATTAATGCAACAAGTGCAGCAACTGCTTTTGCAGCATATTTTTTAGCAAAGCTTAGAGATACATATCCAAATGCTTGGGAAGAAACTTTAAGGGCTTTAATGGTTCATTCTGCAAGTTGGTCGGAAGAAATGATTGCTCAATTTGAAATTGACACTAATAAGGTTGGTGATGTATTAAAATTACTTAAAATTGTTGGTTATGGAATTCCTAATCTTCAAAAGGCTATAGAATGTAAATCGAATTATTTAACATTCATTTCTGAACAAATTATCAAGCCATATAAATTGGAAGATGGTAAGATAAAAACTAATGAAATTCATTATTACGAGTTTCCATGGCCTAAAGAAATTTTAGAAAATCTAGGTGATGCAAATGTTACTTTAAGAGTTACTTTATCTTATTTTATTGAACCAAATCCAGGAGAAAGAGGATATACCACTAAATATGCCTATCAATCAACTGCTTTAAAGTTTGCATTAATAAATTCAGGTGAAGATTTCGACAATTTTAAAATAAGAACTAATAAAATAAATCAAGATACTCTAAAAGAAAGTTTAGGTGTAGAGAAATTAGATTCTGGGGAATATGATAAGACTACTGGTACTAGTAGATGGGCTCTTGGTGCTGATACGGTTTTTAAAGGATCAATACATAGTAATTATTGGAACGGTTCAGCGGCTGAAATTGCATCATGTAATAAATTAGCAATATTTCCATTAGCTTCTGGCTGGTGGAAGCAATTAAAAAAGCAAAACAAATATGATTCTCAATTGCGTTATTCTTTAGTTGTATCAATTGAAACACCTGAAAATACTGCTGATATTTACACTCCAATTGCAACTCATGTCGCTATTGAAAATTTAATTGTTGTATAATACTATCTTCTATTTGTTCAATTATCATAATTTAACTTAAATTATAATCTCATTCACCTGCACAAAAATTGCTCCTGGTCCAAGTATTCCCAGCATCAATTGTTTGTTTGCTTCATTTCGTTAATTTCCTTTTTTAAGTAACAAATTGTATCTTTAATTGTCATTTTTAAAGAGCAATTTTATATGGAAACAATTGAATTATCAAGAAAGCAATTGTATGACTTGGTTTGGTCCACAACAATGTCAAATCTTACGCAGAAGTACGCACTTTCCAGAGATGGTTTTAAAAAAATTTGCAAACAATTTGAAATTCCGATACCTCAAAACGGATATTGGTTAAAACGTCAATACAATAAAAAAGTAAAAATTGAAAAACTCAATCCGGTTTTCGGTGGTGTAGATAAAATTATACTAACTATTAGAGAAGAAGGAAGTTCAGTCAATATAGACCAAACTCCTCTAACCATCAGAACCAAAGAAATAGAGAGCGACCCAAACGCTCCTTTAATTGTTCCTGATGAAATAACAAAACCGGATATTCTAACAAAACAAACCCAACAATATTGGAAGGGTAAAATTTCTTTTACCTCATATCGCGAGGACAACAGAATCACATACCCTATCAGAGTTGAAAAAAACAATAGAGATAGAGCATTAAGATTCATGGATACTTTCACAAAGTTAATCCGATATAGAGGTCATACGATGTCAAAAGAGTATGGTCATGATTGCGTACAAATAGATGGGATAAACATCGAGATTGATTTAAGGGAAGCATCAAAACGTATCCCACCAACAACTATTTATGGATCATCAGAATATGTTCCAACGGGTGAATTTATTTTTAAAGTTGGTAAATATTCCGGAGAAAGAGAATGGCGTGATGGCAAAGTTAAATTAGAAGGAATGTTAGCTAGGATTGTGGCCAAATTAGAACTTATTGCGGAAAGAGAAAAAGAATGGGAAGAACAATCTAGAATAGCTAATTTAGAATGGGAAGAAGAACAAAAACGTAAAGCCGAAATTAAAAAACGTAGGGATGAAGAAGTGGAAAAATTTAATAGATTAGTCAAACTTTCCGAGCAATACAATAAAACCCTGATGATACGTCAGTATATTGAAGCGGTGAAACAAAAAGCAATCAATTCGAATAATCTAACCCCGGAAACGCAAGAATGGATTAATTGGGCAAATGATAAAGCAGATTGGATAGATCCATTAATCAATAAACCGGACGAAATTTTAGACAACGAATAAAATCAATAAACTTTTAAAATTAAAAAATGAATTACTTCTTTTTCACTACTGATCTGAAACAATTTACCACGATCACCTAAGTCTTCGTTTTTGAACTATGCACTACGAACGTCTCTGACTTAGCAGCAAATATAAAATTAGGACTATACTAAACCATCTTCCTAGCACGTTGCTTTTCGATGGTCTTCTGAGTTCGCAGCAAATAATTTACACACTTTTTTTATTCCTTGCAGTAAATTAACTTACATAAGATTTAAACTACTTAACTACTCAAATCATCAAAAAAGTTGTATATATTTGATGTAATTTAGTGACTACAAGGCATTTTAACAAACCAAAATAACTATTAATGACAAAAGACAATAAAAAAGAAACATCATTAACAACTCTTGGATCGACTAGTTTAATTAAAGTGAGTAATTCTATTGAAATAACAAATAAAATAATAAAGGAGTACGAAGAAAGAATAATCAATCATATTGTTCCGACAGTAAAAATCGCAAATCAAATATGGATGTCTAAAAATCTGGATGTAGATTGTTATGCCAATGGTGATAAAATACCTGAAGTTCAAAATCCAGAAGAATGGGATAGTCTTAAAACAGGGGCTTGGTGTTATTTCAATAACGACTCTACTAATAAAGAAAGAAAAGGTAAACTTTATAATTGGTATGCAGTAAATGATCCAAGAGGATTAGCACCTGAAGGTTATCATATACCTAGCATAGATGAGTGGAGTCAATTAGTAAATTACTTTGAAGAGTTTAATTCTATTATCAAAAGTAAAGACTTTTTATCAGAAAATTTATGGTTAGATGAATTTGGCTTTACTTCATCGCCGGCAGAACATATTTATATTCGTAATTTTATGGATTTTGAAAACAGTACTGTTTGGTGGAGTTCAACAAATTTGATCGATGATTTAATATTTATTTCTATTGTGTTAGATCATCAAAATCAAAGTATGACAACAGTTAACAGTGGCCCAAATAGTGGTTTTTCAGTTCGTTGTATAAAAAATTAATATAAATGAAATTAAGTAATATTCATAGTTTATTTAAGCAATTTACATTGAAAAATAGATATTCAAAAAAAAATGATATTTCTGCTACAAGTTATAATAGAATTAAAAAAACAAGAAATTATATTAAAATCATATCCCAACGTCTGTAATTACAAATAAAAAATTAACTAAATTTCTATCTCAAAATTAGAACTACATCTTTTGATAGCATAAAGCACATTTTTCCAACAATAATTCTCTTTCTCTCCTAATCTAAACTCTTCAAAAACACTAAAATAAATAATAGGTATTCCTAATATTTTCAGCTGATTAAATATGGTTTGGAATGGTTCAATTTTTAGGAGTTGATTTTCATGGTGTAGTTGTAAAATATGAAAATAATCAATCGTCATATCAATAGCAACTTCAATAAAATCTTCATAAATGATAAATCGAAATTCATTTTGAACTAATTCAAATTTTAATTCCGGAATCAAAGAACTTTCCCTTTCAATTAAACGACATTTTTCAACACCCTCTTGAAATTCAATCGTCTTATTATACAAAAAAGGACTTCTTTCAAAACACATTTCAATAGTCAAATGCAATTGTCGTGAGAGATGTTTTGCAAGTACCTCAAAATCAGAGAGGTCTAATTGATGGATACACGAAATAGCCGGATGTTGGTAGGTTTCTTCGAGATTATTCATTTGCAATTGGTATCCAATTTAATGTTGTTTCAATTTTAATTCTGTAATCTGTTTGAATCTGTAAAGGTGTCCTTCTGATATATTCTTCTGCCAATGCTCTCGTATTGCCTTTTAGTTCTTTTAAATATTCAATTCTTTTTTCAGGTTCAATTTGACGAATGATAGAACCTTTATCATTTCTAATTGACCAATTTTCACCCAAATTTGTCCAAATGACTGCATCAAAATCAGTGCTTTTTATCCAATTTTTTATTTCATTTTTAAATTGAAATTTTGAAGAAAATTCATCTTTTTCTAAATCATAACTCCCAATACTATTTCTTCCTGATCCTTCTCGAATGGCTAAATTTAAAACAGCTTCATCAAGTCTTTCATAATTTGATAAAGAATATAAAACAGGAACCTTTTTGCCGTTTTCTGTAATGACTAAGGTAAGTCTTCCGTCTTTTGAAATTCTTGCAAATTCAATAGGTAATATTGGTCCATCTTTTTGCCAGCCAAAACTTTTATTATATGCTAATTCTTTGGGTTGCCAAATTAATGAACCCCAAGCGAGCAGTGCTATTTTCATTTTTTTAAAGATTCTTTACAAATGTGATTAAATTTTGAGATGAAGTTTTTTCTTAGTTCAACTGACTCAATATTGTTTAGTTTTTTATCTTCGACAATTGAGCTTTTGTAATCAATAATCAAATCTTCTAATTCTCTTTGAAAATTATTTCTGTAAATTATTTTATTATCAATTGAATTTGGTCCATCAACCCTAATTATCCACCCATTCTTTGTTTGAGTTTCGTGTAATAAACCGCATCGAACCGATTTATAAAAATCTAACCCATCAACGCCTAACCCACAAAATGGTTTTCTTTCCTTAAAGAATGAAATAAAAATATGTTCATTTTTTAAAAAAATTACTGGATCTATTTGGATTTTATGGCGATTTTCTTTTTCAATTTTTCTCAGATACCAGCCTATGCTAATTTTACTATCTTTATCATTATGATAAATCCATCCATTAATAAAACTTTCAATTGTTTCAATCAACGAACATTGCAAATTAACAACAGCAAAACCTTCTCCTGATTTATCAGGCATTTTTAAAATAGCATTTATTGGATTCAAATATCTTGTTCTGATTCTTTCTTCAAAGAAATAGAATGCCAAACTCCATTTTTCATTGCTATTATAATCAATGGTTACTTCACTTTCTTCTAAGTTGCCAACTAAATCAATCCAATCTTTTATGGTTAATTTTCCTGCTATTTTAATCCGGTCCATTTTATTTGCTTTTTATTTCTACTAATAAATTAAAAACCATTTCATCATCTACAAATGGACATAAAATTTCCCAGATATTTTTATGTCTTTCAATTTTATCGGAATATTTGTGAATTAGTTTTATACTCCAAGGTATTCTTTTATTCCTACTTAAATACCACCAATCCCATTTTTCTTCAAATTTTTCAATCAATTTAAATGACCATTCTAAATTTTCATTTTGACTTAATCTCGACCAATCCCATTCTTTTTGATATTTTTCAATAAATTCATCAGATAGTTTAACATACTGATTACAACTCAAATCTAATTCAAACTCAATAAATGAGTCGCTGTGATCGTAGTAAAAGCAATCAATAACATCAAAATCGTTAAAATCATTTGAGTTAAATTTTATATTCGAAATATGTTTTTCTATAAAATCCAAAGACCAGTTAAAATTTTCATTGGAATTTAAAAAATACCAATCCCATTTATCTTTATGTTTCTCAAAAAAATCAAGTGACCATGGCAAATTTTTATTGGAACTCAAATATTTCCAATACCATTCATTTTCATATTTTTCAAAAAAATCAAGTGACCAAGGTAAATTTGTATTTAAACTTAAATTATACCAAGATAAAAGATATTTGTTTTTTTCAATTAATTCTGATGTCCATGGTATTGAATTGTTTAAGCTAAGATTATTCCAATCCCATTTTCTTGAATATTTTTCAATTAAATCAATTGACCATGGTATACATTTATTATGACTTAGCCAATCCCATGCCCAATTATTTTTAAAGTATTCAATAAACTCATTTGACCATGGTAAATTTTTATTATTATAACTTAATAAATACCAATTCCATTTATCTATAAATTTTTCAATTAATTCAATTGACCATGAAAGATTTTCATTTCGACTTAAATATCTCCAATCCCATTTGTCTTTAAAACTCTCTATGAATTCAATAGACCATGGTAAACTTTCATTCATACTTAAATAACTCCAATTCCACTTATAATTATATTTATCAATTAATTCTTTAGACCAAGGCAAACTTGTATTTTTACTCAATTCACTCCAATCCCATTTATCTAAAAAAATATCAAGCAAATAATAAGATTCCTTAATTGTTAATATACCCTCTAAATATTCATAAATATTTATGGCATCCCAATTTAAGTCTTTTTCAAAAGGATTTTCAGTACCCAAATACCATTCTAAATTTTCATTGGAACTTAACAATTGCCAATTTAAAAGGTCTCCATATTCTAATAAAGTATGGAGATCTAAAGGGTAATAACTTGAAATTAAATCTGTAAAAAGCTTGGGAGTTTTTCTAAAGGTTTCTATTAGCAATTGCCTGTTGTTTTCATCAATAAGTTTGTTAGTAATAGAGATGCTTACAGTTGCTTTATGCACTAAATTACTAGTCGAAAGAGGTATAATTTTTTTATCTTCCTCCATGGTTTAGCTGTTTAATTCAGTTGTTAGATTCCGCAATTCTTGTTCTAACTGAGTTTTGGTTTCACTAAAATAACTATCCCAATTTGTGATGTTGTTGATGGTATTAAAAATTTCGGTTTCCTTCAATGAAAGAATTTCATTTTCAATGGCTTTTAATTTTTGTCTTAATTGATGTAAAGTAATTTGAAGTAGTTCTTTTTCAGATATTGTATCAGCTTGTGAAAGGAATTTTTTTCCCCTTTCTAAATCGTATAATAGTTGATTTACTTTTTCAAGATCATGCTCATCATAGGCCTTTTTTAATTCTATAAATATTTTTTCAGCTTCGGCTTTTTGTTCAACACTTACTTTGTCAGGATGACACAATGTGGTGGCTTTTCTAAAGTTTTTCTTTAGTTCTTTTTTATTTTCATCACTTAGTTCAAACTTAACTTTATCTTTTTCACTTTCATATTGTCTACTATAATTATTGAAATCTTCTTCAGCTTCGGCTTCCTTTTTATGATCTTTGTATTTAATTTTTCGTAATCTTAATACTTCCAAAATAATTGTCCCTAATTCTATTGTGTGACGGTGCTGAAAATCGGAAATTATTTTCTCTAATTCAATCTTTTCATTATCAAATGCGTTTATTTGACTTTCTAATGTTTTAATTTCCAAACGAATTGCTGCAATTTCAGGATCATTCCAAATAGTAAGTTGCTGGTAAGAATTTATAAATTCTTGTATGGTAGTGATAGCTTTTGCATATTCTTTAGTTTGAATTGCTTTGATTATTGTATTAATATCTTCATTGAATTGATAGGGGTATAACTTACTCATTACAAGTGAAATATCATCAATATCTTCCAGTAGAATAAAGTTTTTAATAATATCTAATCGCTTAATTATTATTTCAAGTGGAAAATCGTTTTGAATTGTTTCGTTTGGATAATATTTTTTCTTTATTTGGAGAAATTCATTTACAAACTGTTCTGCTAAAGAAGTGTCATTTGAATTAATAACGATGTTTTCAAAATTATTTTCAGCTTTGTAACTCCAATTGTATGAACCGGTAATCACTGTATTGTAGTCAATTACACAAAATTTGTTATGCATTAATTCAGTGTCTCCGTTACCTATTTTGTAAATCTTCCCACCATGTTTTTCTAAAAGATTAAAATCAATTGATGAGTTTTCATTGATTTGATCATTCGAAATAATTATATGTATTTGACATTCATTTTTTGCTTTTCTAATGAGTTGTTCAAATATTGATTTATTGGTAAACCAAGCAACAGCAATATATATTGATTTGTTTGCTTTTTGAATTTCAATGATGATACGCTCTGCAATATTTTCAAAAATGGCTTCTGTTTGCACTGTAATGTTTTTCTCAAAAATAACAAAAATTAATTATCAATATTTAATCGATATTGCTTTTTGTTAGATTTGGTGCTATTTTAAATCAACCCGGATATCTTCAGCATATTGTTTCAATACACACTTTTTTTAAAATATCTATAGGATACATAAAGTCTTCATAGCAATTCTTTATTTTTTGAAAGAGTACTATCCTTAAATAAAAAACCATTACTTTTTTTTCACCAACTCAAATTTCAAGCGATAACCTAATTTATCTGCCATTAACTCAAGCTGTTTTATGGATGGTAAATACTTTCCTTTCTTCCATTCACTAATTCGCTCAGGTCGTTTACCGGTTAACTTACCAAATTCTGTTTGATTCATATCTGTAACTTCTAAAAGTTTTAAAAAAACTTCTGTTTGTATATCCATAATTATCATATTTACTACAAATGTAACTTTCAAATTGAAGAATAAAATAATATAAAAATGAAAAAATAAAACTTTTTTTATAGATAAAATCAAAAAAACTAAAGAACTAAAAAACTAAAAGAACTCTATTGTGCCTGGTTTAACGTTTTAGTCCTCCGTTCCCCACCACTTGCCACCGCATAAAAGTTTTTGTATGCCCACAAAAGCATTCCTCCAAAATAGTAGAATAATAGGA
>ERZ795055.1058-NODE-1058-length-23215-cov-6.351209_pt1 | contig 23215 bp, 20 predicted proteins | sample MGYA00375139_ERZ795055 | MGnify/ENA primary metagenome ERZ795055 (study PRJEB30184, sample SAMN05720283) | anaerobic digester metagenome | isolation source: active sludge of municipal wastewater-treating anaerobic digesters | place: USA | collected 2015-01-23 ... | reverse complement strand
GACAGCGTCGAGGCGAAAAAAATCCGCACCAGGGTGCTTGGCCGCAGCGGCTGCCGGTTCCCGGCCGACTTCAACGGAAGAATCGTGAAGATAAAGGCCGATAAGGCCGTTTCAGACAAGGAGAGAAATACCCCGGGAAATGCGTTTCAGCGGATAAAAAAATTTTTTAATGGACATAAACCCGGACAGGCGCAATAATAACGATAGTTCCTGCCGGGCGGGAAACGGCAAAGTCTAACATAGAAGAGGTGGGCCATGTCTTCATACACGCACAACACCGGGACATTTATCGGAAGCTCGAACAACGAGCTCTTTTTCCAGAAATGGGAGACCGATTCTGCGAAACTGAAGCTTGTGATCGTGCACGGTCTTGGTGAGCATTCAGGCAGATATGGGAACATCATTAAAAAGCTCGACGGCAGGAAAGTATCAATATATTCCTACGATCACCGCGGGCACGGCAGGTCGGCCGGAAAACGCGGCCATATAGACTCCTTCGCCGATTACATAAACGACCTCAATATATTCATCGACCATGTCAGGCTCCAGGACGACAGCCTTCCCATCGTGCTCATGGGACACAGCCTCGGCGGCCTCATCGCCATGAGATACGCGCTGGAATACCCCGGGAAGTTTTCAGCCCTGGTTCTTTCATCGGCAGCGCTCGTACCGGCAGTCAACGTTCCGGAATGGCAGAAAAAAATGGGCGAGGTATTCAATGTCATTTATCCCTCGCTGCTTCAGTCAAACAATCTCAACGCAAGGGACATATCGCACGACGAGGACGTGGTTAAGGCGTACATGAAGGACCCGATGGTGCACGACCGCGTTTCGATCAGGTTTTTCTTCGAGATCATGAAGACCAAGGATGAATGCCTCGGCAGGGCGCAGGAGCTCTCGATGCCCCTGCTCGTCTTCCACGGCACCGGCGACAGGATCGTTTCATACACCGGAAGCCAGCGCATATTTGAAAGCGCTTCCTCAAGAGACAAAAAAATATTTCTCTTCGACGGCATGTTTCATGAGACCATGAACGAGACCAACAAGGACGATGTGCTGGGCAAGGTGACGCACTGGATTCTCGATCGAGCCGCGAAAAAAACGACCGGACCCAAAAAGGCCGCGTCCGGGAAAAAATCGGTGAAAGTCAAAACATCCGCGGCAAAGAAGAAAACCGGAAAAAAATAATCATCCGTTAAACCGGGGTTTCCATGACCGATTTCATCATCACAGCCGCGATATCCCTTTATTTGCTGACGGCATTTTTCTGCGCGGCTTCGATCATTTCCGACCGAAATATCAACTACCATCTCGCCAGAGCGGGATTCATGCTCGCCGCTGTTTCCATCATCGCCCTCGGGGCGGTCAAAATTCACCCGATATCGCAGCAGACTTTCTTCACCCTTGCAACTTCAATCTGGGGATATTTTTATCTGCTCTCGCTCATACTTACTGTCATCGGCGGCTACCTCTATTTTTCCAGATGGAACAGGCAGTGGAAATCATTCATGGCGCTGGCATCCCTGTTCGTCGGAATCATTCTGCTGATTTCGCTGCCGTTCATCGATTCAACGCGAAGATTCACGACCGAAACGACCAGCACGCTCCTTCCCCTTCATATTTTCCTGAGCATACTCGGGCAGCTGCTGTTCTTTTTCAGCTTCGCCGGATCGGTCCTGTACCTCATTATGGAGCGCAATCTTAAAAAAAAGAGATTCATGTCCATTTCAGACAGGCTGCCGAACCTCGAATCGATAGAAAAGTTCAACCGCTGGGTCACCATCAGATCCTTTTTCCTTCTGACGCTGGGCCTCGCGATCGGCATAATCATGCAATTGATCAGCTTTAAAAAAATATTTCTCGGAACCGCCAAAGAGGTTCATATTTATTTCTCATGGGCCGTGATACTCGGCATGTCGGTCCTCAGAAGCAGGAGCAGCATGAGCTCCCACAGGATCAGCCTGATCAACATATTCTTTTTTTTCTGGGTTATGTTCCTTTTCATCTTCACCAATGTCTTCATTCTGAAGGGATTTCACAGCTTTCAGTAGGCACGAAGCCGCGCCGTCTTTAGCGGCGCTTTAGTCGCCGCAGCCGAAATTTAACATCAGCGTAATAATTCGCATGCTTCCTGTTATGCTATTGTTACGGCCCGGTAAAATCAGGCCAGCCCGGAGGGATTTTCATCCGGCCCGCATTGACAAACGGGCGTCTCCCGAATAATGTCGTTTCATGTTCAGCAACGGGTCCGGCGCACCGCCGTGATCTAACAACTCCCTGAACATCATGGAGGCAAACATGATAGACAAATCTGATACCGCATTCATGATCATCGCGACCGCGCTGGTCATGATCATGACGCCAACCCTGGCGTTTTTTTACGGGGGGCTCGTTAAAAAGAAAAACGTCCTTTCAATCCTGATGCAGACGATGGTGATCCTCTCGGTCATTTCGATCCAGTGGGTCCTTTTCGGATACAGTCTCGCATTCGGGCCCGATATCAAAGGGATCATCGGGGCGTTGAATTTCGCCGGGCTCAGGGGAGTGGAAACCCAGCCCCTGCCGGGGCAGACGATCCCGCACATGCTTTTCATGTCGTTCCAGATGATGTTCGCGATCATCACGCCTGCGCTCATCATCGGCAGCTTCGCCGAGCGGATAAAATTTTCCGGGTTCCTGATTTTCATACTGCTCTGGTCGACGCTCGTCTATGACCCCATGGCGCACTGGGTCTGGGCAAAGGGCGGATGGCTCGCGGGACTGGGCGCCCTTGACTTCGCAGGCGGCACCGTCATCCATATAACCGCTGGAATCTCGGCCCTTGTCATGGCTCTCATGCTCGGAAAGCGATGCTCGATGCACGAAGGCCATTCCCCGCACAACCTTCCGATATCGGTTCTCGGCGCCGGTTTTCTCTGGTTTGGATGGTTCGGGTTCAACAGCGGCAGCGCGCTCGGAATCAACGACCAGGCGATGTACGCGTTTATAAACACCAACACCGCTGCGGCAGCAGCGGCAATAATGTGGATGGTGCTTGACTGGAAGCTGAATAAAATTCCTACTGTACTCGGGATAATAACAGGGCTTGTCGCCGGCCTGGTCGCGATCACCCCTGCCGCGGGGTTCGTAAGCCCGCTTTCATCGATCGCTATCGGCGCAATGGGAAGCGTGTTCGGCTTCATCTTCGTGACCTATGTGAAGAAAAAGTTCGGATACGACGACTCCCTCGACGTTTTCGGGGTCCACGGCATTGCCGGGATAGTCGGCGCCCTTGGGACCGGAATCTTCGCCGACGCGTCAATCGGCGGGACCGACGGCCTGATCTACGGGAATCCGCGGCAGCTGCTCATACAGATGCTGTCGGTACTGGTTGCGATCGGGATTTCGGCCATCGGAACATATGTCATTTTCAAGCTCGTCGACCTCCTTACCGGTCTGCGGGTCGACAAACGCGAGGAGGCCCTGGGCCTCGACCTGAGCCAGCACCATGAAGCGGGCTACACATTGATAGACTGAGGAGGATGTCATGAAATATGTTATTGCGATAATTAACCCACACCGCCTTGATGAAGTCAAGATTGAGCTGGAAAAGGAAGAAGTCCATCTCATGACGGTAAGCGAAGTGCTGGGGTGCGGGAGGCAGAAAGGAGTCACCGAGGTCTACCGCGGCGTCAAGGAAGTCGGCAACCTCCTGCACAAGGTTAAGCTGGAAATCGCCGTCAACGACGAATTTTTACAGAGGACCATCGACGCAATCATCAAGGGGGCCCGTGAAGAAAAAATCGGAGACGGGAAAATTTTCATCCTCGACCTGAAAGACTGCGTTAGGATACGGACCGGAGAAAGAGGCACCGAGGCCATAGGATAGGAGGAATCAGGCGTTAATGACGATGCTGTTTCTTCCCGCTTTGCCGGCTTTTTCCATCGCGGTCTCGGACCGCTTGACCAGGGAGTCGAGAAGAAGATCATTGCGCATGTGGGCGTCGATGGTGTTGTTGTCGACGACGTTCTGATAGCTCAGATCCGAGAGCCCGATCCCGAGCATGATGTTCATCTTGCGTCCTTTGACCACAAAGGGTTTTTCGGTCATAGCGGAGAGAATCCTCTTGGCGACCTTCTGGGCGTTCTTTGATCCCGTGTCCGGGAGAAAAACCATAAAGTCGGTGACAGTATAGCGGCCCGCCACGTCATAGGGCCTGCATATGGCCTTCAGGCGCCTGCTCAGCTCGAGCAGCACCTCGTCTGCCGTCTCGTTTCCGTAGGTGGATACGATTTTTTTAAAATTCGTGGTCCCAATCATTATCGCAGAAAAATTCTTTTTCTCCCTGGAGGCCCTGCCCATTTCCTTCAGTGCCTCGTCGAGGAGGGCCCTTCTGTTCAATAGCCCGGTATGAGGGTCTTCCTTGGCGAACCTGATCAGTTTTTTCTTGGATTTGCTCGCCGAATCCTCGAGCTTCAACGTCCTCTGAGCGATCATCACCCTCATCGAGAGGTCATCCTTGCTGAGCGGTTTAAAAATATAGTCGTTGGCCCCGGACTTTATCAGCGACGCGACCTCTTTCTCGCGTTCGCGGGGAGAAATCAGGAGTATGTAAACATAGCCCTCGGTCTTGATCTTGCGGATTTTTCTGCAGAGATCTTCGGTGTCAGTCAGCTCTTTCGACATGTTTATGATCACTATTCCCGGCGACTGCTTCTGAATGCTCGCCACGGCTTCATCATGGGTCACGGATACGGTAGCCGACAGGTCCATTTCTTTCAGCGATTTTCCGATGGCGTCATATAATTTCTGCGTGCTGTCGATAAGATGTATCTTCATTCCCTGCACCTGCCCCTGTTATGGATGTTTTATTTTCAGTTAATTAATGCTATTTGTCAACTAATTATTGAATGAAGGCGTTTCGGATATCGCTGACGACCGAGGCGAACACTTTTTCGGGAGCGCCGGAGCCGTCGATGACCACCGAGTTCTTTCCGAGGATCGAAAGATAATTTTTCCTGACCGCCGAGAGAAAATCTCCTTTCTCGAAAATCTCGGTCGTGCCCCCGTTATTGCGGCTCGCGATCCTGTTCATCGCAAGCACTGGATCGATGTCGATGAAATAAATCCTGTCCGGTTCAGGAAAACCCTCTTTCCTGTTTATTTCCATAAACTCGCCGGGGTCAATCCCCCCCGCGCCCTGATACGCCGCGTTGGAATAATAATACCTGTCCATGACGATTACATCCCCCCTGCCGAGCGCCGGAATGACGTTCATGGCCACATCCTCCCTCCTGTCGAGGATGAAAAGCCTGACCTGCTCCCACGGGTCAGGCGCAGCGTTCCCGGAGAGCATCTTCCTGATTTCGGCGCCCCAGACTCCGCGCGTGGGTTCGGCCAGCCGCGCCACCGGCACCGACATCGAGTCAAGCAGGCCGGCAAGCATGTCGGCCTGGGTCGTCTTACCTGACCCGTCAATCCCCTCAAAGAGAATAAAAAGAGGTCCCCGCAGTTTTTTCAAAGCTTCGTCATCCTTCATGACCGGCACCTTCAACCGACTCCCGGCCCCTTTTCGAGGCCCTTGCAAGCCTGTCCATTATCGCCACGCCCAGTCCCTGGAGCGGGACCTTCTCCGCGTATATCACCGAAAGGCCCAGCGCATCGAGCCGGTGAAGCACCGAAAACAGGTTCGCCGCCGCCTCGCGCATATCCCCCTGCCTCGAAAGAAAGGCTATTCTGCCTGTTCCGGTGTCATCTCCTTTTCGCATGAAATAGACGTACCCCGCCCTTTTATCGGAGATGTCGAGGCCGCTGAAATCATCGACCACCCTCACCGGCGTCACGGGCGAATAATGATAGGGAAGCTGCCCGGGGGATTCTGGCGCGGTGCCCGATCCGGTCCGGGTTGCAAGGGGACCAGCGATTTCCGCTATTCGTTCCGGCTCCGTTCCTCCGGGCCGCAATAAGACCGGGACCCCGCTTCCATCGATCCTGATTATGGTGGATTCGACCCCGACAGAGCACTCCCCGCCGTCGAGAATCATGTCGACACGGTCCCCCATCTGCGCGAGCACGTGCCGGGCGCTGGTCGGGCTGATATACCCGAACGGGTTCGCACTCGGCGCGGCCACGGGCGTGCCGCACTCCCTGATCAGATCGAGCGCGACCGGATGGGAAGGCATCCGGATGCCGACGGTATCGAGGCCCGCGGTCACGATGTCGGGCACCATCCCGGTCTTTTTAAGCACAAGAGTGAGCGGTCCGGGCCAGAACCGCCGCGCGAGAACCATGGCCTGCGGCGGAACTTCAAAACTAAGCCTCTCAAGCCATGAAATGTCTGCTATATGAACGATCAGCGGATCGAAGTAAGGCCTGCCCTTTGCCTCGAAGATACGCGACACGGCCAGCGGGTTGAGCGCGGCCGCACCGAGTCCGTACACGGTCTCGGTCGGGAAAGCCACTATCCCCCCCCCATTGATGACCCGCGCGGCCCTTGAGATGTTCTCGATGTTGCCTGATGAAATTTCCATGTTGACGGACAGCGTAATTTACTGCAATATATCAATTGTCCTTTCTACTCGGCGCGATGTAAAGGACAATTTCACCATAAAGATTTGACAAGCCGGCCGAGCGGATGCTAATTTGTATTGACCGCGAATGAGACACAAGGAGGCCTCCATGATAATAAAATCGGGACTGATCGCTCTGCTGCTCGCTCTCATGATCAACGCCGCAGCTTTCGCGGCTCAGGTCGAAGAAACCGATGATATCGACAGCTTCCTCGAGGACGAAAAAGTCGAGAAAACATACGAAAGCAGCGGACAAAAGGCCGGCGCCGACAAAAAGATACCGCACAAGATCTTCTCGCTCGGGCTGGGATTCAATTTCGGGGTTTTTATCAGCGACGACATGGAAGACATCAACAGGCACATCTACAACAAGGTTGTAGAAGACGACTATCTAAGCACGATAACCTTCGGAGACGCGAAGATGTATCTCAACATGGTTCCCCGCTTCACCATCAACGTCATGCCGGTCCGCTATTTCATGATACAGTTTCTCGGCGAGGTCGGATGGGGCCCCAAGGTGGTCATGTCGTTCGGGTCAGACTCCCAGACCTTCCATTTCCTGAGATACTCGCCCGGGATCGTCCTGAACGGATATATCCCCATAGGCGAAACCGGGACCTACTCGTTTTTCCTGGGCGGCGGAGCGTTCTACCATTTCTTTGAATTCGAAAGTTTCGAGGCGCAGGGCTTCGGGGGCCGCGGCCAGCTGGGTTTCAGGATAGACTGGAAAACCATCGGACTCGAGATATTCGCCGCATACGATTACGCCCGGGCCGAAACCGGGGACTACGACGCCTATATCGGCCGCAAAATGACCCTGGATTACAGCAGCGTGCTGATCGGGCTCAACCTCTACTTCAAGATCATATAAGCCGGGCTTTCGCATTATCCGCGAAAGCGGCGATAGTCGAGCCCGAGCTGGCTCATCCGGTAATGCAGGATGCGCTTGGTCGTGCCCAGAAGCTCGGCCGCCCTGGTGATGTTCCCGTGCGTCATCTTCAGATAATCGGTTATTATCTCGCGGTGGAACTGGCTGGTCATCGAATCGAGCGTGCCGGCGTCCCTTTCAGGCCCTGACGCCATCTGCAGGGACGGGGGCAGATGGTAGCTGCGAATGACGTCCTCCCTGCTTATGATGACCGCCCGCTGTATGCAGTTTTCGAGCTCGCGCACGTTTCCGGGCCAGTGATAGCTCGCCAGCATGTCTATGGCCTCGCTGCTGATCCTCCGGATGTCCTTGTTCATTTCACGGTTGTATTTGCCGAGAAAATGATCGGCGAGCAGCAGGATGTCCGCCTTGCGCTCCCGAAGCGGCGGCGAAAACAGCGGAAAAACATTCAGCCTGTAAAAGAGATCCTGCCTGAACTCGTTTCGCGCGACCATGGCCTCAAGATCCCGGTGGGTTGCGGCTATGATAAGGACATCAAGAACGATGGAGGAAGTACCGCCAAGCCGCTCCATCCTGCGCTCCTGTAAAACACGAAGCAGCTTCACCTGCAGGGTGAAATCGAGGTCACCGATCTCGTCCAGAAAAATCGCCCCTCCCTGGGCGAGTTCGAAGCGGCCCTTCTTCTGGCTCAGCGCGCCGGTGAAAGCCCCGCGCTCATGGCCGAAAAGCTCGCTCTCGATTAGGCCCGGGGGAAGGGAGGCCACGTTCACCTTGACATACGGTTTTCCCTTGCGGTCGCTGGATTCATACACCGCATCCGCGATCAGCTCCTTGCCTGTGCCGGTTTCGCCGGTGATGAGCACCGTTGTGGCCGTCGGCGCGACCATGAGTATCTTCTCGTAAAGATCCTGCATGCTGTGGGAGCTGCCGATTATTGAGCCGACGCCGGTCCTGCCCGAAAGGCGCATTTTGAGTATCCTGTTTTCCTCTTCGAGCGCCGACTGGCGGAGCTTCATCTCTTTTTTGTCCTTGAGCGAGCCGGAGATTATCACCGCTACGGCGGTAAGCAGCGTCAGCTCGCGGTCAAGAGGAGTTTTCCGGTCATGGATAAAATCGATGGAAAGCGTCCCGATGACTGTTTCATCCACCACAACCGGAACGCATATGAACGCACAGTTGTGGCCCGAATTGGCCTTCCTGGCGCCGGTCCTGTTCAGGAAGAGAGGCTCCTCGTCTATCGAAGGAATGACCATGGGTTTTTTACTCTCAATGACCGAACCGATTATACCTTCTCCAGGCCGGTATTTACCTTTTGCCGCCTCCTCTTCGCTGTATCCGTATGAGGTGTCGATGAAAATATCCCCCGAGTCCTCATCGTAAATCGTGATGGAGCCCCTCTGAATGTCAAGAGCGGCGGCAAGCAGGCCCATGATCCCGTTGAAAAGGCTTTCCGGATCTTCCGAGCCCGTGACCATGGACCCGACTTTCATTAATACGGCGCTGTCGGTCGGCGAATTGTCGCCCTGCCGGCCGTTACCCGTTTGTTCACCGCCTGAATGATAAGCGACTTCAATCATTGAAATGCCCGCTGCATGATACGATTTGAGCGTAAATACCCGCTCGATCAGAACATGAAACCAAGATAATGCATGTCGGAAAAGAGAAAAGACGTTTTTCCGCCGGGGGCGACAATTTAACAAAAGTGTAACAAGCGCGGATTATCGGTTCATTTTACGGAAACAGCCCCGGCCGGGCAAACCTCGACGCATTTCATGCATCTGATACACAACGAGGGCCATAGCGGCGTCACACGCCATTTCCGGGGGTCGCACGGGTCATTTTCGGCCGCGCCGAGGGTCTGGTGAAGCAGAAACACCGCAGGGCCGCACGCCCGCAGGCAGGCGCAGCATTCGCGCGGATCGACTCCCCTGCCGTCCCCGCATAGGCCGTAATCGACCGTAATCCCGGTTTTTCGGCGGAAAAACATCAGTACTTTCCCCTGACTTCGGGAACCTCGTCCCTGGGGGCGAGATACAGGGCCCCGCGCTGGCACACGTGACGGCACACGCCGCATCCGTAGCATGCCGCGATGTCGGCCGAGACCATCCCGCCGCCGGGCGCCATCTTCAGCGCGCCGAAGGGGCATCGGGCGGCGCACGCACCGCAGCCGACGCACGCCGAGTCGTTGACGCATATCACATACTCGGCCTTGTAAATCGACATTATGCCGAAGTCGAACCTGGGCCTTATGCCGGCGCATTCCGGGTTCGCGCACGAACAGAGATTGTTGATGTAGGGGAAAGGTCCAAACCAGATGGTTCCGATATATCCCCTCCTGTTATGCGAGGTGAAGCGAGCGACCGCCTCCTTGCGTGTCAAAAAAAATTTGTCCTTTTCAGGGATGAACCTGGGGAGCCTGCCGGCGATTTCGGACATCACGCCGAAATTTATACAGCAGGATTCCTTTATCCCCCTGCTCATGTAGCGGCACATGCAGTTTTTTTCTATGATGGGCTCTGCAGCGCATTCTTCGAGTATGGCGATTCCGTCCTCGAGAGGCACGACCTGGCCGATATGCCCCTCAGCCCTGAAGGGATTCGAGGGCGGCTTCGTGCTGTGGAGCATCCGTTCGGCCATGCTCTTGATCAGGCGGCCGACAACTGGTATCCTCAGTCTGTAATCCAGGCCGATGCCGCTGACGCCCCATACAGGCCTCACCGCCATCTGCTCGAAATTCTTGTACTGCTCGAGAAGAAAATCCCTGAGATCGTATTTCTCCGCTATTTCATTGGAATAATGACTCGCGTTGAGATACCATTTCCCTCCGGCGCCGTGTTTCATGCACAACTCACACATGATGCTCTCCTGAAAACCGGGATTCCCTTACGACAAAAAGATACGGATGTCAATTATTTATCAATGAAAAGTGAAAACCCCCGGGAAGGTGAACGGTTTCTCTTTTCTCAATCGATGGATCATGAATGGATGATCGATACCGGGTCAAGCACAGAGATGCTGTCAAGACACCCTCCCTCCCTGCCAGTCGAAGCGTTTAAAATGTCATGTATTGCTTCGACACAGAGCCATCCTGGCCCTATTGCTGACAGGGGAGAGGCTGATGGCCGTTGATGCCCGTCAAATCATTCTAGAAAGACACTGCGGCTCCGAAACTGGCGTACCAGCGGTGAATATCGCTTCCCTCGTAAAAATCCTTCATCGGTACCGCCACATAGTGGAACGTACCCTCGAGAGAAAGAACGCCCTTGGTGAAACACAGACCCGCGGATGCGTCTATATCGCTGATCCCGAACGCGCTTTCGCTCTTGTAGTGGAAGTAGCCTGCCGCGAGCCCGAGACTTATGGCGACTTCGGGAGTGACCTCGAACTCGTGCCCTATACCTGCCTGTACATAGAAATCCTTCTTGTTCTCGCCGGTCGTGCAGTAATCCTTGTCGACATAGTAGTCGTATGTGAACGATATAAAGGGAGACAGAAGACATTCAAATCCAAGCGAAACATATGCGGTGAGCATGCTCGCATCCGCGTCCATGGCTTTTTCCGAGTTGAAATAATACCAGTACCAGAGCCCCAGCCCGAGGGTCACCAGTTCATTGAAGGTGTACTCATAATCCAGGCCAGCGTCGAACGAATGGTAGTCGAAACCGTAGGCGTCCCGCCCTTTTCCCTCGAAAAAATAATCCGCAGCGAACTCGGCGGCGACACCCAGGGTGAGGCCGGTCGAGAATATTTCCCAGGAGAGTGAAGGATAGAATGCGCCCTCCCCGTCGTACATGTATGTTCCGCGCCACAGATAGGCGCTGTAATAGGTAAGCCCTACCGACAGACCGATGGCGCTGTCTTCCTGTTCCTCTTCTGCGGCCGCTTCTTTTTCCTGTGAATAGGCTCCTACCGTAAGCAGGAAAACCATCAGCAGGCTCAGCACACCGGCGTTGAAACCCGATATTTTTTTCATGATTTCCTCCATAAAAATCATAGATGGCATTATACGATATGAGAATTAAAACAATCAGAAAAAATTACAAGTATAATCCGCCGGGTTTCAATCATTAAAAGCATGAAAAATACTTATCCCGAGACCGGCAGGACTACTTCGCAGCATAGTACCGTTTCGTGATATCAGAAGAGAATGTCGGGGACAGCAGAAAAACAACCAGGCGGGAAACGCTGCGGGGCAGGGGATCATCCCCGGCCCGCAGCATCCTAAAATATTACTGCTCACAGGGAAACTGAAGCCCCGAATGTCGCATACCACCGGTGTATGTCGTTCGGGGAGCCATAAGTGTAAAAATCTTTCATGGGCACCGCAACGTAGTGCAGGCTGCCTGAAACCGAAACGATTCCCTTCGTATACAAAAGCCCGACCGAGGTATCGATGTCGCTGACACCGTAGGCCTCGATGCTTGCGGCATGGTAATAACCGGCGCAAAGGCCGAGGCTCACCGCGACTTCAGGGGTCACCTCGAACACATGGCCGATGCCCGCCTGCACGTAAAAGTCTTTCTTGTTTTCCCCATCAACGCAAAAATCCTCGTCGACGTAGTAATCATAAGTGAAAGAAATGAACGGCGAAAGAAGCACATTGAAGCCGAGAGACACTTTGGCGGTGAGAAAGCTCGCATCAGCGCCAAGCGCATCCTCGGAATTGAAGTAATACCAGTACCAGAGGCCTGCCCCGACGGTCACGAGATCAGCGAAAGTACGGGAATAATCAAGGCCCGCGTCAAACGAATGCAGATCGAAGCCGGCCGATTTTCTGCCGTCACCCTCGAAAAAATAATCGGCGGCGAACTCCCCGGCTGCTGAGAGCCTGAGACCGGTTGAAAAAATATCCCAGGCGACCGAGGGACAGAACGCCCCCTCGCCGCCATAAAAATATGTCCCGCGCCAGAGATAGGCGCTGTAGTATGCAAGCCCGATTGACAGGCCGATACCGGTGTCCTCTTTTTCGGATTCGACAGAGGCTGCCTTATCCTCTGAATATGCGCCGGATGAGACCATTACCGTCAGCAGCATGCTTATAATGATGAGAGTAAATGCGGATTTAATTTTCATAACAAACTCCAATTGATATTGTATTATTGATCGGGGGGCCTGATTTTTTAATTTTCAATCAGGCCCCGTTATCGAACGGGCTCAACCGATTGCCTCGCCGCCCTCTTCACCGGTCCTGATCCGGATACAGCGGTCGAGGTCCTGGACGAAAATCTTTCCATCGCCGATATTCCCCGTGCGGGCCCCTTTTATGATGGCCTTGATGGTTCTTTCGACGAAATCGTCGTTGACCGCGACTTCAAAGCGGACCTTGTCCAGCAGGTTCACCTCGGTTACGGCCCCGCGGTAGGTCTCGGTCCACCCGCCCTGGGAGCCGCACCCGATCACGTTCGATACGGTCATCTTTCCTACTTCGGCCTCGGCAAGCGCCTGCTTGACATCGGTCAACTTTTCGGGCTGAACTATGGCTATTATTAGTTTCATGTTGATTTCTCCTTATCTTGGTATTGCGGCTCGCATCATTTTGTAAGGAATCCCTGGAAATCGGGATACGCCTTCATGCCATGCTCGCCGATATCGAGCCCCCTGATCTCCTCCTCGCGGGAGACCCTCATTCCCATCGCGACCTTGATGAGATACCATACAATCAACGCCACAACGAAGGTGAACGCGCCGACGGCAAGCACGCCGGCTGCCTGCGCACCGAGCAGTTTGAATCCGCCCCCGAAGAAAAGGCCGTTGCCGGTCGCCGTTCCCGCGATCCTGTCCTGTGCGAAAAGACCCACGGCCAGGGTTCCAAAAACGCCATTGACCAGGTGCACCGAAAGCGCTCCCACGGGATCGTCGATTTTCAGCCTGTCGAACATGAGCACCGCGAAGAACACGAGCACGCCGGCGATAAGGCCGATGATCGCCGCGGACGAAACGCTAACGAATGCGCATCCGGCCGTAATGGCTACCAGTCCCGCAAGGGCGCCGTTTATTATCATCGAAAGGTCAGGTTTTTTCTGGAAAATCCACGATACGAGAGTGGAGCTCACAATCGCAGTCGCAGCAGCGGTATTGGTCGTGACAGCAATATGCGCTATCGCGCTGCCGTCGCCCACACCCATCGTCGACCCCGGGTTGAACCCGAACCATCCGAACCACAGCACCAGTCCTCCGAGGGTGACAAGGGACATGTTATGGCCGAAGATCGGGCTGACAGTCCCGTCGGCCCTGTATTTCCCGAAGCGCGATTTCAGCAGCAGCACGCCAGCGAGCGCCGACCATCCGCCAACCGAGTGAACTACCGTTGATCCGGCGAAATCGAACATTCCCATCGACTGCAGGACCCCCCCGCCCCAGATCCAGTGCCCGGTAACGGGATACATGAACCCGACCAAAATAATTGAAAACACTATGAAAGAAAGGAACTTGATTCGCTCCGCCACCGCTCCGGACACGATGGTCGCGGCGGTTCCGGCGAAAACGAGCTGAAAGAAAAATTTCGCCCACATCGGCACCCCGGTCCAACTGAGCGCGCTGTATGCGCCCTTGTATGCTTCGCCGGTAGCCGGACTGTTGTCGGCGCCGCCCGCGAACAGGAGCCCTTCGAGACCGACGAACGGGTTGCCGTTCCCGTACATCAGGCCCCACCCGATGATCCAGTACGACAGAGAGGCGATCGCGAACACGATGAAGTTTTTCGCCAGGATGTTGACCGTGTTTTTCGCGCGGCACAAACCGGATTCGACCATGGCAAACCCGAGGTTCATGAAAAACACGAGAAACGCGGTGAACAGGACCCATACGGTATCGATGCCGACCTGCATTGAAGTTTTCATCGCATCGATTGCGGCCATCGCGGAATCTCCGCCTTCTGCCGCAAATATCGGCAGCACGGTGAAAACCGGCGCAGCGATCAGTGACAAATACATGCTTAGCTTTTTCATAAGCCCTCCTCGATTTATTTTGTTTTTCAAAGGAATTACGATTTGTGAATTTCCCCGTGATTGACTCTTTATGCCAATTCATGAAAAACATCTGAGTATTGTTATTGCAAAAATCGTGCCAGGGTAATCAGAGAAATTTTTTTAATTGCGAATCGTGCGGACCAAAACGGTTTTACGGATCAAATTTAACATCGATGCAACAAAAGATGTCGAAGAATGAAACAGTTGAAACGATCCGGAAGATAGAAATCCACAAACTGCCGTTTGGAAGAGGGGCCTTTTCAGGCAAACAAAATAATTTGTGACAAATATGTTATTCACCTATTACAATATCACAATAATGTAACGGTATACTGAGGCGTTTGTGTGTTCCTTTAATAAACGGTCAGCTAGTGAAAAAAGTTCATTCAATCTATTACTTGTAGCACATGACGCATGTCATGAAAATTAAATGTTACATAGATGTAACAGTCATCCGGTTTTTTTAATTGCTGACAGAGACACGCTTTAATAGCTTGTAAAATGACTCGCTGCAGCAAAAGTTCATTTTTGTCACAAATACAGGCAGCGACGGCCGGGACTGAAGAAGAACAGGAGACCGCACATGGACGAAAACAATCCCCATCAGCAGGGCCTTTATAAAAGCGAATTCGAGCACGACTCCTGCGGAATAGGATTCGTGGCAAGCATAAAGGGCAAAAAGACCCATGACATCGTCAGGAGGGGAATTGAAATCCTCGAGAGAATGGAGCACCGCGGCGCAGAGGGCGCGGACAATAAGACCGGCGACGGATCCGGCATTCTTCTGCAGATGCCCCATGCGTATTACAGGGAAATAGTCGACGGGCTCCCGGACGAGGGGCGCTATGGATCCGGAATCGTATTCCTTCCCCGCGAAGGGAAGGAAGCCGCATACTGCGTAAAAGAATTCGAAAAGACCGCAGAAGAAGAGGGGCTGCGCGTCATCGCATGGAGAAACGTTCCGGTCGACAACGCCGGCATCGGCGACATCGCAAAAAGCTCGGAGCCTGTAATCAGGCAGGTTTTCGTCGAGGGAAAGGACGCCCTTGAAGGAGCCCGGCTCGAGACCAGGCTGTATATATTCAGGAAGCTGATCGAAAAAAAGTTACGGGATTCCGCTCTCGGTCAAAAAAAATGTTTTTATCTTCCTTCACTATCATGCAGGACCATCGTGTACAAGGGCATGCTGATGCCCGGACAGGTGAAATCCTTCTACCCCGAACTCAGGGATGAAAGGATGAAAAGCGCCATCGCGCTCGTGCATTCGCGGTTCAGCACCAACACCTTCCCGTCCTGGGACCTGGCCCAGCCGTTCAGGATGATCGCCCACAACGGCGAAATCAACACGGTCAAGGGCAACAGGTTCTGGATGGCAGCCAGAGAGCCTCTTCTCTCATCGGAAATTTACGGCGAGGATATTCACAAGCTGCTGCCGGTCATCGAACCGGGAAAAAGCGACTCGGCGTCGTTCGACAACGCGCTGGAGCTGCTGGTTGCGTCCGGCCGCATGCTGCCCCATGCGCTCATGATGCTCATCCCGGAATCCTGGAATGACAAGAATCCCATCCCCGATGACCTTAAATACTTCTACGAATACCACGCGACCTTCATGGAGCCGTGGGACGGGCCGGCATCGATCGTTTTCTGCGACGGGAGATACGTCGGCGGCACGCTGGACCGCAACGGTCTCAGGCCTTCACGGTACATCATAACAAGGGACGGCATGATCGTCATGGGCTCGGAGGTCGGGGTCCAGGACTTTCCGCCGGAAGAAATAACGTACAAGGGGAGGCTCACTCCCGGCAAACTCCTGCTTGTCGACACCGTCGAGGGCAGGATCATCCCCGATGAAGAGATAAAAAGGGAGATCGCCAACGCCAGGCCGTACCGCGAATGGGTGCAGAAGCACCGGCTCGACATCGAAGACATCCCCTATGGCGAGACGTCGACCGGGGAGCTGTCGGGCGAGCGCCTGCACGAGACCCTGCTCTTGCACGGCTACTGCCGCGAGGACCTCGACGACATCATTGCGGTCATGGCCGAGACTGCGCAGGAACCGACCGGGTCGATGGGGACCGACACCCCTCTGGCGGTCTTTTCGGAGAAGCCCCAGCCGCTGTTCAACTATTTCAAGCAGTGCTTCGCCCAGGTGACCAACCCGGCCATAGACCCGATACGGGAGGAGCTCGTCATGACGCTGACGAGCTTCATCGGCGCGCAGAGAAACCTTCTCGCCGAAGATCCCGGGCATTGCCGCATGATAAAATTCAGGCGGCCGGTATTCACCGACGCCGAGCTGGATAAGCTGAAAAATTCCGGGATCGAGGATTTCAGGACCGCGACCGTGGACATGATTTTTCCCGCGACAAAAGAAAAGGGCGCGCTGGCCAAAAGACTCGAAGAGATGTTCGTCGAGGCGGATTCGTGCATCGAAAAGGGCGCGTCGATCATCGTCCTATCCGACAGAAAAGCCGACGAAAACAACGCGCCCATTCCCTCCCTGCTCGCATGTTCGGCCATGCACCATCATCTCATCCGTAACAGGAAGAGGGCCCTGGCCTCGCTCGTAATCGAAACTGCCGAGGCCCGCGAGGTGATGCATTTCGCACTCCTGTTCGGCTACGGCGCGGCCGCGATCAATCCCTACGGGGCGCTCGCCGCGATCAACGAGATGCAGCGCACCGGACGCTTTGCGTCCGACATCGACGGGTACAAGGCCCGCGAAAACTATCTCAAGGCGCTCGACAAGGGCATACTCAAAGTGCTCTCGAAAATGGGCACATCCACCCTCCGGAGCTACCGCGGCGCGCAGATATTCGAGGCGATCGGGCTTGCAAACGGTCTCGTCGAACGGCACTTTACCGGGACCGAATCGCGCATCAGTGGCATCGGCCTTGACGAAATCGCGCGCGAAGCGCTGGCGAAACACCGCAGGGCCTTCATCGAAAGTCCCCGGCTGCTTCCCTCGGACGGTGTTTACCAGTACCGCAAGGGGGGAGAAAAGCACGCCTGGAACCCTGAAACTATCCACCTGCTCCAGACGGCGGTCAGGAACGGCGATTACGAAAAGTTCAAGGAGTTCTCGCGCACCGTCAACGAATATAACATGGCCCCTCGCTTCGTCCGCGGGCTGTTCGAGTTCAAAAAAACAGACCCCATTCCCATCGAAGACGTGGAGCCGGAGCAGGAGATACTCAAGCGTCTCACCACCGGCGCGATGTCCTTCGGTTCGATCAGCAGGGAGGCGCACGAAACCATCGCGGTGGCGATGAACACCCTCGGCGGCCGCAGCAATTCGGGTGAAGGAGGAGAGGACCCCGAAAGGTTCGTACCCCGCCCGGACGGGACCTTCGCGCGCAGCGCAATAAAGCAGATCGCATCGGGCCGCTTCGGCGTGACCAGCAATTACCTGGCGAACGCGGACGAGCTTCAGATCAAGATAGCCCAGGGAGCGAAACCCGGCGAGGGCGGCCAGCTTCCGGGACACAAGGTCGACAGGATCATCGCCAGGACCAGGTACTCGACCGCTGGCGTGACCCTCATTTCACCGCCGCCCCATCACGACATTTATTCCATCGAAGACCTCGCGCAGCTGATCTTCGACCTGAAAAACGCCAATCCCCGCGCGCGCATCAGCGTAAAGCTGGTTTCGGAAAGCGGAGTGGGTACGGTCGCGGCGGGCGTCGCCAAGGCCCACGCCGACAACATCCTCATCAGCGGGTTCGAGGGCGGCACCGGCGCGAGCCCGGTGAGCTCCATCAAGCACGCCGGCCTGCCGTGGGAAATAGGCCTGTCTGAAACCCACCAGACGCTCGTCATGAACAACCTGAGGGGACGGGTGAGGCTCCAGACAGACGGACAGCTCAAGACCGGAAGGGACATCGTGCTCGCAGGAATCCTCGGCGCCGAGGAATTCGGTTTCGGCACCTCGACGCTCATCGTGCTGGGCTGCGTCATGATGCGCAAATGCCATCTGAACACCTGCCCTGTCGGGGTCGCCACACAGCATCCGGACCTCAGGAAAAGGTTCAGAGGCAGGCCCGATCACTTGATCAACTTCTTCATGTTCATGGCCAGGGAGGTCAGGGAGATCATGGCCTCGCTCGGGATATCGAAATTCGACGACCTGATCGGCAGGACCGACCTTCTCGCTCTGCGAAAACTTGAAAACTGGAAAACCGGCACCATTGACGCGTCCAGGATTCTGCACCTTCCCGCAGAGGCCGGGACAAACGCGCTCCACTGCTGCGAAAGCCAGATTCACAAGATCGACAGCGTCGTAGACAGGACGCTGATACAGAAATCGAGCCCGGTGCTCTCCGAAAACCGTCCCGCGAGCGTGTACATCGAGATGGCGATCAGAAACACCGACCGCGCGACCGGGACCATGCTCTCGCATGAAGTGTCGAAAAAATTCGGCGAGCGGGGCCTTCCCGAGGATTCGATCAACTGCACGTTCAGGGGCAGCGCGGGCCAGAGCTTCGGCGCGTTTCTCGCGAGGGGGATAACGTTCAGGCTCGAGGGCGACGCGAACGATTACTTCGGCAAGGGGCTCTCGGGCGGAAAGCTGATAGCGGTGCCGGCCGCGGGCTCCACGTTCAGGCCGGAGGAGAACATCATAATCGGCAACACGGTGCTGTACGGGGCCACGGGCGGACAGGCCTTCATACGGGGAATAGCGGGCGAGCGCTTCTGCGTGCGCAACAGCGGAGCAGAGGCCGTCATCGAGGGGACGGGCGACCACTGCGCTGAATACATGACCGGCGGCCGCATCCTGGTCCTGGGCAGAGTCGGCCGCAACTTCGCCGCGGGCATGAGCGGCGGCGTTGCCTACGTGCTCGACCGCGACGCCAACTTCGACTTTTTCTGCAACCAGGCCATGGTCGAGCTCACCCCTGTGCGCGACTACGACGACCAGGACGCGATCATAGGGCTTCTCCACCGGCATCTCAGGCACACGGGAAGCTCGGTGGCCAGGGAAATTCTCGACGACTGGTACGGATACCTGCCGAAATTCGTCAAGGTAATGCCGTTCGAATACAAGCGCGCGATCAAGGAACAGATGATCGAGCAGATAGACGAAAAACTCAAGGCTATCAGGGAAGAACAGCAGCTTGGAGGTACTTTCTGATGGGAGATCCGCAAGGCTTTCTTAAAATCAAGAGAAAAGAATCGGGCTACAGGCCCGTCGAAATCCGCATAAACGACTACAGCGAAGTAGAGCAGACGCTCCCCGACGACGCCAGAATGTCGCAGGCCTCGCGTTGCATGGAATGCGGGGTGCCGTTCTGCCACTGGGCCTGCCCGGTCGCGAACGTCATGCCCGAATGGCAGGACCTGCTCTTCAGGGGCAAATGGAGGGATGCGTACGAGGTGCTCCAGGAGACCAACAACTTCCCCGAATTCACCGGCAGGGTCTGTCCCGCGCTGTGCGAGGCGTCGTGCGTGCTGTCGATCAACGACGACGCGGTGACCATACGCCAGAACGAGGTCGCGGTCATCGAAAAGGCCTTCGAGGCGGGATACGTCAAGGCCCGGCCCCCGCGCCGGCGCACCGGCAAAAAAGCTGCCGTCATCGGCAGCGGGCCAGCGGGGCTCGCGTGCGCGGACATGCTGAACAGGGCGGGACACACCGTGACCGTGTACGAAAGGGAGGACAGCGTCGGCGGATATCTGCGCTTCGGCATCCCGGACTTCAAGCTCGATAAAAAAATAATCGACCGGCGGATCGAGGTGCTCCGGAAGGAGGGACTTGTCATCAGGATCGGCGTCTCGGTCGGACAGGACATATCGGCCGAAGAACTGCTGAAGGAGAACGATGCGCTGTGCATAGCTATCGGCGCCAGGAAAACTCGCGACCTTCCGATAGAGGGAAGGGACCTCAGGGGAGTGCATTTCGCCATGGAATACCTCGCTCAGCAGAACCGTATCGTCCGCGGGGACCCCATCAGCGACCGGGATCTGATCATGGCGCTGAACAAGAACGTCCTCGTAATAGGCGGCGGCGACACGGGCTCAGACTGTGTCGGGACCGCAAACCGGCAGGGCGCGCACAGGGTCATGCAGATCGAGATCATGCCGCAGCCTCCGAAAAACCGGACGGCGAAGGAGCCCTGGCCGCTGTGGCCCCGGCTCTACAAGACATCGAGCTCGCACGAGGAAGGCTGCGAGCGGAGATGGAACATCGTGACCAAGAAATTCATCGGTGAAAACGGCTCGGTGAAGAAGGTCCTGGCAGCCCAGGTCGAATGGAAGGAGGAAAGCGGGAAAACGGTGATGGCCGAGATCCCCGGCTCCGAGTTCGAAATCGATGCGGACCTCGTGCTCATAGCCATGGGCTTCGAGCATGTCATCCATGAAGGAATGGTGAAGGCACTGGGGATTTCGCTCGACGGACGGGGAAACATCGCGGTTGACCGGGACTTCATGACCAGCCGCAAGGGAGTTTTCGCCGCAGGCGACGCGCACCGCGGGGCGTCCCTGGTCGTATGGGCCATTCACGAGGGGAGATGCGCCGCCGAGGCCATTGACCGGTATCTTTCAGAGGATTGATCAGATCTGATTGGGCTTAACCTTTATTTTTTCCTCGGGTCGGGGTTGCTGTGATTGATCCTGCCGGTTCTGCTCCTGCTGCTGCATCCTTCCCTGCTCCATGGCTTTTTCCATGCTGCGCTTCATCTCTTCCTGGATGCGCTGAGAGTCGAATCCCTGCTCCTGCATCTGCCGCATCATACGGTCGAACATCAAACCGCTTCCTCCCACGCAGGCAGCGCAGGCGAGGAAGAACAGGAACGAAAAAACCGTGCCGATTATCGAGGTTATCATTCCGCCGGTCGCGAAATCTGCCGGTTTTCCTTCACGCCTCAACCTGTTCCTCGCTGTTATACCCAGCGCTATACCGATAACGCCGAAAACCAGGCCGAAAATGTTTAGTCCCGGGATTAAAGACAGGACAATCGAAATAATGCCGAATGCGAGCGCTGCGACTGCCATGGCAGGTCTCCTCTCCTTTTTGCTGATTCAGAAGTTTCCCAGAACCGCTGTTTTACTACAATCACATTTTCGCCCGAACATGAAAAATTCAGGCAGGATTCCAGGGGGATTTCATCTCTCCCGTTTCTTTTTGAAAAAATTCTGGAGCAGCCCGACTGACCTCTCCTCGAGCAGCCCGAATTCGATCGCCGGAACATGGTTGAGGAGCGCATTGCCGCACACGTCGAGCACTGTCCCGCACGCGCCGTATTTTCGGTCACGCGCGCCGATCACGAGCCTTTCGATGCGCGCGTGCACTATGGCGCCGGCGCACATGGCGCAGGGCTCCTTGGTGACGAAGAGCCCGCACCCGACGAGCCGTTCGTTTCCCAATATCCGCGACGCCTGTTCGATGGCTATCATCTCGGCATGGCGCGTCGCGCAGTTGTCGCTGCGGTTCGAGTTGCGCGCCCGGGCGATGACCATGCCGTCCCTGACGATTACCGCGCCCACCGGCACCTCGTCGAGCTCCCCGGCCTCTGCGGCCAGGCCAAGGGCGAGCTCCATGAATTCAATATCGGTCACGTCTCTCTTTCCCCGCTTCCATGATCTCTCTCACCGCGCGGTCAAGCTTGTCATAGTGGCTCCCGCGCCAGTATACGCGGCCGCACCCGCGGCAGCGGAAGTATTCAGTGCACCATGACCGGACTCCCGGAGGCACCAGATCCATCGCTGCCGAATAATCATCCCCGCCGTCGGCCGGGTCGAGGCGCCCGATGATGCCGTTGCACTCGATGCACCTCGTGAACGGACTGCACCTGGACCACAGGTCGAGCCTTTCGAGCACCTCTGTCACCTGCGCTGCCGGATCGGTGCTCCTCACGATGAATCCCCTGGTCACCGAACGCCTCATCAAAAGCTGCCGGTCCCTGGTGAGCAGCACCCTTTTTTCTTCGGCCGAAATCCGCGCGAGATGATCGTCATCCCTGTCCTTTTCATAGTCGGCGTCAAAGCCGAGCAGCCGGAGCCTGCGGGCCAGCTTGCCCAGGTGCACGTCGAGAACGAACCTCGTGTCCCTCAACGGCTCGGGCCTGAGCCTTGATGCGCCCTGAATGTCCAGCGTTTCAAATTCAGGATACACGCTGATGCGGTCATCATCTGAAACGATGTAAGAGAAATCGACCGATCTGCCGTTCACCAGAATGAGGTCCACCTCAACATGCGGCACGCCGAACGATTCAACGAGGTCCTTGACCGAGCGCTTTCCCTTGAACGTGTGGACGATGTCCCTTTTCCTCTTCGCCGCGGGAAGAAAGTCATTGAGCTCTTCATAGAAGCGTATCGTGACCCTGTACATTACAGGTCCGGCAGCAGGTCATCCAGGGAGCGCTTGGGCACGTGATGCACCCGGTTTTCGTCGCGCCAGTACTTGATGTCCCCGTCGGGAGGCACCCCGTCGATGACCACGGTCTCCCTGGGCACACCCAGCGCGATGACGAGCTCGATGGAGTATTGTTCGGGGATGGACAGGACCTCGCGCAGTCCCTTCTTGTTCACTGAGCCGATGATGCATCCGCCGTAACCCTTCTCGACCGCGCCCAGGAGCATGGTCTGCGCGCAGATGCCGTGGTCCCAGATGACCTCGTCGCTTATCCGCTTGTCCGAAAGCATGATGATGTAGGCCGAGGGGCGTTCGCCCTCCTCGGGCCCGGGCCATTCTTTCAGGTACGCGGCCCATCCGAGATACGGGAATATGGTCGAATTTTTCGCCGAATCGGCCGAGAGGATGTATTTCAACGGCTGCCGGTTCGCGGCCGACGGCGCAAGCCTGGCCAGG
>ERZ795055.1056-NODE-1056-length-23219-cov-5.673631_pt1 | contig 23219 bp, 20 predicted proteins | sample MGYA00375139_ERZ795055 | MGnify/ENA primary metagenome ERZ795055 (study PRJEB30184, sample SAMN05720283) | anaerobic digester metagenome | isolation source: active sludge of municipal wastewater-treating anaerobic digesters | place: USA | collected 2015-01-23 ... | reverse complement strand
ACCAGCACATGGAACTTCTTTGCTGTGAGGGATGTATAATGGGACCCGGGCTTTCGAAAAACGGGAAACAGTACAATCGCAGGGCTCTTGTAAGCAGCTATGCCTCAGGGAAAATGAAAAATCTTGATACTGAGAGCTGGAAGATGGCCCTGGATAAATATAGTGAGCTGGACCTGAGCTGCAACCACCGTGCTGAAGAAGCGGGTATTGAGGAACTCCAGGAAGCGGATGTCGAGGATATACTTGCCCGGATAGGGAAAAAGGCAAAAAAGGATCAGCTGAACTGTGGTGCCTGCGGTTATGAGACTTGTGTGGAACATGCAATTGCAATAAAAAGAGGTATTGCCGAGGTGGAAATGTGCCTTCCATATACTATTGAAAAACTGCATAAGTCGGTTAAGGAGCTGGCACTGTCGAATGAGAAACTCTCCTCAATGCGGCAGGCCCTGAAACAATCTGAAAAGCTTGCTCACATGGGGCAGCTCTCAGCGGGGATAGCCCATGAGCTGAATAATCCTCTCGGAGTGGTTATTATGTACTCAAATATACTTCTTGAGGAGGCAAAAGACGGAGATCCTGTCCGGGAGGACCTTAAACTGATTGTCGATCAGGCAGGAAGATGCAAGACTATTGTTGCAGGTCTTCTCAACTTTGCCCGTAAAAACCAGGTGAATCATCAGCTCGTAAATATTAAGGAGCTTGTAAAGAACAGTCTTGAAGGTGTAATTGTTCCCAGGAGTGTAAAGATTTCTGTATCAGACAATACAACAAATCCAGAAGCCCTTCTCGATCATGAACAGATGATGCAGGTTATTACAAACCTTGTTAAGAATGCCATTGATGCAATGCCTGCGGGAGGATCAATAAACATCAGCCTTGAAGATACTCTCAGTGATGTAGTTATTGTTATAAGTGATTCAGGAACAGGTATTAAGGAAGAAGACAGGGCTAAGATATTTGAGCCTTTCTTTACCACAAAGAGCATCGGTCATGGTACGGGGCTTGGATTGGCTACTGCCTACGGAATTGTTAAAATGCATAAGGGGCAGATAACTGCTGAGTCGAATGATAATCCTGCAAACGGTCCCACAGGGACAGCCTTCAGGATTGTGCTTCCCAGGGGAAGAGGGTAGGGAGAGTGAGAGTGAGAGTGAGAGCGAGAGTGAGATGGTGATATAGAGGATATGTATTAATTGTCTGAAAGTGACTGTGAAAAAAGTAACAATAAATCATATTTATCATAAAAAATGTTAATATTCTGGAAATTGTTGAAATTTGTGGAGAGATGAAAAAGAGTGATGTAACAATACTTATTGCCGATGATGATCCGGATTACCTTTTTCAGACTGTATTCAATTTAAAAAAGGAAGGTTACAAGACAATGGCTGTTGAGAGCCAGGCTGAAGCTGAATCGGTCATTGCCAGGTTCAGGCCCGATCTGGCAATATTTGACCTTATGATGGAGAGCGATGACAGTGGTTTTATACTCTGCTATAAGCTGAAGAAGAAATATCCAGATGTTCCTGTCATACTTGCAACCGCCGTTTCGTATGAAACAGGTATGTCATTTAATCTCGATTCTGAACAGGCTCGTACCTGGATACGTGCGGATCTGTATCTTGAAAAGGGAATAAGGCCCGAACAGCTCGACCAGGAAATAATGAAACTGTTAAAACTCTGACATGGCAGTTCTGAAAATTCTTGTAGTTGATGATGAACCCGGTATCAGAAGCGGGGTGGTGAGGATATTGAACAGTTTTCATGTCACTTATCCTTTTATGGATGAGGATTATACCTTCGAAGTTTATGAGGCGGCAACAGGTGAAGACGGGATTTCTTTCATAGAGCGTGAATTGCCGGATATTCTGTTGCTGGACAATAAGTTGCCGGGCATGCAGGGCATTGAGGTGCTTGAATATGTGCGCAAGAGAAATTACGATATAATGGTTGCCATGATAACTTCCTATGCTTCGCTTGATGTTGCTATAAGGGCAACGCGTGACGGAGCAATTGATTTTATCCCGAAACCATTCACTCCCCAGGAACTGAAGTCGAGCATTGAGAATATCACAAAACAGCTTTACCTTAAGCGTATCACACATAAGATGAACCAGGAGGGCAAGAAGATACGCTATCAGTTCCTTTCTGTCCTTTCACATGAGCTCAAAGCGCCTTTGAATGCCCTGGAGGGATATCTGAGGATGATGCAGGAGAAGCAGGCTGGTGACAGAATTGACGATTATGCAACTCCTATTGAAAGATCATTGCAACGCGTTCAGGGAATGAGAAACCTGATAATGGACCTTCTTGATTTTACAAAGATCAGGCTTGAACGAAAAGAGGAGAAGCTTCAGGAAGTTGTTCTCTCGGAAGTTGCCTCAAACTCAATCGTAACAGTTCAGCCTTATGCCATTCAGATGGATGTTACAATGAACATTGATATACGTACAGATGTTTCTGTAATGGCTGATCCTGATGATATGGAGATTGTCTTCAACAACCTTATATCAAATGCGGTTAAGTACAATAAAAGGGGAGGAAGGCTTGACATAACAATTGACAGCTCGGAAAATGATGCAATAATCATTTTCGCTGATACAGGAATAGGCATAACACAGGACGAGACTGAGAGCCTGTTTACTGAATTTGTCAGAATAAAGAATGAGAAGACAAGGAACATTACAGGAAGCGGTCTCGGACTGTCGATTGTAAAAAAAGTGATTAGCTTATATCATGGAACAATAAAAGTGGAAAGCACCCCCGATGTGGGAACAGTTTTTACAGTAATAATTCCAAAAAAACAATTATCAATTAGCTGAATATGAAACTACCAGGAAAAACAGTTGAAAGGCTGAGTGAGTACAGAAGAACACTTCTGGAATGCCTTAATGAGAAACGTAATTTTATTTTTTCACACGACCTTGCAGCCAGGCTGCATATAACTGCAGTTCAGGTCCGGAGGGATCTTATGCTGATAGGATACTCAAGCGTTCTGAGGAAAGGTTATGATGTCCGTGAACTGATTGATACTATCGGAAAGATAATCGATTCGGAACAGAGCATGAATGTGGCTGTAATAGGCATAGGTAACCTGGGAAGAGCAGTTTCCGGTTATTTCAGGGGAAAAAGGTCAAAGCTGAACCTGGTGGCTTCATTCGATAATGATCCTCAGAAAGTAAATAAGGTTATTTCAGGTGTTAAGTGTTATCCCTATGCCGATTTTGAAAAACTGATCCATGAGCTTGATATCAAAATTGCTATTCTAACGGTGCCGCCTGAATTCGCAAGGGAAATTGCTGAAGAAATTGTACGCTTCGGGATTAAGGGAATTCTCAATTTTACAACAATTTCACTTAATGTTCCTTCAGGTGTCTACCTTGAAGAGTATGACATGATTACTTCTATTGAAAAAGTTGCCTACTTCGTAAAGGAGAATAAATTATAGACCGTTCCCCTTGCAATGAAAGTATTCAGGAGCTTTAGTGAGGCCAGGGGAATAAGGAATCCGGTTGTCACAACCGGATCATTTGACGGTGTGCATATCGGTCATAAGACTATCCTGAAAAGGCTCAGGGCGCTTGCAGAAATGCATAATGGTGAATCAGTTCTGATTACCTTTGATCCGCATCCCCGGAAAGTGCTTTATCCCGATACTGCCGGTAAGGACCTGAAACTTATATTATCACAGAAGGAAAAGCTTGAACTTCTGTCGGAAGCAGGTCTCGACAATATAATTATTATAGAATTCACAAAAGATTTTGCCAGAACAACAAGCGAGGAATTTGTCAGGGATTTTCTGACAGGATCACTGGGAGCCAGGGTTATAGTTGTGGGTTTTAACCACCATTTCGGATTTAATAAGGAAGGCGATTACAAACAACTATGGGAATGGCAGAAGAAATATGGTTTTTTGGCTGAGGAGATCCCTGAACAGGATGTTGAAAATGAAACTGTCAGCTCAACCAAAATACGAAAGGCGATCAGCGAGGGCTATATCCAGCGGGCAAATGCCTATCTTGATCACTTCTACATAGTTATAGGCCTACCTGAAAAGTACTCCTGTGAAATATGCAGCGAGTTGCCTCAATTCTTCAATATTGATTTCAGGGATGATTGCAAGCTGTTGCCTTCTCCGGGAATTTATGCCGTTACGGCGGAAAGTGATGTTTATTGCTCAAAAGCAATGGCTGTAATCATTAAGGAGCCTGAAAAACAGCCTGCCCTCCTTGCACATTTTTTTGAGGAACTCATTAATGATTCCGACAGGAATCTCAGACTGTCTTTCCATAAACGTGTTCAGGGTTCTGTAAATCTGCAGGATCCCTCAAATATTGCGAGGATACATTCTGCCGTAAAGGAAATTTCAGAGCTCATTTACTGACAAGGATCATTTTATAAGAGGGGATTATTGCTTACCTTTGGCCCTCTTAATTCTTGTCTATTATGAAATTCTCACCCGAAAAGCTGAATATACCCGATCAGAGGATGAAGCCATTCATTGACCCCTCTGAAATATGGGATCTTATTAACAATACAAAACCTGATAAAGCTGCCGTAAGAGATGTTATTGCAAAATCACTTGACAAACAACGTCTGACTCTCAGGGAAACAGCAATACTTATAAATTCTGTCGGTACCGATCTTGCTGATGAGATAAAGGAAGGTGCAAAAACATTAAAGGAGAAGGTTTACGGAAACAGAATAGTGCTTTTTGCTCCTCTCTATGTGGGCAACAGGTGTATCAACAATTGCAAATACTGTGGTTTCAGGGCATCTAATACCGGAGCTGTAAGGAAAACACTTTCTGATCAGGAAATTATCATGGAGGTTGAGGCTCTTGAAGATAACGGTCAGAAAAGGCTTATACTTGTTTATGGCGAGCACCCTGATTATTCACCCGAATATATAGCTCATACTGTAAAGCTTGTGTACAGTATCAAAAAGGGACCCGGAGAGATAAGACGCGTGAACATTAACGCAGCTCCGCTTGATATTGAAGGTTTCCGTACCGTTGGCGCTGCCGGAATCGGAACTTATCAGATTTTTCAGGAAACCTATCACCCCGAAGCATATACATGGTACCATCTGGGGGGTAAGAAAAGAGATTATGAATACAGGCTTACAGCTCTCGACCGTGCCCAGGAGGCAGGGATTGATGATGTCGGAATTGGAGCCCTGTTCGGTCTCTATGACTGGAGGTTTGAGGTTCTCGGACTTGTAAGGCATACAAACCATCTTGAAGCCTGCTATAATGTTGGCCCGCATACAATCTCCTTCCCGAGAATCAAGGATGCAATGAGCCTGAACCTTGATAATAAGTACGAAACAACAGATGACGATTTTAAAAAGCTGGTAGCAATACTCCGGCTTGCAGTACCATATACAGGACTAATCCTTACCGCTCGTGAAGCCCCTGATGTCCGTCGGGAGGTAATGCAATATGGTGTTTCACAGATAGATGGAGGTACGAAGCTTGAACTTGGCTCTTATTCCGACACAAAAAATGAAAACCAGAACCTTAACAGGGAACAGTTCAAGATTAATGACTCCCGGTCGCTGGCTGATGTTATAGATGAACTTCTGGATAATGACTACATCCCTTCATTCTGTACCTCATGCTACAGGATGGGAAGAACTGGCGAGCACTTTATGGAATTCTCTGTTCCCGGTTTCATTAAGAGATTCTGCACTCCGAATGCCATCCTCACCCTGTCAGAATATATCTGCGATTACGGCAGGGGAGAAACAATTGATAAGGGCTGGAAGGTAATAGAAAAGAATATTGCAAAACTTGAACCAGGTGTTGCCTCCCAGACAAGAGAAAAAATTGAACGGATCAAGGCTGGCGAACGTGACCTGTATTTTTGATATTGTGTATTTAGCCCTGAGCCAATTAAATGATACTTAACAAGCCGAAATATGATACGAATTCTTGGAATAAAAATAGTTGACCGGATTAAAGAATCAGGTCTTACCCAGGGAATACTGTCAAGTCATTCTTCAGCCATTACAACACGCCTGGGCTTTCACGAGGTTACTGATGATATCTGCAGTCGTGAAGCATACCTGATACTGCACCTGAACTGCTCTGATGATGAATATAATAAAATTGAACATGAGCTTGAGCAGCTGGGTGGCATTGAGGTAAGGAAAATGATTTTCAGCAATTCGGCAAAAGATCTTAATAAAACAGGAAAAGACTCTGCTCCCGAGATAATGGGAATTCTTCTCGAGAAATCTCAGCCGGTTGTTCAGTCAGTGCAGAAACTTCTTACATCATACGGCTGCAATATCAGAACAAGACTTGGTGTCAATGAACAGTTTTACGGAGAGCCTGCAGGTCTTATTATTCTAGAGCTTAAGGGTGATGCTGAACAAAGGCTTCTTCTTGAAAAAGACCTGAGAGCCATTGACAGGATACACGTAAGAACAATGGCCTTCTGATACCTGAAAGCCAAACTCAATCCTCATTTACCATATAGCCATCAAGCTAAGAGTCACTTAGGATGAGATAGCCAGATTAAAGTTTTGTAGTCTTAAGGTCTTAGTTTGATGACCATGCCATTTTCCTGTAGCCTGTCGCCTTTCGCCTTTCGCCTTGTTTTCTATTCTTCACTGTAATCAGCTGATCCTCTTCCAAGTATCTGCCCAAAGAAGATTGCATTCAGGAACACCTTGTTGGTACCGTACCATGTAGCCCTGAAATTTGTGTTTTCGTAAATTGATATTATCCTGTTGCCATGGACGCTTGCAAATGGTGAACCCTTTATCCGTTTGATATTCTGAGAGGTGCAGTAGCCACTTAACAGCGGACTGTCGGTATACACAATCGGATTATTGTAAATTGTTGAATCCATTTTTGCAACAAGAGTACCAGCTTTGAAAACCGGAAGCCTGTCCTTTGTGTATCCATAGCACAATGGGTGACTCAGATCAATCCTGGTCTCGAAAATAGAACCCGGTATAAGCTGAGCCTGCCGGTCTTCCTGCATATTTGCATAGACTCCCGTCTTTCTTTCAGGTTTAAATTCTTCAACAAAGCTTATTGATGCTATCTTTTTATCTGCCAGCCACCGGTTGCCGCTTTCATAAGCGATAATCGTACCTCCTGTCCTGTTCCATGCCTTTAGCTTTTCAACAAATGCCGGGCTTGTCTGAGGGTTTCCTGCTATTATTATTACATTGTATTTCTGGAGGTTAACGCTGTTTATGCGTGAAGGCGTTATCATTGTTACAGGGATTCCGAACCTTGTATCAAGAAGATGCCATATCTCTCCCGCTTCGGCACTGTTTGAGCCATCACCGGCGAACATCATAACTGATGGTTCCTGCAGGTTAACAAAGCTGTTGCTGCCCAGATCAATTCCTTCCGGAGTGCGACCGGTGCTGACTGCATAAACAGTTACTCCGCAGCGTTTTGCAACCTTAATTATTTCATTCTTAAGCTCGTCTCCCGAAAAAGGCTGTCCCTCACTGTGAATGAGAATGGTTCCGAATGAAAACTCTTTCTTAAATTTACCGTCATCATAAGTGAACCTCTCAGTAGCAACTCTTGTTCTGATTCCGGCGGCCTGCAGTTCAAAAAGCGCTTTGGGAGCCAGATACTCATTCCATTCAAAGAGGTAAGCGTATGCTTTTTCAGCTCCGATTATATCTCCTGAAGGAGCGGTTGTTTCTGATACTTCTTTACCGGGCAGGCCTTCAAGCTCCTTAACAGAATTGACAGATGTGTAATCAATATTGTATGCAAGGGGGAGTACCCAGGTGGAAATGTCATAGAAGAGACTGTCAGTAAAGATTTTAACTGGCTCAAAAAGGCTTCGTATATACCTGAATTCATTCTGTTTAAGCGGTACAACATAACTGTTGCCTGTTGTATAGTTCACGCCCTCCCTGCTTACATCCTTTGCAAGCCTGTACACTTTTATATTGTGCTGTCTCAATACGTTTATAAATTCTGTAAGCCTGCCTTTGTCTTCAGTCTCTCCGAAAATATATGCCTTGACAGGATGCCTGTCTGCCTCAGTAACAGAGTTTTTGTAAAAATCAGCCTGGCATTCAAGGAGCTTCTTTCTCATCTTTAATCCTGCTTCCAGTGATGATAATGAGACCGATACATGATTTCTTATTGCGAATGGGAACGAAATTGTTCCTGCCGCCGTATTTCTAAGATGACCTTTTACACCCGCCTGTTCAAAAAGTATTCCCACGGCACCGTGTATGTCGGGATATGATGATCCCTTGCCTACATAAAAGTCATCGAATCCCTCTTCGGAATAGTACAGACTTCCGATCTCGTTAAGGTATTTTTCATGATAAGATGCCACCTCTGAAGTAAGAGTGTGGATTATATCCGGGGTCATTGGATTGTTCCTTGATCTGACGCCTGGCTGGAAAAAGAATGTTGATCCGGCTTCCATTTCATGATGATCAGTCACAATATTCGGTCTCCACCTGTAATATGCAGCCATCCTTCCCCTTGTCTCGGGATGCTGCAGGAAGAGGTAGTCGCGGTTAAGATCAAACCAGTAATGGTTGGTGCGCCCGCCAGGCCATGGTTCTGCAAATTCCCATGAGTCGGAGTCGGGATTGTCGTTCAGACTTCTTGTTGAATTCACCCACGAAGAATGACGCTGCATACCGTCAGGATTGAGAGAAGGATCGATAAGTATCACTGCATTCTGAAGGAGAGCATTTATTGCATCGCCCTCGCCTGCAATAAGGTGGTAAGCAACTATGACAGATGAATTCTGCGCACTCGATTCATTACCGTGAATACCGTAGCCCAGTTTGATAACGATGGGCATTTTGTCAATATTTACATTTCCGGAAGTTGCCGGATCACAGAGTTTCAGGTGTTCCTGCCTTATTGCCTCAAGGTTTCTTATATTCTCCGGTGAGCTGATAATCAGGTTGCCAAGAGGACGGTTTTCATAACTTTTTCCATACTCATCCCATACGGCCCTGTCAGAAATCCTAGAAAGTTCGAGGATATATGAATACAGTTTGTCATGAGAAAGATGCCATTCCCCAGGCTCGTGACCAAAAAACTGCAGTGGAGTGGGGACCTCTTTGTTATAGGTTACATTCCCCGGCAGGAAATAGGACAAAGGTTTCTGGCAGAAGGAGTTTTGCGATAAGATTAATACAACGCTTAAAATAAATATCTTTCTCATTTTAATGAAAATCTGTGATCAGGCAAATTAGTAAAAATTCTAAAGGCTGTCGCCAAAATCCTGGCGGAACTTTGCCAGAAGTTTTTCAGGCCAGTTGCCGATTGACTCCAGACGGCCGGTAAAGAACCTGAGTACAGGTGGCTCCTCCACAAATTTAAGTCCTCCAATAAGCTCCCTGTTATGGTACAGCCAGTTCAGCCTGTCAATTATATATTCTACCTGCGACAGGGTAAATACTCTTCTTGGAAATGCAAGTCTCATGAGTTCAAGGTCGGCATATATATCGTTACCTTGTTCATCGCGAATGCTGCTGAGTGTTCCTCTTTCCATGCCCCTGATTCCTGATATAATATAAAATGCAGCAACAAGTGCGCCTGCAGGGTATTCGCTCTGAGGAACCTGTGGTATAAACTGCTGAGCTTCAACATGACAGCCAAGGGCTCCGCCAGGCATAATTACAGGCAGTCCAAGTTTGTCCAGTTCAGTTACTGCATAATTAATAAATGATGGCGACTGACCGACAACATCTTCTTCCTTTGTTTCAAGCAAACCTGTTGCCATGGCTTCAATCTCCCTGATTGAAATACCTCCGTAGGTAAGGAAACCCTCATAAAGAGGCACAAGGTCTTTCATCATGCCGTACAGTTCCTTGTTATTTGTACATATTGCCCCTCCACGTGATGAGCTGACCTTTCGTCCGGAGAAATAAACTATATCGCACAGATTGCACATCTCAGTAAGGATTTGATGAATTGAACTGTTCATGTACGCCGGTTCACGTTTTTTAATGAAGTAGGCATTCTCACCTATAAGGCTTGCATCCATCACTACTATTATTTTGTACTTGTCAGCAACAGCCCTTACTTCTTCAAGGTTTTTCATTGAGAAGGGCTGGCCTCCGATAAGGTTCGTTGATGCTTCCATTCGGATGAAGGGTATGTTTGCCGCTCCATGCTTTTTGATCAGTTCCTCGAGCCTTTGGATATCTATGTTTCCTTTGAATGGATTTGTGCTCTTTATTTTCATTGCTTCCGGTGTGAACAGCTCAACAACTGTACCTCCGTTAAGTTGTATATGTGCAAGTGTTGTTGTAAAGTGGTAATTCATAGGGATATAGGAGCCCTTCTTTACAAAAGTCTGTGAAATTATGTTTTCTGCAGCTCTTCCCTGGTGGACAGGCAGCACGAACTTTTTATTGAATACGTCAAGTACGCTTTTCTCGAACTTCACAAAGCTCTGTGATCCGGCGTATGCATCATCTGCCACGAACATGCTTGAAAGCTGGTTATCGCTCATTGCATTTGTGCCGCTGTCGGTAAGCATGTCAAGGAAAATGTCCTTTGTTCCGAGGAGGAAGGTATTATAACCTGCTTCCTTTATTGCTTCCAGACGTCTTTCAACAGGTACAAGATTCAGAGACTGTACTATCCTTACCTTATGCATTTCGAGAGGCAGTTCTTTTCCGCTGAAGAATTTCACTTTTCTGCTGTTCAATGTTTTTTCCATAGTATTGGTTTGAAGTTTGGTTAAAAAAAAGAGGCTTACCTTGTTTCCTGGTAAGCCCCGTATATCAAATTTTATGTTTTATAACATGTTTTTATCCGGACTTACGTATGTATCCGGTAATAATAATAATAATAATAGTAATAAATAGAAATATTCAATTTTACTAAATCCATTTCTTAACAGATTTTTTCAAACCTAACTTATTTTTGTCAGATATCAAATAAAAGGATGAAAGAAATAAAAAATATCAGAAGAGCTTCAGGCCTGATCTCCTTTTTTGATAATGGGCAGTATCGCCCCATTCCCCATAGATAATTTCAGCATCTGCCAGGCCAATTCTGGCTTCAAGGCAGTTCTGACAATCCTCGGCGGAATCATCAGTGCATGGTTTATTATTGTAAAGCTTGTAACTGTCGCGGTATCTTCCGGGTGTAATATTTGGCATTATAATATTTGCTCCGATCTTGATTGCCTTCTCCCTTCCCACAGGATCAATTGCCTGAAGCGCTGTTGCAGCAACAATGTTGATGTCCTTCATCATTATCCTGATTATTGCTATCATCTTGAGGGTGAGATCAAACCTGTCAGTAAGTGGGAGAAGTTTTTCTGAATGACTTGCAAGAGGTGTATCAGCATGTTCAATATAGGGCCCCATGCCGCACATGTCAATATTAAACTCTTTCATGAAAAGCAGATCGCCTGCAAGATCTTCATACGACTGAAACGGCAAGCCGATCATTACTCCTGTACCTGTCTGGTAACCAATGTCCTGCAGGCTTTTCAGACAGTCGAGCCTTCTTCTGAAGCTGTGTTTCGGATTGTCGGGATGAATTTTTTTATATAGCTCCTCATTTGTTGCCTCAACCCGCAGGAGATATCTGTGAGCGCCGGCTTCATACCACTTCATATATACTTCTGGAGTCTGTTCTCCAACCGAAAGAGTTACGCCAAGCTCTCCTTTTGAAAGATCTTTGATTCTTTTCAGCAGGTTTTCAATTCTGTTTGTGCTGACTGTGCTTTCTATCTCACCCGATTGTAGCGCAATGGACCCGTATCTGTTTTTATATGCAAAGCTTGCTGCATCAAGTATCTCATCGTCAGACAGATCATAACGCACAAGATTCCTGTTGCCTTTCCTTATTCCACAGTATAAACAGTCTTTCCCACAAACATTTGAGAACTCAATAAGTCCCCTGAACCAAACCTTATTTCCGATATATTCTTCCTTAATACCGGCAGACTTCTTAAAAAGCAGGGTCTTTTCTTCCCCCCGGCTCAATAAAAGTTCAATTATATCTGCTTTTGTGAAATTTTCCTTTTTGAGGATTTCATTGACGTTGCCGGCCATAACTTTTTTACTGAATGTCAAAAGTAGCAAAAGAATCTGTACGTGCCATAATTCCATTTATTAATTACTGTCATTTGCGTCTTTGTGATGATGATCTTAAACATGTTTTATGGCAGGTTTTTTTTACTATCTTGCTTCTGAAAAACCAGGGTAATTAATTCATTATTCTATTATTGCGTTATGATAAATGAAAAGCTTATTAATCCCGGCAGCATTGTAGTTGTAGGTGGATCAGATGATCTGTTCAAACCGGGAGGAAAAGTTTTAAAAAATATTCTTGAAGGCGGATTCAGCGGGAAGCTTTATGTGGTTAATCCCAATAATGATATTATCCAGGGGATTAAGTCATACAGGAATCTGAATGATGTGCCTCAGGCAGACCTTGCGATACTTGCTATTTCAGCCAGGTTGTGCCTTTCTTCAGTGGAAGTGCTTCTCCGGGAAAAGGGAACAAAAGCCTTTATTATAATATCAGCCGGATTCAGTGAAGCAGGAGAGGAGGGCAAAAAACTTGAAAGCGAGATTTCTGCCATGATTACCGGTGCCGGAGGCTGTCTGATCGGCCCTAACTGTATCGGTGTTGTTACCCAGACTTACCAGGGTGTGTTTACATCACCTGTCCCAAAGCTTGATCCAATGGGTTGTGACTTTGTTTCAGGTTCAGGTGCAACCGCTGTTTTTATATTTGAATCAGCCATGCCCAAAGGCCTTAAATTCGCAAGTGTTTTTTCAGTCGGGAACAGTGCCCAGACAGGTGTTGAGGAAGTGCTTGAGTACTGGGACAGCAGCTTCAATCCTGACACCAGTTCGAGGATAAAGCTTATATATGTTGAGAGCATCAGGGAACCCGACAAGCTCTTGCATCATGCTTCTTCCCTGATCCGCAAAGGTTGCAGGATTGCTGCAATAAAAGCCGGAACAACAGAGGCAGGTAGTCGTGCCGCCTCCTCTCATACTGGAGCGATGGCATCTTCTGATTCCGCTGTTGAAGCTCTTTTCAGAAAAGCCGGAATTGTACGCTGTTCCGGTCGGGAGGAGCTTGCTACTGTTGCATCTGTTTTTATGCATAAACCTTTGAAAGGAAAGAATATAGCCATAATTACTCATGCCGGTGGCCCGGCAGTTATGCTTACCGACGCGCTCTCGGCAGGAGGAATGAATATTCCGGGAATAACAGGAATTCATCATGATAATCTTCTTGCGATGATGAATCCCGGTGCTTCTGCTGACAATCCTATAGACATGATAGCCACTGCAACCAAGGAGCAGCTTGACAAGGTTATTGAATATGTTGATAAGAAGATCCCTACAATAGACGGCATGACAGTGATTTTCGGAAGTAACGGGCTCGTTGACATAACAGAAATCTATGACCATCTTCACAATAAGATTAATGAATGCGATAAACCGCTTTATCCGATACTCCCATCAATTACAAGCTCTTCTCAGGAACTTGCATATTTTCTGGATAAAGGCCATGTGAATTTTCCTGATGAAGTTGTTCTTGGCAGGGCCCTCATCAGGATCTTTAATACTCCGCTGCCGGCTGATGAGAAAATTCACCTCGATAAGGTGGATGTCCCGGGGATACGGAGGATCATTGATAATGCAAATGACGGATACCTTGAACCGGCTGCGATACAACAACTTCTTGGCGCTGCGAATATTCCGGTTGTAAAGGAGGCTGTTGCCAGGACAAAAAAAGAACTGCTTGGCGTTGCAAGAAAAACAGGATATCCACTTGCCCTTAAGGTAGTTGGTCCGGTGCATAAATCAGATGTGGGTGGCGTCACTCTGAACATCAAATCGGAAAAACACCTTGAGGCTGAGTTTTCGAGGATGATGAAGATCAAAGGAGTCAAGGCTGTTCTTGTGCAGCAGATGCTTTCAGGAACAGAACTCTTTATCGGTGCAAAATATGAACCTAGATTCGGACATGTGGTTCTCTGCGGGCTGGGAGGTATCTTCGTGGAGGTGCTTAAGGATGTATCTTCCGGACTGGCCCCTCTTACCTTCCGGGAAGCCGAATCTATGATAAGAAGCATAAAAAGTTATAAGATAATAAAAGGTACCAGGGGCAAACCTGGTATAAATGAACAGAAGTTTGCAGAGATAATTGTCAGATTGTCAACCCTTCTCAGGTTTGCAACAGAAATTAAGGAGATGGACCTGAACCCACTTATAGGGAGTCCAGACAGTATAACAGTTGTCGATGCAAGGATAAGAATTGAAAAAAATAAATAATATTTACAGGATTTTCTGAATAAGATTAAACGATCATGATAATTCAACAGCTTTCTGTTTTTCTTGAAAATAAATCCGGACGCCTGACTCAGGTTCTGGAAGTACTGGGCCGTGAAAACATAAGAATTACTGCGTTAAGTGTCGCGGATACTTCCGAATTCGGAATACTGAGACTGCTTGTTACTGAGCCTGATAAGGCAAAACAGGTACTCAAAAACAACGATTTCACTGTCAATATTACCGAAGTGATTTCTGTAAGCGCACCGAACGAGGCAAAACATTATGCAAAGGTACTCAAGATCCTCTCTGACCGGAATATCTCGGTTGAGTACACCTATGCCTTCACTGTTGACGATAAATCAATAATAATCCTCCGTTGCAGTAATAATCATGAAGCCATCAATGAACTGAAAAGTCATGAGATGGATCTGCTGACTTCCGGAGATCTTTATAAATTATAATTATGCAGATAATATCTGCTGTCAAAACTGAACACCGTTAGTATTATGGAAATATGGAACCGCCATTTCGAAAGCATGGATCGCGATGGCATTAGAAAAGTACAGGGAGAGAGGCTCAGGGAAACTGTTGAACGGGTGTATTTCAATGTGCCCTTTTACAGAAACAGGATGCAGGAAGCCGGTCTGGGACCCGAATCAGTTCATAACATTGATGATATCCGGAAACTACCTTTCACTACAAAGCAGGATCTGAGGGATAATTACCCCTTTGGACTTTTTGCTGTGCCTATGAGCGAGATCGTAAGGATACACGCATCATCAGGCACAACAGGTAAACAAACTGTAGTTGGCTATACACGGGCAGATATCTCTACCTGGTCAGAGGTAATGGCACGAACACTTACTGCAGCCGGGGCAACGCGGAATGACTTTATACAGATAGCATACGGTTACGGGTTGTTCACCGGAGGACTTGGACTGCACTACGGCGGAGAAAAAATAGGCGCCTCAGTTATTCCAATCTCAGGAGGAAATACTACAAGGCAGATTCAGCTCATGCACGATTTCGGAAGTACTGTCCTTGCATGCACTCCTTCTTATGCCCTGTTCCTTGCGGAAGCCATTCAGGACAGCGGTATCAGGCGTGAGGAACTGAAACTTAAAGTAGGCGTATTCGGAGCAGAACCATGGACCGAAAACATGAGGCGGGAAATCGAACAAAAGCTTAAAATAAAGGCTATTGATATCTATGGCCTGAGTGAGGTAATTGGCCCTGGCGTTGCAAGTGAATGCCTTGTGCAGAACGGGCTGCATGTAAATGAAGATCATTTTTATCCGGAAATAATTGATCCTGAAACACTTGATGTTCTGCCGGCAGGCAGTGTCGGAGAACTTGTTTTTACCACAATAACAAAGGAAGGACTACCACTTATAAGATACCGCACAAGGGATCTGACAAGACTGCATTACGAAAAATGCGATTGCGGCCGAACCCTTGTGAGAATGGATAAATGCCTCGGCAGAAGTGACGACATGCTGATAATAAGGGGAGTAAATCTCTTTCCGTCACAGGTCGAGAGTGTATTGCTCGAGATGCACGAGATCAAGCCACATTACCTGCTTATCGTCGACAGGCAGAACAATCTGGACACTCTTGAACTTAAAGTGGAAGTTGAAGATGAGTTTTTCCAGGACAGAATAAGTGAACTTGAAACACTCAGGCAGAGAATTCAGAATTCGGTTGAGAGTTCAATAGGAATAGGACTTAAGGTAACTCTGGCCGAACCAAAAACTATAGAAAGAAGCGAGGGGAAGGCAAAAAGAGTTATCGACAACAGAAAGTTCTGAACCTGCATTGTATCAGCCTTGGAGCTGATAATGATCAGCTTTGAAAGGATTTTAATATTAGTATATTTGACACGCTTAACCAGGTAGAAGACCTTAAGAATATAAAGATGGGACAGGTTCCGTTCGATAATAAAAAGGTAACTGAAATAATTGCTGAAAGCGGAGTAAAATCTTTTTCTACCGCTTCAATAAGGGAAATAGTCAGGCTGGTGAACATGCTTGAAAAAGCAACCGGCCAGAAATATGTAAGGATGGAAATGGGTGTCCCGGGTCTTCCTGCTGAACAGGCAGGTGTGGATGCCGAGATTGAAGCACTTAAAAAGGGAGTGGCGTCTGTATATCCTGATATTGAAGGCCTTCAGCTTCTGAAAGATGAGACTTCAAGGTTTATCAAACTTTTCCTCAATCTTAATATAAGTTCTAAAGGTTGCGTTCCGTCTGTTGGATCCATGATGGGATCAATGGCTGCCTTCCTTGTCGCAAACAGGAATGACAGAAGCAAGGAGGGATCACTGTTCCTCGATCCCGGATTCCCTGTCCAGAAAAGCCAGGTGAAGATGCTTGGACATGACTATACGCATTTTGATATTTTCGAACACAGGGGTAAAAAACTTGCTCCGAAACTTGAATCATTCTACGCAACAGGAAAGGTATCCTCTCTTGTTTACTCAAATCCAAATAATCCTACATGGATGTGCCTTACAGAGGAAGAACTGAAAATAATAGGTGATCTTTCCAGGAAATATGATGTGATTGTTATTGAGGATCTTGCATATTTTGGCATGGATTTCAGAAGCGATTATTCAAAGCCGGGTTTACCTCCTTTTCAGCCTTCAATTGGTAGATATACAGATGATTACATTCTTCTTATTTCAAGCTCGAAGGTTTTCAGCTATGCCGGACAGAGAATAGGCATGATGGCAATTTCTGATCATTTGTATGAAAGAAGTTATCCCGATCTGCTAAGGTATTATTCTACTGATAAGTTTGGTCATTCAGTTGTTTACGGAGCTCTTTACGGTCTTTCTGCCGGTGTTGCACATTCCGTACAATATGGTCTTGCTGCCATCCTTAAAGAGGCCAATGAAGGAAGACTCAGATTTCTTGATGAGGTAAGGGAGTACGGAGAGAAGGCTAATATCATGAAAAGACTGTTCACTGAGAACGGCTTCTTCATAGCCTATGACACTGATATTGACAAACCGGTTGCAGATGGATTCTATTTTACAATTGCATACCCGGGAATGACAGGTGCCGAACTTCTCGGGAAACTTCTTCATTACGGTATCAGTGCTATAACTCTTGATATTACAGGCAGCCAGAGAAATGATGGCTTAAGGGCTTGTGTGTCACATGTATACAGGAATCAGTTTTCAGATCTTGAGGAGAGATTGAAATGTTTTAACAGAGATTTTCCAGTTAAGAATCAACATAAGAATTGATATGGCAAAGATCAAAGGTAGTATTGTAGTTGATGTTGAGAAATGCAAAGGATGCGAAGTATGCATGGTGTCATGTCCAACAGGCACCATCGCAATGGCTAAGGAGGTTAACGGAAAAGGTTATTTCAATGCCTATCCTGCTAATCCTGACCTGTGCATTGGATGTGCCAGTTGTGCAATAGTCTGCCCCGACGGAGTTATAACAGTTTACAAAACAAAAATATAGCCGCGATGGAAAGAGAACTTAGGCTGATGAAGGGTAATGAGGCTGTTGCTGAGGCAGCCATACGTGCTGGCGTTGATGGCTATTTTGGCTATCCTATCACTCCCCAGAGTGAGATACTCGAGTATCTTATGGAAGCCAATCCTTATGAACGCACCGGAATGGTTGTTCTTCAGGCTGAAAGCGAAGTAGCAGCAATAAACATGGTTTATGGCGGTGCAGGTTGTGGAAAGAAGGTAATGACTTCTTCTTCCTCTCCCGGAATAAGTCTGAAGCAGGAAGGTATCTCCTATATTGCAGGAGCAGAACTTCCCTGTCTTATAGTTAATGTTGCCAGGGGTGGTCCGGGACTGGGTACTATACAGCCGGCTCAGGCCGACTATTTCCAGTCTGTTAAAGGTGGCGGTCATGGCGACTATCACCTGATTGTCCTTGCACCTGCTTCGGTACAGGAAATGGCTGATTTCGTTGAACTTGGTTTCGAGCTTGCCTTCAAATACAGGAATCCGGCTCTTATACTTTCCGACGGAGCCATCGGTCAGATGATGGAGAAAGTATACCTTAATCCGCAAAAGCCAAGGTCTTCCGAATCCCCGGATTGGGCAACAACAGGAAAGGGAAGCAGAGAAGACCGGAATATAATTACCTCACTTGACCTTGATCCTGACGGACAGGAACAGTTCAATCATAAGCTTATTGAGAAGTATGCGGAGATAGAAAAGAATGAGGTCAGGTATGAAGAGTTTCATTGCGATGATGCTGAATACCTGCTTGTTGCTTATGGCACAAGTGCCAGGGTTTGTCAGAAATCAGTTCAGATTGCCCGTGAGCATGGCATAAAACTCGGATTGCTGAGACCTGTTACCCTGTTTCCCTTCCCTAAAAAAAGAATAGCAGAGATAAGCTCCAGGGTGAAAGGGATACTGTCTGTTGAGATGAGTTCAGGACAGATGGTGGAGGATGTCCAGCTTGCAGTAAACGGGAGGGTGCCTGTTATGCACTTTGGAAGAATGGGAGGGATAGTCACAACTCCCGATGAGGTTGTAGAGCAGGTAAAAATTTTATTTTTAGGAGGAAAGTGAGATGAAAGAGGCTACAGGAATTAAGGAAATAATAAAACCCGAAAACCTCGCTTATGCCAGGACTGAGGTTATGCTCAATAATACATTGTCGTACTGCCCCGGCTGTGGTCATGGAACTACTCACAGAATACTTGCGGAGCTTATAGATGAGCTTGGTTTGCAGTCAAAAACAATAGGTGTCTCACCTGTTGGCTGTTCTGTTCTTATGTATCACTATCTTGACGTGGATATACAGCAGGCAGCTCATGGCAGGGCGCCAGCCGTGGCAACAGCAATCAAAAGACTGCTTCCGGACAGGTTCGTTTTTACCTACCAGGGTGACGGTGACCTGGCTGCAATAGGTACTTCGGAGACAATTCATGCATGCAACAGGGGAGAGAACATACTTATAGTTTTTATAAATAACGGGATCTATGGTATGACCGGTGGTCAGATGGCTCCAACTACAATCCCGGGAATGAAATCCTCCACTTCTCCCCAGGGAAGAGATGTGCATTCAATGGGAAATCCCCTTAAGATGACTGATATTGTTGCGACACTTGCAGGCACATATTATGTGACAAGGCAGAGCGTGCATACACCGGCTAACGTGCGGAAGACAAAGAAAGCCCTGAGGAAGGCTATTGAATATCAGAAGCTTAACAAGGGGACATGCTTCGTTGAGATAGTTTCAAACTGCCCATCAGGATGGAAAATGACTCCTGTTGATTCAAATAAATGGATGGAGGAAAACATGTTCCCATATTATCCGCTCGGCGATCTTAAAACACCTTCAGAACAGGCAGAAAAATAAACAAAACATTATTAATCATGACTGAGGAGATAATAATTGCAGGTTTTGGCGGACAGGGAGTTCTGTCGATGGGAAAAATAATGGCGTATTCTGCAATGATGCAGGATATGGAAGTCAGCTGGATGCCTGCCTATGGCCCTGAAATGAGGGGAGGTACTGCTAATGTTACTGTAATTATAAGCAGTGAAAGGATCAGTTCACCTATTGTAAAGCACTTTGATACTGCTATCATACTTAACCAGCAGTCTCTTGATAAGTTTGAACATGCCGTGAAACCCGGCGGTGTTCTGATATACGATGGCAATGGAATAACAAGGCATCCTGAAAGAAAAGATATTTCGATTTACCGTATTGATGCCGCTGAGGAAGCCGGCCGTACAAACATGTCAAAGGTGTTCAACATGATGGTAATGGGTGGTTTCATTAAGGTCAGGCCGCTTATTAAGCTTGAAAATGTTCTCAGGGGACTTAAAAAATCACTTCCTGAAAGATATCACAGCCTCATTCCGCTGAATGAAAAAGCCCTTATCCGCGGTGAAGAGTTAATAAAGGAGGTTCATATTGTATGAGGCTTTCTTGGTAGCCGGAAATTGGTAATCGGTGATCGGGGATCACTAACCAGCAACCAGCAACAAGCAACCAGAAAAACCCACCCCCAGCCCCTCCCAGGAGGGGAGCCGTATGCAACCAGCAACCAGCAACAAGTAATCAGCAACAATTCCACCCCTGTCGCCTATCGCCTTTCGCCTTCTGCCTGATACCTACTTCTCATAGAAATGCATCTCCCTGATATACTTCCATACTTCAGGAGCGAGGTAGTATGACATATCCTTACCTGCTTTTATTCCGTCACGGATAAAGGTTCCTGAAATATCCATCAGAGGGGCCTTTGAAAAACTGATATCAGCAGAAGAAAGCAACTGCCCAAGAATTGCAGACGAAGGTTTTGAAATACCTGGTCTGGGGTATACATATACCGGATGTTCCTTCAAAAGCTCCTTTGCATTTTTCCATTTGTGCAAAGTGTAAAGGTTGTCTTCACCCATCACAAGACTAAATTTGTTGGAGGGATATTTTTCCTTAAGATATGCCAGAGTATCAATTGTATATGAGGGAACCGGGAGTCTGAATTCTATGTCGGAAGCCTTCAGCCTGGGATTGTCTCCTATTGCAAGCTGAGCCATGTAAAGTCTCTGATGATCATCAAGGAGAGTTTCTTTTTTCTTTAGAGGATTATGGGGGCTTACAACGAACCATACCTGTTCAAGGCCTTCAAATTCTGTCATGTAGCCGGCTATTGCAAGATGCCCTATATGAACAGGATTAAATGATCCGAAGTACAAGCCTACCTTCGCCATTATTTCAGCTGTTTAAAAAATTATATATCAGGTTATATGCCTCTTTTTTTGCATGTTCAAGATTGTCATTTATTACGATCTTGTCGAAGCTTTCTGCAAGATCAATCTCTTCTTTTGCTTTGGCAACCCTGATTCTGATTTTTTCATCTGAGTCTGTCCCCCTGTTTATAAGCCTCTTTTCAAGTTCTTCAACTGATGGTGGCATTATGAATATTGACAGGGCACTGGCTCCGAAAATTTTTTTAAGATTTATTCCGCCCCTGACATCAACGTCAAACAGGACATGTTTTTTTTCATTCCATATCCTTTCCATTTCGCTTTTCAGAGTTCCGTAATACAGATCCTTGTATACTTCCTGCCATTCTACAAGCTCCTGATTATCAATTTTTTCTTTAAATTCAGGCACAGAAAGATAAAAATAGTCTATTCCGTTTCTTTCGCTTCCCCTGATATGACGGGTTGTTGCTGACACTGAAAATGAAAGACCCAGTCCGCTCTCAAGCAGATGCTTTACAATTGTAGTTTTTCCCGCACCGGATGGAGCCGATATAATAATCAGCTTTCCCTTTTCACACATTATCTTAATTTATTTTTCTTCTATAAATTACTATCATTTACCTTCTGCCTTCCGCCTTCCGCCTTCAGCCTCCCGATAGCTATCGGGACGCCTTTCATAACACATTAAGAGTCTGTTCCTTAATTTTTTCGAGCTCATCTTTCATCATAACAACGAGCTTCTGGATTGAAGCATCGTTTGCCTTTGATCCGATTGTGTTTATCTCCCTTCCGATTTCCTGGCAGATAAAGTTAAGCAGTTTGCCGTTCGGGGAATCTGTTTTCATTGTTTCAAGGAAATAGTCACAATGCGTTTTAAGCCTGACTTTTTCTTCATTTATATCGAACTTTTCGAGATAATAAATAAGCTCCTGCTCAAATCTGTTCTTATCGATATTTTCTGCTCCGACATTTTCTTCAAGCATTGAATTAAGCTTTTCTTTTACCTTTCTGATTCTTTCAGGTTCATGATTTCCTATTTTTTCAAGTAATGAGAGGATATTGCGTATGCATTTCATCATATCCTCCATAATTGAATTACCTTCTTCAGCTCTGTACAGGTCAAGTATTTTAAGAGCTTCACTTATTCTGCCACGGACAAGTTGCCACTCCTCTTCAGGTATTTCATTTTTGTCAGTCTTCAGTGTTTCAGGGAGTTTCATGATGGCAGAGAAGATCTGATCATCAAGTTTTATGTTAAGCTCAGATGCAATTTCACTGAACTGTTTATAATAATTTTTTACTGCTCCTTTATTTATTACAGTAGATACTTCCTGGTCTATTGAATCAAAATATATTGTAAGGTCAATTTTCCCCCTGTCGAGCACCTGACTGATAATAGTCCTGATTTCAGGTTCTTTTTCTTTATACAGCCATGGCACCTTAATGTTAAGATCAAGCTGTTTTGAATTGAGAGATTTAACCTCAATATTTATTTTTTTTGTTGTGGTTTCGGCAATTGCCTTTCCGAAACCTGTCATTGATTTAATCATTTTGAAATTATGAATTAACTACTGTTATACTTTATTGAAGTTGTTCATTATCAGCATATTTTACAACTGCTTTGTTTTTCCATCTGCCAGTCTTGTAATAAAGGTACGACATGATCATCCCAAAGGTCCATCCTGCCGGTATTGACCACCATATACCCTGCGATCCGAATTTGCCGGAAAAGTACCAGGCAAATGGTATTCTGATCAGCCACAGTGAAATTATTGTTATTATCATAGGCCATAGTGTATCGCCGGCCCCCCTTGTAATTCCGCTGTAGATAAACATAAGGGTAAATGTAATGTAGAAGATACTTACTATCGTCAGATACTGATCTCCTATCCTGATTACCTCAGAATCGTTTGTAAACATCGACATTATTATATGACCACCAAGTACTATTATCAAAGTTGTAACAATTGTTACAATTCCTGACATTTTAATTGTAGCTATGAGACCTGTTCTGATCCTTTCAGGCTTGTTGGCGCCAATATTCTGGCCTACGAATGTTGACAGTGCCTGCGAAAAGGACATTGCAGGTATCAGAGCCATCGCATCAAGGCGGCTGGCAACAGAGTAGCCTGCTATAACAGGTGTCCCGAATTTATTGACAATATCAAGTAGCGCTATTCCTCCCAATGCCACAAACATCTGCTGAATTCCGGTTGGTAATCCGATCCGCAGACTCTGCTGA
>ERZ795055.1047-NODE-1047-length-23326-cov-5.187186_pt1 | contig 23326 bp, 17 predicted proteins | sample MGYA00375139_ERZ795055 | MGnify/ENA primary metagenome ERZ795055 (study PRJEB30184, sample SAMN05720283) | anaerobic digester metagenome | isolation source: active sludge of municipal wastewater-treating anaerobic digesters | place: USA | collected 2015-01-23 ... | reverse complement strand
ATCTTAACATGTCTTCCTTCTCCCTGGATAAAAGTATGAGTTCATCGAATGACTTTGACTGCACATAGACTTTTTTCCTTATACCGTCGAGCCGTTTTGCAGTCTCAATTACCAACTTTGAATTGTTGTATCCCTCGAGCTCATCGTATCTGTTTACTCCACCGATTCCGGCCTGTCTCTGAGTCGGCTGTACGGGTTCCGCTCCGAATATAGTACGATACAGATTATCATCAGTCTCCTGAAGATGCTCTATAACCTTTTCAAGGTTGGCCATTTCCCTGTGTACAATATTATATTGAAGCGACAGCTGTTCGATTTCCCTCTTGAGCGCCTTCTCCTTGGGAGTATCGAAGAAGAGACCATACATGAAATTAAACACAACTGCAACTATAACAGAGCCAAGCAGAATAGCAAGTGTCCTGAGAAGGATATCCCTGAGTCCAAGACTTATCTTGTCAAAACTCAACGATTCCGGATTGAATTTATATTTCGGATTCCTCATGACCCAGCAAAGATAAGTATTTCATTATACAAATGAAATCAGTCCGGAGAATTGAACCGGTATCAGTTCCACAAAATCAGAATGCAAATTACTTAAGTCTGGAATGAGCTGTAAGTGTCTGGATCATGTCGAAGTATTCGTCCTCAGTCAGATCGTTATTGAAATAGTAGAGAGGATTTTTATGCTGTCCGAAGAGGTCAATCTGATAATGAAGATGGGGGCCTGAGGAAGTACCTGTGCTACCGCTGAGACCAATCAGGTCACCGCGTTTTACATTCAGCCCCCTTGTAACCCTGATGGAACTTAGATGACCATAGGTGGTACGGTAACCATATCCGTGGTCTATTATCACACAATTGCCAAATCCGCCGTTCCATCCGGCATCCATTACTGTTCCTGATCCTGTGGCATAAACCTCCGTTCCGTGAGGAGTGCTGAAATCCTGACCATGATGCCATTGCGGAGTTCCAAGTACAGGATGCTTTTCCCTGAACTTGAGGCCGTCTCCAAGCCTGTAGATCACATTAACCGGGCTGATCATCGGAAGGTATTCCATCTGACGCACCCATTCGTCCTTTTGTTCCTCAATAGCCCTGAATGATTCGAGCTGTATAGTGGCTCGATTTTTTATCTCATCAACTTTTTTACGGGTGTTCAAAAGAAGGGGCGTATTATCATAGCCTTCCAGTTCGTCATACCTGCTGATACCACCTGTCCCCATATTCCTCATAGAAGCAGGGATGGAATCCATCTCAAGAACCGGCCTGTACCGGTTGCCATCCGATAACTCAAGATCACCTAGTGAACTCAGGGCATTATCTATGCTCATCTCCAGAATGGAATATTTTAACCTGAAGTTCTCAATCTCCTGATTAAGCGATTTTTCCTTGGGAGATCCGAACATACTGTTGAAAACCGATGTGTAGAATATCGTAACGGCAATTGCCCCGGTCATGAAGAGGACAAATCTTAGTAGCTTCCCCTTAAATGGCAATTTTACTCGCTTGTATTGCAGATCCGAAAGATCAAGAAAATATCTACGTCTGAACATTAACTGCCCTGGTTTTTTATGCTGAGATTGACAAATCTAAGTAATTAAATTAATTTTACAAACTTAAATTTTTGTTAAATATTGTGTAATTATATGCCAATCGCTTTAAGATCCAATGAACTGAGACAGATGTTCTTTGATTTTTTCAAGTCAAAGCAGCACCTTATTGTTCCATCTGCACCCATGGTAATGAAGAATGATCCGACTCTTATGTTCACCAATGCGGGTATGAACCAGTTCAAGGATGTATTTCTTGGAAACAAGGCTCCGGAAAGCCTCAGGATTGCCAATTCGCAGAAATGCCTGCGGGTATCCGGAAAACACAACGACCTGGAGGAAGTAGGCCATGACACCTACCATCATACAATGTTCGAAATGCTCGGGAACTGGTCGTTCGGAGATTATTTCAAAAAGGAGGCAATAGAATGGGCATGGGAATTTCTTGTAAGCAACCTTGAAATCCCGGAAGACAGAATTTATGCAACTATTTTCGAAGGAAGCCCCGATGAAAATGTCCCGAGGGATGAGGAAGCCTTTGAATGCTGGAAAAAATGCTTTCCATCAGCTGATGGCAGAATCCTGAACGGTTCAAAAAAAGACAACTTCTGGGAAATGGGCGAAACCGGCCCCTGCGGACCCTGCTCTGAGATCCATGTTGATATAAGGGATGATGAAGAAAGAAAAAAGGTTCCCGGACATGAACTGGTTAACAAGGGACACCCCCGGGTAATTGAGATATGGAACCTTGTATTTATTCAGTACAACAGGCTGACAAACGGGAAACTTGAGCTTCTGCCGGCACGCCACGTAGATACCGGGATGGGATTTGAAAGGCTCTGCATGGTGGTCCAGGGAAAGAAATCAAATTACGATACTGATATCTTTCAGTCGGTTATATCGCGTATAACTGAAATCACAGGAAAAAAATACGGGATAAGGGACAACTGGGATATCGCCCTGAGAGTTATCGCCGATCACCTCCGGGCAATAGCCTTTTCAATTGCCGACGGCCAGATGCCATCCAACAACAGGGCCGGCTATGTCATTAGAAGAATACTTCGCAGAGCTGTGAGATATGGTTACAACAACCTCGGAATGGAAGAACCTTTTCTTTACAAACTGGTACCAACCCTTGCTGATCAGATGGGAGATACATACCCGGAATTAAGAAACGGAACTGAAAATATTGCAAGGGTGATACTCGAAGAGGAAACTTCCTTCCTTAAAACTCTTGGCAAAGGACTTAAACTGATAGAGAAAAAAATAGAAGATTTAAAAAAAGACGGAATTGACATACTTCCCGGAAAGTCGGCTTTCGAACTCTATGATACATTCGGATTTCCGATTGACCTGACTCAGCTGATACTCAGAGAAAACGGGATAATTACCGATATCAGGGGCTTTGAGGAAGAGATGAAAAATCAGAAGAACAGATCGAGGGAAGACGCTGCAATAGAAGCCGGCGACTGGAATATTGTAAGGGAAACAGGGGAAACTGTTTTCACCGGATACAGGGCAGGCGAGGAAGACGTTTTGATCTCAAAATACAGGATGATCAGGTTCAAAGGAAAGGAAAGCCTCCAGATCATTCTCGACAAAACTCCTTTCTATGCCGAATCGGGAGGTCAGGTGGGCGACACAGGATATCTGATATCGGGATCGGAAAAAATAGAAATTGCAGATACAATAAAGGAAAATAATACAATTATTCACATCAGTCACGGGAAAATATCAAATCCCCATGAGATGTTCCATGCGGTGGTGGATCTGAGGAAAAGACTGATGACAGCCAACAACCATACGGCGACCCATCTCCTTCATCATGCACTCAGAAAAGTTCTCGGGAACCACGTTGAACAGAAGGGATCACTCGTGACACCTGACCGGCTGAGGTTTGACTTCAGCCATTTCGCAAGGCTCACACGGGACGAACTCAGAAAAGTGGAAGAAGAGGCCAACCGGATGGTCAGGGAGAGTGCAAGCCAGGAAACTTCAGAAGGAGTACCGATGGAAGAGGCACGCCGGATGGGAGCAATAGCCCTTTTTGGTGAAAAATACGGTGATACAGTCAGGGTTGTAAAGTTCGGCGAGTCGGTTGAACTGTGCGGGGGAATACATGCTGAAAATACAGGAAGAATCGGAATAATAAAGATTACATCAGAAGGAGGTATTGCAGCAGGTATACGAAGGATCGAAGCCGTTACCGCTGAGAAGGCCGAAGAATACATAAATGAAAGGATTGAAGCAGCTGATGAGGTCGCAGCACTACTGAAAAGCACCGGTAACATCCGCGAAAGCGTTGAAAAAATTCTGACAGAGAACGTTCAGCTTAGAAAAACGATTGAAAAAATGGAAGCTGATTCATTGTCAGGCCTGATCAAAGACCTTGAAAACAAGGCAGTTCTTATTAACGGCATAAGATTCATCTCCGGGATTATTGAGACCGGATCTGCCGACATGCTGAAGAACATAGCATACCAGATACGGAGTTCTTCAGAAAACACAGTTCTTGCCATCGGCGCTTCGATTTCCGGCAAGGCAAACCTGTTCGTCATGGTAAGCGACAATCTTGTTAAGACCAGGAGTCTGAGCGCAGTGGAGATAATTAAGGAAACAGCAGGTGAAATACATGGAGGAGGCGGAGGCCAGCCCTTTCTTGCATCCGCCGGAGGAAAAAATCCTTCGGGTCTTGCATCCGCAATTTTAAAAACGGAAGTTTACCTTAAAACGAAAACTGACAGCCTTAATGACTGAAAAGCGATTCAGACTGAAATTTAAAAATCTTTGGGGGGCCAACCTGTAAAAATAGTCCGAAGACCATTATTTTGTATTTTTGGGGTTTTCAGGCAAAATCAATGAAACTGCGTCACCATATTGCTTTCCTTTTATTCGCCGTTCTCACGGTAGTTCTGATGTCATGCACCCCTGAGGCATGCTTCGAGGAGACAAACGCCTTTCTCAAAGCCACCTTTTACAGCAATGAGACAAAGGAAAAGAAAACTCCCGACAGTCTTAGCGTGACCGGAATTAGAATGCCGGACAAACTTTATGACAGACAGTCAGGTGTTCAACCCTGCCTGTTCCCGCTTGATGCATCCTCCGGTACATGTTCTTTCGTGATAAAAATAAACAATATCAAGGATACCGTCATCTTCCAATATTCAAGCTACCCCCACCTTGTATCCAAAGAGTGCGGATATACCTTTTACCACAGGCTAGATACATTTTTCGTAAGAAATAATTCCTTCTATATCTACAGGAGCTCCGATAACGTAACAACAGCCAATGAGGAAAATATACGTATATTTTATTAGCCTGCTCCTGATCCTCGATCTGCAGGGCCTCCTGGCCCAGGACACAGTTCTCTTTCCCCTGAAGGTCAGGGCAGGAATAGATCTTATTGGCCCCGGTTTCTATTTTAGCGACAGGGACAACCTGAACGTGGAAGGCTTCGTTTCGTATGATAAAAATGAAAAAATGGCCTGGGTACTGGAAGGCGGATTCCAAAGTTACAAATACTCACAGTACAACTACGACTATAACAGCCGGGGGGTATTTGCCAGGCTTGGCGTCGACCTGAACCTTTTGAAGCCCGACAAGGCCGCAGGTACCTACTGGGCAGGAATAGGCTTAAGGTATGGCATTGGCATTTTCGATTCTGAAACTCCTTCTTTATATCATGAAAACTACTGGGGCAAGACTGCTTCATCCGTACCTTCGAAAAAAATGACCGCTCATTTTATCGAGTTTGCTCCGGGAGTCAGAACTGAGGTTTTCAGAAACCTCAGCATGGGCTGGACAATAAGGCTTAAACTTCTTCTGTCGGGCGGAGGAGGAAAGGATCTCAAGCCAATCTCTGTTCCCGGTTACGGATCCGGAGGCGGAATGACCAATGCCGGAATAAGCTATTTCATAACATGGAACATCCCCTACAGGACAAAGACTGTTATAATCATACCACCGGTCGAGCCTGAAGAAGACGAGGATATTGAAGAAACGGAAGAATCAACTGGTCAGCAGAGAATCGGCTTTTAGCAATAAGGCCTACTGACAGGCATGCCTGAAGCTACTTCCCGGTAACTATGGCAGACGGCTTGCTGCTGAAAAACCATAAGCCCATAAATGTTATTAAACCGTTCACCAAAAGTAATTCGAATCCGAATTTATAACCGTTGAACAATTCCTCCGAATAAGTGCTGAGCAAATAACATATTACCGGTGAAAACACAGCAATCCATGGAGTTACCCTGTCTTTTGCAACCCGGCTCGTGAAAAGTCCGAAAGTGTACATCCCAAGTAGAGGACCGTATGTGTAACCGGCTATCGTGAACAGTTTGTCAATGATCGCCCTGTCATTCAGCGATCTGAAAATAAGCACACAAATAAAGAACACAGCTGCTATCGAGATGTGAACAATGTATCTGGTCCTTGTCTTTGCCTTCTCGCTAAGGTGCTCCTTTCTTTCCAGACCAAGGAGATCTATACTCACGGAAGTTGTCAGTGATGTCAGGGCACCGTCGGCGCTCGGGAAAGCGGCTGAAATGAGGCCGATTAAAAACACTACACCTGCTACCGGGCCAAGGTAGTTAAACGCTATTGTTGGAAAAAGGTCATCACTCATTGCAACGGTCACATTCCTGCTCTGCGCATACAACATAAGGAAAGCGCCGAGGACAAGGAACAGAAAATTCACCAGTACAATTATTCCGCTGAATGTGAACATATTCTTCTGAGCTTCCCTGAGATTTCTGCAACTAAGATTCTTCTGCATCATTTCCTGATCGAGGCCGGTCATTGATATAGTAATAAACATCCCGCTGAGAAACTGCTTCAGAAAGAATCTTTCACTATGCCAGTCGGTAACAATCATTGACGACACAGGGCTATTCCACACTGATCCGACCAGTTTCATAACCGGCGAGCCAAGTTCCCTGCTTATGTAAACCACAGAAAGGACAACCGCAAGGAGCATGAAAGTGGTCTGCAGCGTGTCAGTCCATACAATGGTCCTTATTCCTCCCTTTAGAGTGTAAAGAATGATAAGTACAATGAAAATTAGCACATTCACCCAGAAAGGAATATTCCAGGCATCAAAAACGAACAACTGCAATACATTAATGACCAAAAACATCCTGAGTGAAGCCCCGAGCACCCTGGAAAGTATGAAAAAGGCAGCCCCCGTCTTATATGAGAAGTGCCCGAAACGCTGCTCCAGGTAGGTGTATATCGATGTCAGCTTAAGTCTGTAGTACAGTGGAAGCAAAACCGTAGCTATCACCAGGTAACCAAAGAGATAGCCGAACACAACCAGCATATAACTAAACTGGGTATCTTTAACCCATCCCGGTACCGACATAAAAGTAACACCCGACAGGGATGCTCCTATCATTCCATAAGCCACAACGAACCAGGGCGATACCCTGTTGCCTATATAAAATGACTGGTTGTTTGCCTTGCGAGCCGTTATCCACGTTACTCCAAACAACATAGCGGTGTAAGCCAGGAAAATCACAAGGATAAGTGTCGGATTCATGCCTGAGGAAATAAGAATGCAAGGATAACAAAAAGAAAGGAAGACAAAAAATTAAGAAATGGTTTAAATTACAGGCAATAATTGAACTATTTTTGTAAAAACAAACTTCCATGAGTTTCTCAGAATATCCTTCAAAGCTTCTTGAAAATGCTGTCAATGAATTTGCTTCGCTGCCAGGAATAGGAAGGAAAACAGCTTTCAGGCTCGTGCTTAACCTTCTGAAAAGGGAACCTGCAGAGGTGAAGAAATTCGGAGAAAGCATTATCAGACTGCGCAGCGAAATCCACTATTGCAAGACCTGTCATAATATTTCCGACTCGGAAACCTGCTCAATTTGCAGCGATTCCAGAAGGGACAGGTCAGTTGTCTGCGTGGTTGAGAACATTCAGGATGTGATGGCTATCGAAAACACCCGTCAGTTCAGGGGCATTTACCATGTGCTCGGGGGTGTGATCTCTCCTGTCGACGGGGTTGGGCCTGCAGACCTCTGGATCGATTCCCTGGAAGAGAAGGTTAAGGATGGGGGAATCAATGAGGTTATAATGGCCCTGAGCACTACAATGGAGGGTGATACTACCAATTATTATCTTTACAGGAGGCTGAGCAGGTACGACGTATTACTGACCACACTGGCACGAGGGGTCGCAGTGGGCGACGAACTGGAATACACCGACGAGATAACCCTTGGAAGAGCAATAAATAATAGAAATCCCTACCAGCAGTAGAATCTGTATTAAACATAATTGCCCTCCGGTTGTTATTTGGATAAACGTATTGAAATGGCAGGCATGAACATCATACTTCCCGCGATGGGAGAAGGAGTTATCGAAGCAACAATAACAAAGTGGCTCGTAAAACCGGGGGCCGAAGTTAAGGAAGACGATCCCATAGTTGAAGTTGCTACTGACAAGGTCGATTCAGAGATCCCGGCACCAACGGACGGAATAATATCACAAATAATGGCTCAGGAGGGGTCGGTTGTTAAGGTGGGTGAAACCATTGCTGTGATTGCAAGCAATGCTTCATCCGGCCCAGAAGTACAGGAAGCAGTGCGAAAAGAAGTTGAAAGGATAAATGAGACCATTAAGGAAGTAAGGGAGGAAATAAAAACCGAACAGATCGCTTCCCGTGAAATAAAAAGCCGTACTCCTCTTGGAAAATTCCTTTCTCCCTTGGTAAGAAACATTGCCGCAAGAGAAAACATAAGCCATGCGGAGCTCGACAGCATAAAAGGATCAGGAATGGACGGACGCATCACCAGAGATGATGTCATCCTCTACCTTGAAATGAAAAACAAAAAGCCGGAAATACCTGCTGAGACCCAGATCAGTCAGGCCCCGGCCATTACCACGCAGAAGGGTGATGAGATAGTGGAAATGGACAGGGTCAGGAAGATCATTGCAGAACACATGGTAATGTCTAAAAGAACCTCTCCCCATGTTACTTCTTTCATAGATGCCGATGTAACCGGACTTGTAAAATGGAGAAACAGTGTAAAGGACAAGTATCTGGCAAGGGAAGGCCAGAAACTGACCCTAACCCCGGTCTTCATAGATGCAGCAGCAAGAGCTCTTGCTGAATTTCCGATGATAAACATTTCTGTCGACGGCAACAACATCATCAGAAAAAGAAATATAAATATAGGGATGGCAACTGCCCTTCCTGACGGCAATCTCATTGTACCCGTTATCAGGAATGCGAACGAGAAGAACCTCACCGGACTGGCTCTTGCAGTTAACGACCTTGCCGAAAGGGCCAGGAACAACAAGCTCAAGCCTGATGAGATAACCGGAGGGACTTTCACCCTTACAAATTTCGGAAGCTATAACAATCTTACCGGAACTCCTATCATCAACCAGCCTCAGGTGGCAATACTTGGTACAGGAGCTGTTAGAAAAATGCCGGCAGTGCTTGAAACCCCCGAAGGAGATGTGATAGCGATAAGAAGTATCATGATACTCTCCCTCAGCTACGATCACAGGGTGATCGACGGAGCTCTTGCGGGAAAATTTCTTAACAGAATAAAGGAAATCCTCGAAAACTACAGCCCCGACAAGGTCTGAAACTCCTTCGGAAGGCTTTAATCAGGGAATTCGTCTTTGCCGACAAAAATAAAACGAGCAGTGATGTTGTTTTAGCAAATTTGTTATATTTGTTTTAATGATTAAAGTCAGAGGAAGTATATTTTTTGTTTTACTTCAGCTCATTTTTCCGGTACTTTTTTCCTTTGTTGCATCCGCTCAATCGAAAACCGAACAAAGAAAGATATTTGCTGAGGCCGAATCACGTTACCTGTTCGATGAGGCTGAGCTTGCCAATCCCCTTTACCTCCTTCTTGAAACCGAAGACAACTTCAACATAAAGCATAAAATAGGTGTATGCTATCTGAATATTCCGGGGGAAAAGGAAAGAGCAATCCCCTACCTTGAAGCAGCAGTGAAGAACTCTTCCTTCAACGCAAGGATTAATTCCTTCAGGGAAAAAAGAGCTCCCCTCGACTCCTGGTTCTATCTGGCAAAAGCATATATGATAAACAATGAACTTGAAAAGGCGCTCGTTACCTTTAGCAAGTTCAAGAGCCTGGCACAGGAAACTGAGGTCAGGGGAAGAATGAAGAACCTTGCTTACATTGACCAGCAGACTGCGGCATGCAACAATGCCATCAACAATCAGGAGGAACCGTACAGGATAAGCAAGGTAAAGTTTGGCAGGCAGTTCAGCCAGGGATCAATAAATGAAAACCCTGCGGTAAGCTTCGATGGCAACACAATAGTTTACACAGAAAGAAGAGGGCTCCTGAATGCAATCATGTTCTCAAAAAAGATTAATGGCAGGTGGCAGACTCCCGTGGAAATCAACTCCATGCTCAATTCCGGTGATGATTGTTCGTCCTGCTCCCTGAACAACGACGGGACAGTCCTCTACCTGTATAAAACCGACAATTTCGACGGAAATATCTACTCATCACAATATATTGACGAAGCATGGACTCCTATTGAAAAGCTGAACAGAAACATCAATACAAAATACTATGAATCGCACGCTGCCATATCTCCCGATGGTAAAGCACTGTATTTCACCAGCAACAGGGAGGGCGGCAACGGAGGTCTCGATATTTATATCTCGGAAAAGGATGCTACAGGAGACTGGGGGCCTGCCATTAATCTGGGAAAATCGGTCAACACCATATATAACGAGGATACTCCCTTTATTACAATAAACGATTCCATTCTTTATTTTGCCTCCGAAGGGCACAGCGGAATGGGAGGCTTCGATATATACCGCAGCCGTGGAAACGGACGGGTGTGGGGCGCTCCCGAAAACCTCGGTTTCCCGATTAACACCACTGACGACGACAGATTCTTTCAGCCTTTCAATAACGACGAGAATGGATTCTATTCAATTAATACCGATTACAAGAAGAAAGAGATATTTTATATCACCCTTACAAACCAGGGACTTAACAGGGTGTATGAACTGTCCGGGAAGTACATCCTGAAGGATACAATCGCCGAATTCGATGAGAACAACGCCATCTATCTGATAGACAAGTTATCGGGCGACACTATCGATACGGGACACCCCGAAAGTTCAACGGGGCTTTACAGCTTTCTGGCAGCTCCCGGAACATACCGTCTGGTTTACACTGCTCCAGGCTATTACTCAAAGTATCAGGATACAACAATTGTCAGAACCACACCTCCCGGGTTGATCCTTCTCGATGATGTAGTCCTCGACAAAAAAATCTCCCAAAGCGAACGAATAAATTTGTCGGATATCCCGGTTGTGGATCAGATCGATCCCAATATCCTCATAAAGGATCTTCGGATTTATGATGTGACAGACAGTGATCTTCAGGATACCACTATCCTTTACTACACAGTACAGGTAATGGCTCTCTATAATCCGGTCGACATCAGTTACTTCAGGTATGTCGACGACATAAAAGTATTTTACAGCGAAAATGACTTTTTCTACAGGTACACAACCGGCGTATTCAGGAACAGGAATGATGCTTATGCGCACCGCGATATGCTTTTCAGGCTGGGCTACCCCGATGACCTTTTTATCAAAAAAGTTACACGTAGTACCGGTGAGAAAAATATCCCCAGCAGAAATTACTATTCCATACAGTTAAAAGCCACGAGTGTTCCGCTTGATATCGCTGCCACCTTCCCCGGGCTGAAAGGTGTCAGGGAAACTAAAGAAATCGATGGGATGTATCATTACCTTTATGGCACCTATTCTACCGCAGAGGAAGCAAAAACCGTTATGAAGAGAAATGAAATTATGGTATTTAGTGATGCCTTTGTAAGAGAAATTAGCGTTCTTCTGAATAAATAGCTAAATTTACTTTTTACAGTTTTTCCTAAAAGCGCGGAAGTATTCTACATTTTTGTAATATATTTATTGTCGATTATAATTTGCACAAAGATGAAACACATTTACCCCGCCAAGAAATACTTCATCATTGCGATTCTGACAAGCTGTTTTGCGTCCCTCAGCGCACAGGAAACCCCTTCAAGAGAGTTTCAGAGGGCGTTCAGAAATGCAGATCTGTACTATCTCTATGATGAAAACTACCTGAAAGCAGCTGCACTCTATGAGCCATTGCTGAAACAATATCCCAACAACTACAATCTTGCTGCCAAACTCGGGATTTGCTACCTTAACCTTGAGGGTAAGGGTGATGAGGCCCTTTCCCTTCTGAGAAAAGCAGCCGGAGGTGTTGTGTCAAGCGAAAAAGAATACCGGCAGACAGGTGAAAAGGCGCCACTCGACACCTACCTTTACCTGGCAATCGCCTTCCAGAGGAGCGACAGCCTCCAACAGGCCCTTGAATACCTTAATAATGTAAAAAAGAGCCTGTCGCCTTCCGACACCTATCAGATGGACTTTGTGGATCTGCAGATCCGCAACTGCAGGTACGCCCTCGAAATGAAAAAAAGACCGGTACGTGTTATTTCAGAATACTTTGCTCCATGGATGGCCAACTACCCGGGAGCATGTAATCCGGTACTTGCAAAAAACGACTCGGTTTTTGTCTTTACTGTTAAAAACGAGGGAATTACCCGGATATACTGCTCATATAAAAACAAAACATGGGGCAGTCCATCCAACATAACAAATCAGCTTGGAGGTTTTGACAGATTCTACACAAATTCCATTACAGGTGATGGCAAAACACTTATCCTGTACCTGGATGACGGAGGCGACGGTAACCTTTATTACAGCACAAGAACCGATACCACTTGGTCGAAAATAAAATCGATTGGAAAACCTATCAATTCAATTTACTGGGAATCGCATGGATTCATTACTCCCGACGGACGTACCATGTACATTTCAAGCAACCGTCCCGGAGGCGAGGGCGACCTTGATATATGGTCTTCACGCAGGCTGGCCGATGGTGAATGGGAAACTCCCGTCAACCTGGGAAATACAATCAATACTCCATATGACGAAAACACACCGTATTTTGATGTTGATAACAATGCATTGCTCTTCAGCTCTGTCGGTCACATCACGATGGGCGGCCTCGATGTTTTCAGATCACAGAACAGAGGCGGTGTATGGACTCAGCCGGTTGGTATGCCTTACGCCTTTAACACCGTACAGGAAAACAGCCACTTCATCCTGAACAATAATACACCCGGATTTATTGCCAGCCGGTTCGACGACAAATCAAACCAAAGAAATATTTATGCCATAGTAGCAATCGATCCGGCTGATGAAATTACAACCGCTTCCGGAACAATTGTCCTGGAGGACGGAATGGATGTCAATCCCAGGGTTTCCCTCATTACACTTAAAAATGTTCAGACTGGTGAAATTATCCAGAATATCCCCGTCAACGCCGACGGAACATTCAAATTCGATATTAAACCAGGCGACTATGAGATATATATAAGCCACGATGGCTATAACACCGATACTATTGCTCTCAGCCTTCCTCTTTACTACACCGGAAGCTACCTTAATGTAAGCCCGTCGCTTGCCCCGGAAAAAGTCTACGCAGGCGATTTCCTTTCAATTCAGAATGTGCTTTTCGGTTTTGATAAATATGATCTGAACAACGAAGCAAAACAGACTCTCGAAGTTCTAAAAAATATCCTTATCACATACCCCGACCTTACTATAGAGGTTGCAGGATATACTGACTCGAAGGGAAGCACCGAATATAACAGAAGACTTGCCGATAAACGCGCTCAGGCTGTGATCGACTACTTCACACTCTCAGGAATTGAAGGCGGAAAATTCGTCAAGAAAGCTTTCGGTGAGTCAAATTTCGTTGCAGTAAACAGCAATCCTGACGGATCCGACAATCCAGAGGGAAGACAATACAACAGGAGAGTCACCTTCGGGATAGTCAACCCCAAAACCGGTGTGGTCCTGAGGCATGAAGTCTATACTCCAAGGCATCTGAGACAACCAAGCGCTATAAAGTACAGTATTGTGCTCCGACAAACCAAAGATGTCTTGTCCCCTTCATATTTCAGTAACGTTATCAAGGATGAGATGCTCTTTGTCAGGTCTGTAAAAACAGATACAGCTAACATCTATGCCCTCGGGGTGTTCTTTAACAGGTCCGACGCCGTTACCTACCTTGGGTATCTGAAGAGTCTCGGCCTCGATAACGCTTATGTCATAAATCAGTACGAACTCGACAACCTGTCAGGAGACGGAGAACCTATCTTGATTCAATCACAGGCACAAACCAGAATGGTCTACTCTATCCAGCTGAAAGCAACCAGGAACCCTATCGACATTGACCGGATATTCCCGGGATATGATGGGGTGAGAGAAATAGTAGCCGATGATGGATTCTATAAATATGTCTGGGGAGAATTCACATCGGTAGCCGATGCCAAGGATGCTCTGCCGGAGGTAAAGAAGGATTTTGAAGATGCATTTATCAGACAGGTAAATGTTGTCAGATAATCAGGATTTCTCCACACCTGAAACAATTTGATGATAAACAGGGAAATAAGCCTGAGGGCCCTTGAACCGGAGGACCTTGAGTTGCTTTATGACTGGGAAAACGACATGTCGAACTGGCTCATAAGCAATACGATGTCTCCTTTTTCCAGATTTACCCTTAAACGCTACCTGGAAAACTCCCATAAAGATATTTACGAGACGGGCCAGCTTCGGCTGATGATCGATTATACGGCGGAAAATAAAACGATCGGGACTATAGACCTTTTCGATTTTGACCCCTTTCACAGAAGGGCCGGCCTGGGAATTCTGATCGCAGCCGGGGAATACAGACGAAGGGGATTTGCCACAATGGCTTTGGAATGCATGATCAACTATTGCTTCAATAACCTTATGCTTCACCAGCTTTACTGCAGTATACTTTCAAATAATCAGCAAAGCATGGCATTATTCAGAAAACTCGGGTTCAAAGAAGCGGGGATCAGGCGTGACTGGATCAGAGTAAAAGACGGATACCACGATGAACACCTCTTTCAGCTTGTAAACCCCGGCTGCTGAGATCATTTGAGCCCTGAGGCAAGAAGACCGCAGGCTGCAGAAATATCCGCTCCCCTTGACTTCCTTATGGAAGCCGAGATCCCTGAAAATACAAGTTCCTGTTTGAAATGCTGCATTATTTCTGGCGAAGAAGATTCATTGCTGTCTCCGGGAAATGAATGATATGGCAGCAGGTTGACTCTGATACCGGTGCCGTGAAGAAGTTCCTTAAGCCCTTCCAGATGAGCCGGTGTGTCATTAAAATCACTTATCATGACATAAGCTGCGCTCATCCTCCTCCTTTTCACCGATGCAGCCGACTTCATCTCCTCAATTATCTCACGGGCAGGATACAAGCTTTCAGCCGGGACCGATCCAAGCCGCTCTTCGGAAAAAGGAGAAAACAGGCTCAGCGTCAGATTGCAGTTACAGGAATCGAGATATTTCCTGACACCCGGCATTAATCCGACAGTCGAAACAGTTATGTTCCCCGGACTTAATGCCATCCCCCATTGGGCAGTCATTACCTTACAGGCTCTGAGCACATTGTCAAGATTATCCATCGGCTCCCCCATACCCATGAAAACGACATGAGTAACTTTTCCGCCAATTTCGGGTGCCAGAACCTGAGTGAGGATGTCGCGTGCCGACAGATTTCCCCTGAATCCATATTGCCCTGTAACACAGAAAGGGCATCCCATCCTGCAGCCTGACTGGGATGAGACGCATACAGTGGTCCGATTTGAATCGGTCATCAGTACCGTTTCAAATTCCTGTCCGCTTTCATTCCTGAAAAGAAATTTCATGGTACCGTCAGCCGACTTTTGAGATGAAACCGGACTAAGGACACCCGGGTACGATATCTCTTTCAGCTTCTCCCTGAGTTTAAGGGGAAGGTCCGGTATATGCATCAGACTGCCGGGCTTACATTTATAAAGCCAGTTGGCTATCCTGAGTGAATGCCTTTCCGTGCACTCCGCCAGTTCTTCTATCTCTGAAGCTGTAAGTCCGCAAAGACTTTTCATACTAACCTCCCTTCCGGAAGCAAGCCACAGTATAAACTCCTTTTCCTGATCAACAGGGACAGGCTCCTATTGAGTGATCAGTCCCCTGTTTTTCAGAAGAGGTTCAATCTGAGGTTCACGGCCGCGGAAATTAACATACATCTGCATGGCATCCATGGTTCCGTCTTTCTCAAGGATATTCCTTCGGAACGATTCGGCTGTAGCCCTGTCAAAAACACCCTTTTCCTTAAAGGCTTCGAAAGCATCATTATCAAGGACAGCAGCCCATGTATAGCTGTAGTAACCCGAATCGTAACCGTCGATTATATGAAGGAAATAAGTGCTCCTGTACCTGGAAACAATTTCAGGAATCAGGCCGATCTTGTCAAGGTATTCCTTTTCAAATTTCTGTACATCAATCAGGGCGGGAGCCTCAAGCGTGTAATAAGCTATGTCGAGAAGAGAGGCTGCAAGAAGCTCTGTGTTAATAAAGCCCTGGTTGAAATATTTGCTTTTATCGAGCTTCTCCACCAACTCAGCAGGGATTGGCTCGCCGGTTTCATAATGACGTGCATAAACATTCAGCAGTTCGGGTTCCGAAACCCAGTGCTCCATAATCTGAGAAGGAAGTTCCACAAAGTCCCAGGCTATATAGGAACTGTTGTAGGTATTCTTGCAGAACAACCCTTCCAGAGCGTGCCCAAATTCATGGAACAGTGTCTCCACCTCCTCAAGGCTGAGCAGAGAGGGCAGGTCAGCAGTCGGACGCGTAAAATTGCAGACAACGGTAACAACCGGTGTAACAGGCTTCCCGTCAGCGACATGATGACTCCTGTATCCCCCGCACCATGCTCCCTGCTGCTTGCTGTCGCGCGGATGGAAGTCCATATAGAGAACTCCGATATGCGATCCGTCGGCTTCCTTAACTTCATATGCTTCTGCATCAGGATGAGGAAGAGGGATATTGGTCAGAGGTGAGAAAGAGATCCCGTAAAGCCTGCTGGCACAACTAAAGACACCTTCCCTGACATTATCAAGAAGAAAATAAGGTCTGAGAGCATTGTCATCCAGATCGTATTTTTCCTTACGGACCTTTTCGGAATAATACCACCAGTCTGAGGGTTCAAGTTTGAAATTACCTCCTTCACGGTCAATGAGCTTCTGCATTTCCTTAACCTCATTCTGAGCTACCGGAACAGCCTTTGACCACAGGTTGTTAAGAAGTTCAAGAACATTATCAGGATTCTTTGCCATCCTTGGCTCCAGCACCAGATGCGAGTGTGTCTTGTATCCCAGCAGTCGGGCACGCTGTGCCCTCAGCCTTACTATATCAGCCAGTATCCTGTTGTTATCATATTCATTGCCATTGTTGCCCCTGTTGGTGTAAGCTTTGAACAATTCCCTGCGGAGATCCCTGTTTTCCGAATATTGAAGGAATGGGAAGATACTGGGCCTCTGTGTTGTAAATGCCCATTCTCCTTCCCTGCCTGCAGCCTTTGCAGTTTCAGCAGCCGCATCGATTATCGATTGAGGCAGTCCGGCAAGACCATCCCTGTCTACAAAAAGCTTATAGTCATTTGTCTCGGCAAGAACATTCTGATTGAACTTCACGGCAAGCACCGACAACTTCTGGTTGATACTCTTGAGAGTATCCTTATCCGCCTCGTTCAGGTTGGCTCCATTCCTTACGAACTCCTTATAGAGATTTTCAAGTATGAACTTCTGCTCATCGGTAAGCGATTCTGCAGACTGATTCTCATAAACATGCTTAACCCTGTTGAAAAGCTCCTGGTTAAGAATTATTTCATCCTGATATGCCGAAAGCTTCGGTGAAACATCCATCTCGATCTTCTGAAGTGAATCGCTTGTGTTTGCGGAGGCCTGGGCAAAAAACACCTGAGATACCTTCGAAAGCAGTTTGCCTGACCTGTCAAGTGCAGCAATGGTGTTCTCAAAATCCGGGTCTTCACTGTTGCCGACCAGATCCTGGATATCCTTCCTTCCCTCTTCAATACCTTTTTCAAATGCCGGCATATAGTGTCCGGCATGGATCTTTTCGAAAGGCGGTACGTCGAATGGAGTATTGTATTCCGAGAAAAAAGGATTGCTTTTTTCATCATTACGGTCCTTGCAGGAACTCATTATCAGACATGGTAATCCCATGATCAAAAGGATTTTAGATAATTTTTTCACAGTTGCTGGTATTAAGATTGTTATATCCTGTTTTCGATAAAGGTGCAAAATAAGTCTATAAAAAACTGTTATCAAAAGAAATATGGATTATTTTTGTCATCCCGATTCCATCGACCATATGGAGACTGGCAGGATACGACCACCCTGGTGGTGATCTCGGTCCTGAATTCCGGAGAGATGGCAGAGTGGTCGAATGCGGCGGTCTCGAAAACCGTTGTTCTGCAATCGCGGGACCGGGGGTTCGAATCCCCCTCTCTCCGCAACTATAAAAAAATCCCGTCCCGCCATAAGTGCGGAACGGGATTTTTCTTTTTGCCGGGATATTCCACCGGAATCATGGGCATTGCCCATAATCCCTACATCAATATCCCCGCCAGACTTGCCGATATATAAGAAGCCATTGTGCCGCAGATCATTGCCTTGAATCCAAGTCGTGCCAGATCAGCTTTCCGTGAGGGAACCATAGCCCCTATCCCGCCGAGCTGGATGGCAATGGAACTGAAATTGGCAAACCCGCACAGGGCGAAGCTTGCTATTACTATTGATTTCGGGCTGAGGGTTCCTGCATGTATCATCGGTGTCAGATCTGAATAAGCCACAAACTCGTTGATTACCATCTTTGTCCCCATCAGCGATCCTACATCGAACGATTCAGCCACAGGCACACCCATCACTATGGCAAACAGCGAAAAGAAAGCCCCGAATACATCCTTCAGCCTGAGATTATTCACATCAAGTCCCATGAAATCGAGCGACAGGCCTGTCCAGCCAAGAAAGAGACCGAAATATCCAAGAAGGGCATCTACCAGTGCCACAAGGGCGATTACGCCGATCAGCATGGCGATAACGTTAATCGAAATAGCCATCCCGTCGCTTGCCCCATGCGAAATGGCATCCATAATATTGGTTTGTTCCTTCTTCACCTCTATCTTCACAACTCCCTTGGTTTCTGACTCCTGAGTCTCAGGGAAGACTATTTTTGATATCACCAGAGCTCCCGGTGCCGCCATCAGGCTGGCAGCAAGAAGATAAGAAGCAGGAACCCCCATTGAGATATAAACCGCCATTACACCACCAGCAATGCACGCCATGCTTCCGGTCATCGAAGCAAGAAGCTCCGACATTGTCATCCCCGACAGATACGGCCTTATCATGATCTGCGCCTCCACCTGGCCAACAAATGCACTCGCCACGTTCGACAACGCCTCACTTCCGCTCACTCTCATTACCCAGTGCATAAAACGGGCAAGCACGGCAACAATCCTCTGCATTATCCCTACATGATAGGCCATAGCGACCAGCACACAGACAAAGATAATTGTGGGAAGGAGTGTGAACAGGAATACGCCTCCGCTGACAATCGCAGGAGGCAGAATCTCCGAAACCTTCGTTAAATCGCCAAAAACAAAAAGGCCCCCTTCCTGCGAAAAGTCAAGCAATTTATTGATAACCTTGCCAAGCCAGGCAAAAATATCCTGACCGACCGGTACCTTAAGTATAAAGATCGCTAGGGCCAGCTGCAGCAAAAGACCTGTTACAACAAGCCTGAGATTGATGGCTTTCCGGTTATTCGACCAAAGAAACGCCAGTCCGAGAATTATTATAATTCCAATGATACCTGTAAATCGCGACATGCAGGAATGATTTAGTTTAGAGTCTGACTCAAACCTACATTTTTTTTTGATTCAATGATAGCCCCGGAAAGAAAAAGATATTACATGTAAACGGCAACCTGGCCTTTACGCGGAACAGCCCTGTAAAGGATCTTCGCATCAGCCTTTGGCATTCGCAGCTTTATGAAGGGATGATACTCCGGAACCCTGAAGATGACTGAGCTTTTTGCATATCGCCATGTTGTCCTGAGACGGTCCCTGAGATCAAAATAGAAGAGATGACGGCTGTCGGCCTTTATAGTGTCTGTATTCTGATAAACATAGATCCTGATACCGTTATCCATTTCAAGAATATAATTAACAGGTTCATAATCTGCTGTATCTGGTATAATATCAGGTTTGAACTCGCTTGTGTCCTTTGGAGCCATTTTAATCATCAGCGGTTCCTTTTTAATAGATGCAAGATCGCTGACAATGTTCATAGGCTGGGCAAGCATGGATGAAATTGCATAATCATCTGTTCTGCAGAGTATTCCGCTTACTTTATAACTGCTTATCCTGACAGAATGAACAGTTACCCCGCTTATTTCAAGGTTGGCCGTGCTGTCGGAAAGATTGATCGTCATGTAAACCGAATCTGTCTCCGCCATGCTTGTCCTTGCCTGAAGGTATGACCTATCCTTCAGTAAAGCCATATAGGCGGAATCGCTGTACATCCTTTCATCTAGCTTTTCCCCTGAGGCTTCATCCTGACTGAACCTGAGTCTGATTTCTTCAAGTTTTTTCCCGGGAGCCATAAGGGACATGATTGTGAACAAAGCAAGCACAACGGCAATCAGCGCCGCTGATACTAAAAGGAAGTATCTTTTTCTCTTAAGTCCGGATTCCTCAATATTGTTTTCCATATTCCTTCCTTTTCCGAAATCAGAAAATGTAAACTTTTGAACCTATTGCCAGGGTATTGTAGATGGCTTCCAGATCCTCATCATTGAGCCGGATGCAACCATGTGTTACCGGCATCCCGAGGAAGCGCTTATATAGTGTTCCATGTATCAGATAACCATCGCCAATACTGAGTGCATAGTCTCCAAGAACACCGTATTCATATCTCGAATGATGATCGGCTGACGGAATCGGGAGACCTTCTTCAACAAACGCCCAGTCGGGCTTTCTCCACACCGGTGATGTGATCTTTCCCTGAATACGGTATTTACCCTTCGGGGTTTTGAATATCCACTTCCTCTCGCCCTCTGTCTTGAGCATGGTGTAACTCCCCGAACTGCAGAATCCTTCCCTTATCAGCTTCTTGTTCCTGTAAAGAAGGAACCTGTTGTCAGTTGTATTAATAACAATATACGACTGTCCTGAGGTATAAGAGGCATATTTCTTTGATAGTCTTTGTACATCCCTTGTCAGGGCAGCTATCTGCTTCCTGTAGCTCTGGTCTTCCTTCAGTTCCGGGTCATTTACCAGTCGGGGACGATGCCTGGATACCGCTTCCTGCATTCCCGGAACGACATAAAGAACAAAGGAAGTCACAAGAATAAATGCAAGCAGAGCACCTGCTATCCATAAGATCCGGACAGCTGCCTTTCTTAATGCCGGATTTACCGGCGGTTTATCCTGAAATGATTGTAACTGAGGCTGCTCAGTATCCCCAGTCCTCTGTTCTTCAGAAAGTCCTTCTTCGTTATATGTTTTATTATCCATTTTCTGTCATTCATGAAGCTTGTCGAGACTAACCGTTGATCCGACTATTGTGACAGGAGTGCCCTCACCCGCGATCCTGTAAACAAGGTCCATTTCTTCATTTATAAGTGACATGCATCCCTCAGTCCAGTTATATCCTCTTCCGCCCTCACCATGTATTTCGATCAGACTGCCTATCCTGGCTGATCTGGGAAGCGTACCGTCAGCTACGGCTTTCCTGAATTCGGCCTTATCAGCATCATTGGGGTAGTCGATAAGCAGAGCTTTATGGTATTTTGTCCTTCCGGTTCCGAACTTCTTAACCACCCTGTACATTCCTTCCGGCGTTGCCTTGTCGCCCCGCTGCTTTTTATCACCAACCCAGTTTTTACCAAGTTCTACATCATACTCATATTTTTTTACCCCGCCAAGATATACGAGACATTTCCGTGAGTACTTATCTATAATTATTGCATAGCTCTGGTTCTGGCGTGAATCCCTGATTGTCCGGTCAACCCATTGCTTCCATTTGGGAAAAGATTCAAAATACTCACTAAGATGCTCATTTGCTTCCTCATACGAATCAACAAGAAGAAGCTCGGAAGCGGCCACCTTTTCCCTTGCAAGTGCAAAATCGCCTTTTTTGTATGCAACTTCCGATTCCTTGAGGAGCATCCTGCCTTTCGATATCCGGGTCCATATTTCGGAAGATAGCGGATAGCCGTCAAACCTGAGGTCGATCTGACCGGCAATGTGATTGAGCTTCTCAAGCTTCTGCCCGATCAGGATATTCAGATCGGTAACATTATTCCGGGATATCCTTGAAGCCTGCCTTGCCTTCTGCTCCGAAAGGCCGGCGAATTCCTCAGTCCGGCTGTAATCTCTGAACCAGATGAACCTTTCGTTCTCTCTCTGCCAGCTTATCATTGCAGAATCGTAAAACGACTTCGCTTCGCGGTAAAGATTTTTTGAATAGGTATGTGCATTATTCGACATTGCCTCGGAAAGCGCTATCCTGGCCCTGGTGACCTGAGCCTCGGGTGGTTCAGGGATAAGGCTGGCCAGCACAAATCCTGCAACTGTGGCAGTTGTCACAATTGCGGCGCTTATAAATATCCTTTTGTACTTCTTTTTCAGCCTCATCAGGGTTTTAGCTAAAAAAATCCCCGGGCCTGCCCGGGGATTTCTTGATTTCCTATGCCAGAAATTAGAATCTGATCCTTGCTTTGGTAAGAACTTCCTTAACTTCAGCATTAAGACCGTCAGCTTTTTCCTTAGCTGCCTTTATCTTGTTCATTGCATCCATAAAGGATCCTTTGTCAAAGAGCCCCTGAGCTTCAGCAACAGCTGCATCAACGGTGGCAACATCAGCCTTGATCTGTTCGATAACGGCAGCGCCTTCCTTGCCTCTGGGAAGTTTTGGGATAAGAGTAGCATTCTCATCGATGACAGTCTTGATGGATGTCATCATGTTTGCTACTTCTGCTTTCACCTCTTCCTTCTTGGCGGCAACATTTGCTGTAACAGTGTTGGCAAGAGTCGTAACCTCTGCAAGCTTGGCAACTTCAGTCTTGAAATTCTTGAACATTTTGGATTCTTTTGCCGTGATGGCAGTCATAACAGCGTTCAGAGAATCCTGGAGAGCTGCAAACTCAGCAGGCAGATAAGTGGCAGCTTCAGCAGTCTTTGCTGCTTCGATTGCTGCATTGACAGCGTCAATTTCAGCCTGGGGTTTCTTACCGCAACTTGTGAGGACGGCAACCATTGAAATGACTGCTAATCCCATTAGTACTCTTTTTTTCATTTTCATTTGTTTTTAAATCCTTGCTTTTTTTAATTACCGATTATCTTATATTAATCGTTCACTTGTTAAAAAATCGGGGCGAATATACATATTTTCAGAAACCGTTATACAATATTACAATTTTTTATTTTTTTAACATTTCAACAGGACAAGAATTTTAAATGCAATTCAATGAAAGATATCAGATTTCATATCGTTTCAGGTAAATTTTTTACTGTAAAACAATAAGCAGGATATTGAATTACAATAAAAATTCTGTTGTTTTTTCACTGAAAGGCACATGGGATGAGGCGATGAGAAGGTATTGCAGGCTGAACACATGATCCGTCTTGCTCTCTGATGCGATCATGGTTCGATAAGATATAAAAAAACCGTCCCGCCTGAAGGCGGGACGGGAATAATCTGATTTTGCGGAGAGAGGGGGATTCGAACCCCCGGTACAGTTACCCATACGGCAGTTT